>OLNX01002477.1_pt1 | contig 13725 bp, 10 predicted proteins | sample 1672611 | NCBI WGS metagenome assembly OLNX01 (sample SAMEA3136705, study PRJEB25190) | human gut metagenome
CAAAGTGGTACACCGTGGGGCCGCAGGTGTACATTTCCACATGGCCGGGGGTGTGAGTCCGGAACTCCTCTTTTTTGTGGGTGGCGGAATTATACAGATACATGGCGTTTTCTCCTTCTATGGTCAATTTTCGCTCTGCAAACAAAAAGCCTCTCATGCCCTGGGGCATGAGAGGCGATATCTCGCGGTTCCACTCTCGTTTATCACTTGCAGCCTGTGACGCAGGCCAATGCGGCGGGCTTCCACATCCCGCGCGCTCCCGGACGCACCTTCTGCCGCACCCCGCAGGACGGCTTGCAGCCGATGACCGTCCCTCTCTTTCCGGAGCTGCGCGGCATACTCTTTCCGATCGTCGCGCTGTTCGATTTCCCTTTATTATAGCGGTTCCCGCCCGGCGTGTCAATACCGGCGGATCACGGCGGCTACCTTGCCCAGGATCTGGGCCTCCCGGCCGTCGATGGGGCTGTACGCTTCGTTCTCCGGCATCAGCCACACCTGGCCGCCCTGGCGCTTCAGCCGTTTCACCGTGGCCTCGTCCCCCAGCAGGGCCACCACGATCTCTCCGTTGTTGGCGGCAGGCTGCTGGTGCACCACCACCAGGTCATCCGGCAGGATGCCCGCGCCCAGCATGGACTCGCCCCGGACCCGCAGGGCAAAATATTCCCCGTCCCGTCCGCCGGTATCAAAGGTCAGGTAATCCTCGATGCATTCCTGGGCCAGGATGGGCGATCCGGCGGCCACATTGCCCACAATGGGCACCTGATTTTCGGGCACCTGATTTTCGGGCGGCTGGCTTTCAGGCGCCTGGCTTTCAGGCGGCTGGCTCTCCCGGGACGCCTCCGTCAGCGTCAGGGCCCGGCCCTTGCCGGCCTGCTTGCCGATGACTCCCAGCTCCTCCAGATGCTTCAGGTGAAAATGCACCGTGGACGGGGATTTCAGTCCCACGGCCTCGCCGATCTCCCGCACCGAGGGGGGATACCCCTGGTCCTGAATGGCCTGGGCGATGTAGTCGTAGATCTTCTGCTGCATTTTGGTCAGCTGGGCCATGACGTCCGCTCCTTTACCGGATATTTTCTGTATTATATCATACTCAAATCCGGTTTGCAACAGATGTTCGATGATTTTTTCATCTCATTTCCGCCACCTCTGTAAAAAATCACGGTTTTCCTCTTGAAATTCCGGCCCGGGTGTGGTAATATAATGCGTACTATGAGAAAAGTGCCCCCAGAGGGCTGAATTATTTGGAGGGAGTTCCGTTATGAACGCTGTTCTTATCATCATCACCGTGGTGCAGCTGCTGGTGGCGCTGGCCCTGATCCTCATCGTCCTGTTCCAGTCCGGCAAGAGCCAGGGCCTGTCCGGGGCCATCGGCGGCATTGCCGATTCCTATATGAGCCGTTCCAAGGCCAAGAGCATGGACGCCAAGCTGGCCCGGGGCACCAAGTGGGTGGCCGCCGTCTTTGTGGTGCTGACCCTGGTTTTGGACTGCATGGTCGCCGCCGGCATCAAGTAAATCAGACAGACTGCCAGCTGGGGGACGCGCCGCGTCCCCCAGCTTTTTCTATGGAGGGGAGTTCCATGAACGAGCTGATCTTTTCCGCTCCCGGCCGGGTGGAGCTGGGCGGCAACCATACGGACCACCAGCGCGGCTGCGTCCTGGCCGCCGCCATTGACCGCACTACCCGGGCCCGGGTCCGTTTGACCCGCAGCCCTGTTGTCCGGGTCTTTTCCCGGGGCTATGACCCGGTGACTCTGCCGCTGGACCAGCTGTCCCCCCGAGAGGGGGAGCGGAACACCAGTGCCGCCCTGGTCCGGGGCATGGCCGCCGCCTTTGCCCGGCGGGGCATCCTCTGGCAGGGCTTCGACGCCTGGGTGGAGTCCGATGTGCTGCCCGGCTCCGGCCTCTCCAGCAGCGCCGCCTTTGAGGTGCTGCTGGGCCGTATTGGCAGCGCACTGTTTGCCGGCGGTTCCCTGACGCCCGTGGAAATTGCCCAAATGGCCCAATGGGCCGAGAACGTCTATTTCGGTAAGCCCTGCGGTCTTATGGACCAGCTGGCCTCCAGCACCGGCGGCCTGGTATTCATGGACTTCCGGGACCCCGCCGCGCCGGAGGTGCGTCGCCTGAACGCCGCCCTGCCCGGATATGCCCTGTGCATTGTGGACAGCGGCGCGGACCACGCGGACCTTACCGCCCAATACGCCGCCATCCCGCGGGACTTGAAGGCGGTGTGCCGCCTGTTTGATGCGGAGGTCCTGCGCCAGGTGGATGAGGACGCATTCTACCGTCGCCTGCCGGAGGTGCGCCGCCTGGCCGGGGACCGGGCCGTCCTGCGGGCCATTCATGTGTTTGACGAAAACCGCCGGGTCCTGGCCCAGGTCCGTGCCCTGGAATCCGGCGACGTCCCGGGCTTTCTGTCTCTGATCAATGCTTCCGGTGCATCCTCCTGGGAATACCTTCAGAATATCGCCCCCGCCGGCGCGGCGGAGCACCAGGCCCTGGCTGTGACCCTGGCTCTGTGCCGCCGTATGCTGCGGGGCCAGGGTGCTGTCCGGGTCCACGGCGGCGGCTTCGCCGGAACAGCGCTGTGTATCGTTCCGGAGGAGAAGCTGTCCGCTTTCTGCCGGGAACTGGAGACGCATCTGGCCCCCGACTGCTGCCACCGTTTGCAGATTCGGTGATCCCTTTCCGGACAAGAAAAAGCCTGCCGCGAGAGCGGCAGGCTTCCAATTTATTCGTCGTCCTTGATCATCAGCCGCACGGCGCTGTGCAGGTTCCGGATCTCCACCCGAGGGGCGCTGGGGGCGTACTCACCGTCCAGAGACCAGGGAATATCCTCTCTGGTGGTGACGGTGACGCTGCGGACGTGGCGGAAGATCACCCCCGGATAGTCGTAGTCCATTCGGTTCAGCGCCGTAATGAGGTTTTGCAGGTCCAGGGCCGTCTTTGGCATCCGCAGCAGCATCAGCTCAAACATACCGTCATCCATGTGGACCCGCTTGGGGTCCAGCTTCACCAACCCGCCCAGAGAAGTAGAGTTGCATACCGCACCGAAAATAAAGTCCCCGTCAAACATCTCGCCGTCTGCCTCCACCGCGCAGCGATAAGGCCGCAGGGAATCGAGGTTCTTAATGCCCTCCAGGATATAGGCAAAGTGGCCCAGGGCATTTTTCGTTTCCTGGGGCGCGGAGTACGACGCCTTGGTGAAAGCTCCGAAGGACGCCACATACGAAAAATACCGGTCGTTGTGGGTGCCCAGATCCAGGGGCCTGGGCGTACCCTCCACCACGGCCCGGGCCGCCTCCGGAACGGTGGCAGGGATGCGGAGGCTGGCGGCAAAGTCGTTGGTGCTGCCGTTGGGCAGATACCCCACCGGCGGCCGGGTTTCCAGCTGCATCAGGCCCGACAGCGTCCCGTTGAGGGTACCGTCTCCTCCGGCGCACACCACCAGGTCAAAATCTCCGCCCCACTGGGCGGCGAACCGGGCAGCGTCTCCCGCCGCCTGGGTCAGCGCCACCTTCACCAGATACCCGGCCTTTCCGAAGGTGGCCACGGCGTCGAACAGGGGGGCGCTGGACTTGGTCTTGCCCGCCCGGGGATTGACAATGAACAGCAGTGTCTTATCCATGAACAGTCTCCTTTTTCTCCATCGCCCCGTCAGCGGGGGAGCGCATAACAGTTCTGTCATTATAACGCTTTCCCCGTTGAATTGCAAGCATTTGGGAATTTTAACAAAACGTTCACGTTCCCACCGTTGCAAAAACGGCTGTCTTCCGTTACTATATAGAATAGTCGATTAGGCTTTCACGGCCGTATAAAAGGAGAGACCTTTATGAAAGGGAAGAGCAGCTATCTGAAATGGGGCCTGACGATTTTTCTCACCGTCTGCGCCATTCTGGTGTTCTATGACACGTTTTATATGAACGGCACGCTGCAGCGGATGGTGTCGAAGCTGGCATCCATTCTGTCGCCGGTGCTGGTGGGCCTGGTGATGGCATATCTGCTGGCCCCCATCGTCAACTGGATCGAGCGGCTGATCCGCTCGGGCCTGGGCCGCATAAAGGGCCTGGAGGGAAAAACCATTCCTCACGCTGCCGGCTGGCTCCGGGCCGTCAGCATCCTGCTGACCTGGGCCATTGTTCTCCTGCTGCTGTATCTGATGTTCAGCGTGGTTATTCCCCAGCTGGTAGACAGCGTGGTGATGCTGATCAACAACGCCGAGACCTACTATGACAAGATCTACACCTGGATTGTGAACCTGCTGGACAAGAATCCCACGGTGGAGGACTGGGTCAACAAGAACCTGGATACTTATTATAAAAACCTGCTGGATATCCTGACCAACAAAATTCTCCCCGGGGCCCAGCAGATGCTCACCACCATCACCGGCGGACTTATCTCCGGCATCTGGGGCCTGGTGAGCTTCGCTATGGACTTTCTGGTGGGCATCATTGTATCCGTGTACATGCTGGCCATGAAGGAGCAGAGCCTGGCCCGCTGCTGCAAGCTGCTGTACGGCGTGTGCAAGGAGGACCACGCCCACTGGATCGCCCAGGCTGTCCGCCGGGCCGACGGCATTTTCAGCGGCTTCGTCCGGGGCAAGCTGCTGGACTCTCTCATCATCGGCATTTTGTGTCTCATTGGCTGCACTCTGCTGAAAATGCCCTATGCCCCCCTGGTCAGTCTCATCGTGGGCGTCACCAACGTGATCCCCTTCTTCGGCCCCTTTATGGGCGCGGTGCCCAGCGCCTTCCTGATCCTGCTGGTCAGCCCCAAAAAGTGCCTGTTTTTCGTGATTTTCGTTATCGCCCTCCAGCAGTTTGACGGCAACATCCTGGGTCCGAAGATCCTGGGCAACGCCACGGGTATCTCCAGCTTCTGGGTGGTGGTGGCCATTCTGGTGGGCGGCGGCTTCGGCGGCGTCCTGGGCATGTTCCTGGGCGTGCCGGTGTTTGCCTGCATCCAGGTGCTGGTGAAACACCTGGTGGATCAGCGTCTGCGCCGCCGCAATATGCCTACGGAGGCTTATCACTATGTGGACCGCGATCAGCCCCCAAAGCCTCCGGCTCCGTCGGCGTGAAGTGGAAGCGTATCTGAGCACAGGGTATGAATAACGCATCCCCGCAGGCTTTTTGCCTGCGGGGACAGCCTGCAAAAAAGAGAAGGCCTCGGCCTTCTCTTTTTTGCGTTATTTTTCTTTCTGCCGCCGCTGCAGCAGGCCGTCGCTGATGCGGTACACCACATCGGCCCGGTCCATTACCGTCAGATCGTGGGTCACCACGATGACGCAGCGGTTTTCCTCGTGGGCCAGCCGCAGCAGCAGATCAATGATGTTGTCGCTGTTCTCGCTGTCCAGGTTGCCGGTGGGCTCGTCCGCCAGCAGCAGCCGCCGGTCCATGGTCAGGCCCCGGGCGATGGCCACCCGCTGCTGCTCACCGCCGCTGATGTGGGTGGGATACCGGTCCAGCAGCTCGTCCGGCAGGGACACCCGCCGGGCCAGCTCCCGGGCCTGGCGCTCCGCCTCCTGGGCCTCCACGCGGCACAGCTCCATGGGGTACTCGATGTTCTCCAGGGCCGTCAGCAGCGGGAACAGGGCGAAATCCTGATAGATCACCGCAGCCTTCCGGCGGCGGTACTCGTCCAGGTCCATGTCGCCGGTGGGGGTGCCCTCAAACAGCACCTGGCCGCTGTCCGGCAGGTCCAGCCCCGCCATCAGGCTCAGCAGCGTGCTCTTGCCCGCGCCGGATTTGCCCACCAGGGCGTACAGCGTGCCGCATTCAAAGGCGCAGTTCATGCCCCGCAGCACCGGCTTTTCCGCACTGTAGCTATAGCAGACATCTTTCAGTTCCAGAATGGACATATCATTCAACCTCCCTGCGGTTTTTCAGAATATGGCGGCTGTTGGCCCTGCGCAGAGCCACATGGGCTCCCAGCAGCCACAGCCCGGCGAAGGCGGCAGTAAGGCCCAGGCCCAGGGCGGTGCCCCAGCCCAGAGCCAGGCACAGGCCCGCCCCCAGCACGGCCCCCAGGGCCGCCAGCATCAGCTGCTCCCAATACAGGCTCCAATAGGCGGTGCGGCTGTCCGCGCCTACGCTGCGCATGGTGCGCAGCTCCTTCCGCCGGGACTGCACCTGTAGGAACGCGATCAGGTATGCCAGGCCCAGGGCGATGGCGTACACCACCGGGAACAGGTGCTGCATGTACCACAGGCGCTGGGCGGCGGCCCGCTCCGTGTTCAGGTATGCCGCGTCGTTGATGATGACGAAGTTCCGGACGGCCCGGAGCTTGCCCACGGCGGACAGCTCCATGTCGTACAGGGCCTGCTTCACCGCCGTCAGATCTGTGCAGTCAGCGATTTTAAACGTGGCGCCGCTGATGGACTTGGCCAGGTAGACGCCGCCCAGGGTGCAGAGCTCCAGATCCTCGTCGTATGCATAGGGGTATCGCAGCATGCTCAGGTTCGTGTAGATGTTGTTGGCCCGGCCCGTCTGGGCATAAGCACCCACCACACGGAGGCCTATCTGGCTTCTGCTGTAGCTGTAAGCGCTCGAGCACCGAACCTCCAGCCAGATCCAGTCGCCCAGCCGGATGCCGTACTGGTCCATCATGTCCGTAGAGATGACGCACCGATTCTCTGCCGTTTCCGGGTCCAACGACGCATCCCAATCCATCTGGAAGCAGCTGGAATCGTAACCCTCCAGCCACTGGGTCTCGATGGACGTGCTGTACATAAACTCCGGCGCACCCTCCAGCCGGTCGATAAACACCAGGTCCGGCCCGGAGGACAGATTCGCCATATACCGTTCGCTCTCAAAGGTGGTGGTGGGCTGGGGCGGCAGGCCGGGTCCGGCCACCAGCTCGCTGCCCCGGTACACTCCCGCGAAGTAGTAGGGCGTGGCCGTCAGCCTTGTCAGCTCACTGACGCCGGGCAGCTGGCCGATCTGGTCCAGCACCTGCTCATCCAGCACCAGGCCGGTGGTATACTTGCCGCTGATGTCCGTCATATTGCCCCGGACAGAGCTGTTTGCCCGCAGGTCCCGCAGCTGTCCGTCATAGCGGATAACGATACCCGACAGCTGGCAGAACAGGGCGGCCGCGCACACGCCTGCCAGCACCGGCACCAGGGAGCGGAAGCCGCCCCGCAGCACCGACAGCCGCGCATAGGTCCGGGGACCGCCCCGCAGGGGACGGGACGGCGTACCCTGGGCGGCGCGGCTCTCCCGGCGGCGCTTTTTGTGCCGCCGCTCCAGGCTGACCACACTGAACACCAGGCAGGACAGAAGCGCCAGCGCCAGGGTCCCCAGGGCGATGACGGCCAGAGCTCCCCAGCCGGGGGCCGCCAGATACTCCGTGGCGGAGCGATGCATGGCCAGGGCGGTGTTGCTGTAATACAGGTCCAGGGACGTGGCGCCGTCCAGCACCACCTCCAGCAGCTTCAGCACCCCCAGGCACACGAAGCGGCTGAGGATCAGGCCCAGTCCCGCCGCCGGCAGGGCCACCGTTCCGGCACAGAACAGGAAATAGGTATGTACGTTCCGCCGGGCAGCGCCCACCCGGATCATGGTGCGGCCAATGCCCCGCTGACGGAACACCAGCAGATAGCCGAACAGCACCAGAAAGCCCAGCCCCGCCGCCAGACACACGCCCGCGATGATCTGCACCAGCCGCAGCATGTCCTCCAGCGCCTGGGACACGGCGGCATAGCCCTGGTCATACACGGTGACGCGGATGGAGGACGGCAGATCCTTTTCCAGACGCTCGATGTACTCCTGGGCCAGGTCGTTTTTCAGCTGCAGCTGCCCCAGCGTGAAGGAGCAGTGGTTCTGCTGCATATCGATATCGTCCCGGACGGGGATATAGACCATGGTCTCGTATTCTTCATTGGCGGAGAAAATACCGCTGACAGTATAGGTATCCTCCGCGTCGAAGCCCTCCCCGGCCCAATAGCTGTAGGGGATCAGGGTGTTCTTCCGCACCGCCAGGGACAGGGGCAGACTGTCCCCCACGGACAGGCCCAGATCCTTGGCCGCCGCCTGAGAGATCAGGCAGCCCTTGCCGCCTGCGGTATAGTATGCGCCCTCTGCCAGGGTCAGATCCCCCTGCTGAAAGGGCAGCAGGTCCGCCGGCCGGTCCGTGGCCTGCACCGTCAGGGAGTGGGTCGTGACCTGATAGGTCTGGGCCACCTTCTCGATGCCCGTGGAGCCATCCAGCCTGGGCGGCGTGCCGTCGGGCTGGGTGACGTCCAGCACATCGGTGACGCCGGTGTCTACCCCGTCCAGCTCATACTGCCCCATGGACAGCTGCATGTATGATGCACCCATCAGGCTGGACTCGGCATAGGAGCCGTGGAGCAGATAGTAGTGCCCGGGGACCCAGATGCTGTCTGCCGGAGGCACGTAGTCCTGGCCGGGAATATCTATGCTGGTCTCCCCCGGGATTTCCAGCAGTACCGGCGAGCCGTCCACCATGCGCTGGCCGGTATACAGCATGCGGCTGATGATGGCGTCATAGAGCGGAAGCACCCGGTCATAAGCGGGACGAGGAGTTTCCTCCACTATGTTCCCGTTTTCATCGATGGTCCAGCCGGAGCCATCCTCCGCCGGGACGTGAAGTGTGACCAGCTCCCGCACCTTCACCATGGCCACAAACCGGTCCTTCAGCAGGAGACGGTTGGTCAGCATGCCCAGGTCCGGAGTATAGCCCAGGGCCATGCGGGTGGGCTCCCAGGCCACCAGGGCCGGATCCTCCCGGTCCAGCTTTTCCTCAAATTCCGCCAGGACCTCCCCGGCGTCCGCCACCACCTTGGTGGTGCTGGGATAGCCCGGGCCCAGATACTCCACCAGCCCAATGGTGGAGTAATTCTCCCGGCACTGGCGCAGGGTGCGCTGCAGGGCGAAGCTCAGCCCCAGGGATGTGCCCAGCAGCGTCACCAGCAGCGTCATCAGCAGCAGAAATGCCACCGACCGTTTGGGGGTCCGCAGGGCGTTTCTGATACCGTGTCTGGCAAACATATGTCCTTCCCTCCTTCGCTCTCTATGTATTCAGTCTATACGGATGCTCCAGGATATGGCGTTTCTGCCGGAGTCGTCCGGCGCATCGTCCAGCAGCAGGGACTGGCCCACCTGCCGGAAGGTGGAGCTTTGACTCCCGTCGGCGCTGAGCACCGTCACGGAGGCCAGCGTATAGGGCTCATACGGGTTGTCCAGGGCCACCAGGTCGTCGTAAGCCGGGTCTATGGGCGGGACAGACGTTGAACTTACCGCCCGGAACCGCAGGTGAGGAACGTCCATCTCCTGATAGATGTCCCCCTCCTGGGGGTAGAAAATCTCCATATTGGCGATGTTCATATTGTATCTGGACAGAATTCTTTCCTTTTCCCAGTCCGTCATGCCGTCCAGCAGCTGCACCTGATAGCTGATCTGGCCGGTGGCCGGCTCCATAGAGGTGCTGATGATGACCACCGGATTGTCCACGCTGCGGCCCTGCTGCGCTTCCTTCTTCTGGATTCGCTGAAAATAATCCACATAATCGTTGTTATGCGTCCGGGCTTTTTCCGCCGGAGCGTTCTCCGCGGTCTTGGGCTCCGTGAGGAACGTCACCGCCAGGGCGGCGCACAGCAGAACCGCCGCAGCCGACAGCCACACCGCCGGACGGCGATAGCGCAGCACCGACTTCACCCGGGTCCGCACGCCTACCTCGCCAAAGGCCAGGGGGCACAGCACCAGTCTGCGCCGCCGGTTCAGGCTGCATTGCAGCAGGGCCTGGGAATAGGCGGCCCGGTCCTCCCGGGTCATATCCCGCACCACCCGCTCGTCGCAGGCCAGCTCGATATCCCGGCACAGCAGCACATACGCTGCCCACAGCAGGGGGTTGAACCAGTACACGGCGATGAGCACATGGGCCAGGGGCTTCCACCAGTGGTCACGGCGCTTCAGATGGGCCCGCTCATGGCGCAGGACGCTCTCCAGCGTGGCGCCCGTCAGACCCGAAGGCAGGTAAATGCGGGGATGCAGGACCCCCAGGATAAAGGGCGAGGCGATATCGTCGCAGATATACACCCCCTTGGCCACGGAGACGGACGCCGCCACCTGCCGCCGCAGCCGCAGCCAGCTGAAAGCCGCCCATCCCAGCAGCACTGCCATTCCCGCCAGCCAGACATAAGCCAGGGGCATCAGGGACACTCCGGGCCGGTCCGCTTCACCCGTTCGGAAAGCGTAAACATCCTGCACTCCGGTTTCCATCAGGATGATGACCGGCTCCCGGTCCAGGCCGGTCAGCTGGTCGCCGTACTGGACCAGCTCCCCGCTCTGGGGCCGGAGACTCAGTCCGCTCTCCGGCAGCACCGGGCACAAAAGGCATGCCGCCACCAGGCCCCACAGCAGGCAATGGGCCCATTTGGGCATGCGCCGCCGCGTCAGGGCCCGAACGGCCAGTATCGCCAGCACCAGCACCCCGGCGGTGACGCTCATTCCCGCCAGCTTCAGGAATATCCGGCAGAGCACGGGTCATTCCCCCTTCCGGAATTTGCTGATCATCTCCTGGATCTCCTCCGCCTCCTGGGCGGACAGGGGCTTCTGTGCGGTAAAGGCCGCCACAAAGGCAGGCAGGGAGCCGTGGAACGCATTGTCCACAAACTGCTCGCTGCGGCGGGAGGCAAACTCCTCCCGGCTCATCACCGAGGACACCACCCCGTTCACATTCTGAAACAGCCCCTTTTCACACAGCTTGCGCAGCACCGTATAGGTGGTGGGCTTTTTCCACTGGAAAACCTGCTCGCACAGCTTCACCAGCTGGCCCGAGGGAATGGGCTCGTTGTCCCACACCAGGTTGGCAAACCGCTCCTGCACCTCACCGATCTCCATCTCACGAACACGCATAAAAATGACCCTCCTTGAAAAGTTTATGGCTTGTAAACTTATATCAGTCTATCATACGTCACCGGCTTTGTCAAGTTAAAGCAAGAGAAATTCGATCTGTGCCATTTGTTTTCACCAGAAGGACAAATGTTGCGCATCTGTCCTTCGTATGGAAAATTTGTGCAATTTCCCTTGCCGCTTTTGCAGCTTGCAGGCATGGGTGTGTCCTGGATTTTTGTAAACCAGGCTGCAAGTTCTATTTTGACGAAACATTTTGCAAGCCCGCCCCCACAGGCTCCATTTTTACCAAATGATTCGGTGTTTTCATGGGCTTAATGGAGAAAATGCCGTCCCAGGCGGCTTTTTGCGGAAAACCGATTCACAACCCCGGGCCGGTGTGCTACATTTATCCTGGACCAAACAAAGAAGGACTCTGCGCCCGGCGCGGAGGCAATATGTAGGAGGTAAATCCATTATGATCCAGCTCACCGACCACGGCATGTACCTGGTAAACGGCGTTCCCCAGGAAACTGCGGCCACGGCCCAGGAGGAAGCCCGCCGCCGGACCATGGCCTGGCAGATCCTGCAGGCTCACAACGTGTCCCCGGACCCCATGCAGCTGCGCATCCGCTTTGACGCCATGGTGTCCCACGACATCACCTATGTGGGCATCATCCAGCAGGCCCGGGCCTCCGGCATGAAGGAGTTCCCCATTCCCTACGCCCTGACCAACTGTCACAACAGCCTGTGCGCCGTGGGCGGCACCATCAACGAGGATGACCACATGTTCGGCCTGTCCGCCGCCAAGAAGTACGGCGGCATCTATGTTCCCGCCAACCAGAGCGTCATCCACTCCTATGCCCGGGAGCAGATGGCCAAGTGCGGCTCCATGATCCTGGGCTCCGACTCCCACACCCGCTACGGCGCCCTGGGCACCATGGCCGTGGGCGAGGGCGGCCCGGAGCTGGCCAAGCAGCTGCTGAAGAACACCTGGGATACCCCCATGCCCAAGGTGGTGCTGGTATACCTCACCGGTACGCCCCGGCAGGGCATCGGCCCCCACGACGTGGCCATTGCCCTGGTGAAGGCCACCTTCGAAAGCGGCTTTGTCAACAACTGCGTGCTGGAGTTCGCGGGCCCCGGCATCAAGAGCCTGCCCATCGACTTCCGCAACGGCATCGACGTGATGACCACCGAGACCACCTGCCTCTCCTCCATCTGGGAGACCGATGAGGTCACCCAGGGCTTCTACGAGGCCCACAAGCGCCCGGAGGACTACAAGCCCCTGCATCCCGGCCAGGACGCATATTACGACAAGATGATCACCATCGACCTGTCCAGGATGGAGTCCATGATCGCCCTGCCCTTCCATCCCTCCAACGCCTGGACCATCCACGAGTTCCTGGAGAACGCGGAGGAGCTGCTGCAGAAGGTGGAGGCCGATGCCAAGCGCCGCTTCCCCAAGGCCAATCCCCAGCTCACCGATAAGATCCACGACGGCGCCGTCTGGGCCGACCAGGGCGTCATCGCCGGCTGCTCCGGCGGTCTGTTCGACAACATCACCGAGGCGGCGGACATCGTCCGCGGCCACTATACCGGCTCCGGCGCCTTCAGCTTCGACGTGTACCCCACCTCCGTGCCCGTGTCTCTGGAGCTGATGAAGGTGGGCTCCACCGCTGACCTGCTGGCCTCCGGCGCCATCATCAAGCCCAGCTTCTGCGGCCCCTGCTTCGGCGCAGGCGACGTGCCCGCCAACAACGGCCTGTCCATCCGCCACACCACCCGGAACTTCCCCAACCGGGAAGGCAGCAAGCCGTCCGACGGCCAGCTGAGCTATGTGGCCCTGATGGACGCCCGTTCCATCGCCGCCACCGTCCTGAACGGCGGCGCGCTGACTGCCGCCACCGAGCTGCCCAACGTGCCCGCTGATCCAGCCAACGAGCCTTACGAATACGACGACACCTCCTATCGCAGCCGGGTCTATTACGGCGTGGGCAAGCCCGACCCGGACGCTGAGCTGGTCTTTGGCCCCAATATCGCCGACTGGCCGGAACAGATTGCTATGCCGCAGGATCTGCTGCTGACTGCCGCCAGCGCCATCTATGACCCGGTGACCACCACGGACGAGCTGATCCCCTCCGGCGAGACGTCCAGCTATCGTTCCAACCCCTTGAAGCTGGCAGAGTTCACCCTGAGCCGGAAGGATCCGGCCTATGTGGGGCGTGCCAAGGCCATCCAGGCGGTGGAACAGAAGCGCCGTCAGGGCAATGTGGATGCGGAAGTCACCGCGGCGCTGTCCGGTCACGCTGCGGAGACCACCGGTCTCGGCTCCTTCGTCATGGCGCTGAAGCCCGGCGACGGTTCCGCCAGAGAGCAGGCCGCCAGCTGCCAGCGGGTGCTGGGTGGCTGCGCCAACCTGGCGGCGCCACCAAGCGCTATCGCTCCAACGTGGTCAATTGGGGTATGCTGCCCTTCATCGTGGACGGTCTGGCCGACTACGACATCCAGCCCGGCGACCAGCTGTGGATCCCCGGCGTCCGCGCCCTGTTGGAAGGGGACGGGGAGAGCATCCAGGCCACCCTGCTCCAGAAGGGAAAGGAGACAGCGGTCACCCTCCAGCTGCCCGGCATGACCCGGGAGGAACGGGACATCGTGCTGGCAGGCTGTCTCATCAACTACTACAATACGGAAAACTGAATTTGAGCCCAAAACCGTCCGCCGTGCTTGGCGGGCGGTTTTTTGTCATAAAATGGTGCAGGAGAGGGTGCAAAGGGGGAGAAAGGGGCGGAAAAGTGGTCAAAAAAGGAAAATAACAGGGAAATTCACAGGACGGAAGGGGAAAAAATGAATTGGGTTGTGCAAAATGGAGAA
>OLNX01002482.1_pt1 | contig 13700 bp, 15 predicted proteins | sample 1672611 | NCBI WGS metagenome assembly OLNX01 (sample SAMEA3136705, study PRJEB25190) | human gut metagenome
TACCCGCAGTGCGGTGCGCGACCGGCGCACAGTGCAGCCCCGCGCGCACGGCAATGCCGCTGTGCGCAAGCGCCTGTGCCAGCGTCTCGCAGTCCATATCGCGGCAGCGAACGGACAGCACCGCCGTCTGGCAGGACGCGTCCGGTGATGCAAACACTTCCAGCCGCGTCTCCCTGCGCAGGCGCTCGCTCAGATTCTGCGAAAGTCTTCGCTCCCGCCGGGCGATATTGTCAACGCCCTGCGCGGACACGTAGCGGATACCCGCCAGCAGGCCCGCGATGCCGGACGCGCCGCCGAGGTGAGGACGGTGGAGCAGTTCCTCGGGGTGGAGATCGACCACTTCATCGACTGCATCCGCAACGACAAGGAGACTGAGGTCAGCCTGGCGGACGCCATGAAGACCCAGGCCATCGTGTTTGCAGCCGACAAGTCTGCCGCAGAGGGCCACCCCGTAAAGCTTCCGCTGGACTAAATTTTTCAGGCAAGACAGTAGACCGCCCCGCGACAGAAAATAGTGTCGTGGGGCGGTTTTTCGTTATTATGTATCTCTCCACCCCTTCCGTTTTGCCAAGTCCGGCATTCCAAAGCAGAACGGTTCCCACGGTGCCAAAGTGTAGCCCGAACGGTCGCGGTCCTCGAAAAAGGTCAGGGTAGAGCCGGGAAATTTTTGTTCTACAAAGTCCCGGATGATGGCCTTCTGGTTCTCAACGGAGACATTGTCCCTATCCATTTCGTCATCCAGGGAAATGCGGCAATATCCCGCGATGCGGAGATTATTCTCCATCCCCGCGGCCTGCCTTCAGATACTTTGACATGGCCCGGTCGAAGTCCGAGATGTACTCCGCGTCCTGAGGCTTTCGGAACTGCTCACAGACCTCAGAGACGCACCGCTCCGCCGCCTCGCGCGAGACCTTTACGCTTTGATAACGGGGGTGGCGTCCCCTGCGGCGGCCCTCATTACGCCCGGGCCTGGGCAAAAATGGTATGAAAAAACCGCCCGGAGGCGGTCTAATCAACATTCACTTGTGCGTGTGCCAAATCAGATAGATTGCATATACAACTAAAAAAAGCTGCTCCAATCTTTTCTTCTTGCTTTTTTTGCGTTGTTGTGATATAAAATAGGCAAGAATAGAGTTGGTCGTGGCCCCCGAAACCCGCCTCTGGCGGCTGGGCTGCGGGCGGCTGAGATCGACGCGGACGTGATTCTGCTGGCCAAGAACGTGGACGGCGTGTACAGCGCCGACCCAGTGAAGGACCCCACCGCCGTCAAGTATGACAGCATTTCCTATGATGAAGTGCTGGCCCAGCATCTGATGGTGATGGACACCACCGCAACCTCTCTTTCTATGGATAACCACATTCCCGTGCTGCTCTTTGCCCTGAAGGATCCGGAGAATATCATCCGGGCTCTCTGCGGCGAAAACGTGGGCAGGCTGGACCGGATGTACACTGTCCGTGAGCTGATGGATGAACTTGTGACCGAATGGAGGCAAAACCGATGAAGCTTGCTGTTTTGTATGCCGGCCAGGGTGCCCAGCACCCCGGCATGGGCAAAGAATTTTACGAAGCATCTTCCGCTTTCCGTGCCGCGTTCGACGCTGCAGACCTTCCGTTTGATCTGCACCGCGTCTGCTTCGACGACCCGGACGGCGTTCTGAATCAGACCGAATATACCCAGCCCTGCATGGTGGCCTTTGCCTGCGGCGTATCCGCCGTTCTGGCCGAGCAGGGGGTCAAGCCCGCTTATGTGGCTGGTCTCTCCCTGGGCGAATATTCCGCGCTGGAAGCCGCCGGTGTATTCACCGCCAAGCAGGCCATTGAGCTGGCAGCCTACCGCGGCAAAGCCATGGCCGACGCGGCCAGCGGCATCGACTGCGGCATGACCGCAGTGCTGAACCTCGACCGGGTTCCCCTTGCAGAATGCTGTGAGCAGGCATCCGCGCTGGGCTGTGTGCAGATCTGTAACTACAATTGCCCGGGCCAGCTGGTCATTGGCGGCGAAAAGGCCGCAGTGGACAAGGCTGCGGAGCTTGCAAAGCAGGCCGGTGCCCGCCGGTGCATCCCGCTCAAGGTGAGCGGCCCGTTCCACACCCGTCTCATGGCCCCCGCCGGGGATGCACTGGCAAAGCGTTTTGCCTCTGAGTCCTTTGGCGAGATGCAGGTGCCGGTGCTGTTCAACTGCCTTGGCCATGAAAAGGCTGACGCCGACAGCATCCCGGCGCTGCTGGTGAAGCAGGTGCAGAGCAGCGTTTACATGGAAGATACGCTCCACCGCCTCGGTGAGCTGGGCGTAGACCATATTCTGGAAGTCGGCCCGGGCAGTGCTCTGGCTGGCTTTGTGAAAAAGACCCTGCCCGGCGTGGTCTGCGCTTCGGTGGAGACCCCGGAGCAGCTGAACGCCGCACTGACAGCATGGAAGGAAGAGCTATGAGCGAAGAAACGATCATCCGCACCGCCGTTGTTACTGGCGGAAGCCGGGGCATTGGCCGGGCTGTGTGCATCCAGCTGGCAAAGCAGGGCTGCAATGTTGTGGTGAATTACTGCCACGGCGAAGCTGCAGCTGCCGAGACGGTGGCTCTGTGCAAGGCCGAAAATGCAAATGCCGTGGCTGTGCAGGCCGATGTTTCCACTGCCGAGGGCTGCACAGCACTCTTTGAACAGGCGGTGAACGCCTTTGGCCGGGTGGATATCCTTGTGAACAACGCGGGCATTACCCGCGATAATCTGATCCTGCGCATGAGCGAAGAGGACTTTGATGCAGTGCTGAATGCAAACCTCAAGGGTGCGTTCCTCTGCTGCAAGGAGGCCGCCCGCCGCATGGTGCGCCAGCGGCATGGCCGCATCATCAACCTGTCCAGCGTGGTGGCCCTGCGGGGCAACGCCGGTCAGGCCAACTACGCCGCCAGCAAGGCGGGGCTCATCGGCCTGACCAAGAGCCTGGCCAAGGAGCTGGCAGGCCGGAACATCACGGTGAATGCCGTGGCCCCCGGCCTGATCGAGACCGATATGACCGCCGCCCTGCCGGAAGCCGTCCGCACCGGAATGCTGCACAGCATCCCGGCGGGCCGGGCCGGAAAGCCGGAGGACGTGGCAAACGCCGCGGCATTTTTTGCCGCAGAACAAAGCAGCTATCTCACCGGGCAGGTGCTCTGTGTGGACGGCGGCATGGCAATGTAAAAGGAGAAATTCTCTATGGAAAAACGCAGAGTCGTGATCACCGGTCTGGGCACCGTGAACCCGCTGGGCAACACTGCTGCCGACAGCTGGGCTGCCGCAAAGGCAGGTCGGTGCGGCATTGGCCCCATCACCCAGTTTGACACCACCGATTTCAAGTGCAAGCTGGCCGGTGAAGTGAAAAACTTTGACCCCGAGACCGTTGTGGACAAAAAGGAAGCCCGCAAGATGGCCCGCTTCACCCTGCTGGCACTGGCTGCTGCAGCCGAGGCCATTGCCGACAGCGGCCTGAACACGGAAGCAGAGGCCAAAAACATCGGTGTGGTCCTTTCCAGCGGCATTGGCGGCCTGCCCACCATCGAGGAGCAGCACACCCGCGGGGAAGAAAAAGGCATGGAGAAGGTCAGCCCCTACTTTGTGCCTATGTCCATTGCCAACATGGCGGCGGCACAGGTGGCCATCCGCTTTGGCCTGAAGGGCATGTGCACCTGCCCGGTCACGGCCTGCGCCGGCGGCACCAATGCTGTGGGCGATGCCTTCCACCGCATCCGGGACGGTTACGAGACTGCCATGGTCTGCGGCGGTGCCGAAAGCTGCATCAGCCCGCTGGGCATCGGCGGTTTTACCAGCATGAAGGCGCTTTCCACCGCCACCGACCCGGATGCTGCCAGCCTGCCCTTTGATGCCCGCCGCGGCGGCTTCGTGATGGGCGAGGGCAGCGGTGTGCTGGTTCTGGAAGAGCTGGAGCACGCCCGGGCACGCGGTGCGCATATCTACGCCGAGGTGGTGGGCTATGGTGCCAACTGCGATGCTTACCACTTTACCGCACCGGCTCCCGGCGGCACAGGTGCCATCGACTGCATGAAGCTGACACTGGCCGATGCCGGCATTGCCCCGGAGCAGGTGGATCACATCAACGCCCACGGCACCGGCACCCACATGAACGATGCCTGCGAGACGGCTGCCATCCATGCCGTGTTCGGCGAGCACGCAAAGCAGCTGACCGTGGTCAGTACCAAGAGCATGACCGGCCACCTGCTGGGCGGTGCGGGCGGCATCGAGGCCGTGTTCACGGCACTGGCCCTGCGAGACCAGTTTGCCCCGCCCACCATCCACTACGAGCAGCCTGATCCGGAATGCGATCTGGACTATGTGCCCAATGCAGGCCGTGCACAGGCCATGACCTACGCACTGAGCAACAGTCTGGGCTTTGGCGGGCACAACGCCTGCATCGCCCTGCGCAGATGGGAGGGCTGAGCCATGGCAGAACCGCGCACCGTGCGGGAGAACGCAAACGCCCTGAACAGTGAGCAGATTGCAGCCCTTCTGCCCCACCGCTACCCCTTTGCCCTCGTTGACCGCATCCTGGACTACGAGCCGGGTCAGTGGGCCATTGGCCGCAAGTGCGTATCCCGCAACGAAGAATTCTTCTGCGGTCACTTCCCGGGCCAGCCGGTCATGCCAGGGGTGCTGATCCTGGAAGCACTGGCCCAGACCGGAGCCGTGGCGGCGCTGAGTATCCCCGAAAACAAAGGCAAACTGGCCCTCTTCGGCGGCATCAAAAATGCCCGCTTCCGCAAACAGGTCACCCCAGGGGATGTCCTTACGCTCCATTGTGAGCTGGTGGAACAGCGCGGCCCTGTGGGCATCGGGAAGGCATCTGCTTATGTAGATGGCAAGTGCGCCGCCACAGCGGAGCTGACCTTTGTGCTGACCGAAGCAAATACAGAGGCTTAAGGCGCTTTGTGCGCAGCGATCGCCCCCAGAATATCCTTGTAACACAAAAGGCAGGATACCATCGCCATGATGATATCCTGCCTTTGTTCGTTCCTGTTTACCGTTCTGCATACTCTCGGCATAGAGAACATCTTGTGAAACAAAAAAGTACCCGAACCCATTCTCGTAAAGAATCGGGTTCGGGTACGAACTGTATGGTGGAGAATTAGGGACTCGAACCCCAGACCCCCTGCGTGTGATGCAGGTGCTCTAACCAGCTGAGCTAATCCTCCGAATCGGAACAAGAGAATTATACCACAACCAAAGTGGATTGGCAAGCCCTAATTTTGATTTTTTCGCAATTTTTTCCCACTGCGAGGCAGTTGCTCTTTTGCGCAAAATGGTGTATACTGAAATTGCGCATTCCAGCGCAAAAAGAGAGGTTTTTTCAATGCTGACACTTCGTGGGATCATTACCATTCTGGTGCTGGCAGGGCTGTTTGCCCTGGCAGTGGTCTGGATCTCCAAGCAGGGCGGCTGGAAAGGCGAAGGCTGCGGCGGCAACTGCGCCTCCTGCCACCAGCACTGCGATACTCCGGAAAAGAAAACGCACTGACTGCAATGCCCCCGGATGGCTGTCCGGGGGCATTTTGCGTCACAGGGCACCGTAGCGGGCGGCAAAAACGGCTACGGTGCTCAGCAGATCGAGCTGGGCTTTCTGGTAGGTGGTGCGCCCGATGCAGAGCCGCTCCAGCACGTCCTCCTCCTTGCGGCGCTCCAGGTAGCGCAGCTGGAGCAGGCCTGCACGGATGGGGTCGGCGGTGCGGTAATACTCCTGCGTCTGCTGGATGGCCCGGGCCCAGCCCCAGTTGGCCGGGCTGCGGGCCCACTGGCGGGTACCGTAGTTCTGCAGGGCCTCCCGGGTCTTTCTGCGCTGTTCAGCAGTCATCACGCCGCCCCCTTTCTTTGGCACATCCGGGTGCCCGGGCCAAAGAAGCAGGCATCCCGCTGTTCCATGGTCAGCCCCAGCATGGCAGAAAGACGGTCGGCTTCGCTGACTTTGAAATCGCTCTCGTCGTTCAGCTTCTGATGCAGGGCGCTGCTGCTGATGCCCAGCACCCGGGCCACATGGCCCAGTTTCAGGCCCTGGCTTTCAATGTAGGCGCGGATCTGTGTGGTATTTGTCATCAAAGGTTCTCCTTTCATCTGGATCTCTGCGTGTCGTTTCACAATCTTTGGTTGTATTATAGTTCGATGTTGATTTTTTGTCAACTATTTTACCAAAATCGTGCGAAAATCGTTGATTTTTAAGAACTTTTCTGATATACTCACGGCAGAACATTCTTTTTCAGGAAAAGCGAGGTCTCTGCCATGTCAGAACTTTCCCGCCGTATCTTACAGCGTCGGCTCGAGCTGGGGCTCTCTCAGGAAGAGCTTGCCCAGCGGATGGGCTACCGCTCCAAATCCTCCATCACCAAGCTGGAAAAAGGGGTCAACGACATCCCGCAGTCCAAGGTGGAGGAGTTTGCCGCTGCATTGGAGACCACCCCCGCATGGCTGATGGGGCTGGAAAACACTGCGTTTGTCCCGCCGGGGTTTGAGCCCCTGCCCGAAATGGTGCGGGTGCCGCTGGTGGGCAGCATTGCCTGCGGCTCCCCCATCACCGCCGAACAGAACATCGAATGCTACATCGGCGTTCCTGCCGCATGGCACGCCGACTTTGCCCTGACCTGCCACGGCAGCAGCATGGCCCCCACCATCTGCGATGGTGACATCGTCTGCATCCGCTGCCAGCCTGAGGTAGAGCAGGGCGAGATCGCCGCTGTGCGGATCGGCGATGAGGCCACCTTAAAGCATTTTCACCGGCAGGGCGACACCGTTATGCTTCTGGCCGACAACGCCGCCGTCTGCCCGCCCATGATCTATGCCGGGCCACAGTTGAACGAGATCCAGATCGAGGGCAGAGCCGTGGGCTTCTGCAGAGGTTTATAATATGATCAACGAAACCATGACCCTGAAGGTCATCGCACATATCCACACCGCCTTCCCCACCAAGTTCGGCATCCCCCGACAGAGTGGGCTGGTGGACGGCCTGCGGGGCGAGATCATCTTCACCCCGGAATACCGCAACGCCGATGCCCTGCGCGGGCTGGAGGATTTCAGCCACATCTGGCTGGTGTGGCAGTTCTCCGGCGCGGTGCGGGAGAGCTGGTCTCCCACCGTCCGGCCCCCGCGCCTGGGCGGCAACACCCGGATGGGCGTGTTTGCCACCCGCTCCCCCTTCCGGCCCAATCCGCTGGGCCTTTCCAGCGTCAGGCTGGAGGCCATCGAGTACCGCCCCGAGGTGGGCCCGGTGCTCATCGTGCGGGGCGCAGACCTGATGGACGGCACCCCCATCTACGACATCAAGCCCTACATCCCCTACGCCGACTGTCACCCGGATGCAGCGGCAGGCTTCACGGCCCAGACCCAGACGCACAGGCTGCAGGTCGAATGCCCGCCGGAGCTGTGGGAGACCGTGCCCGCCGCCGAGCGGGACGGCCTGCGGGGCGTGCTGGAAAACGACCCCCGCCCCTCCTACCAGCACGACCCGGAGCGGGTATACGGAATGGAATTTTCGGGATTGGAAGTCCATTTTGTCGTAGATGGTGCTGTTCTGACCGTGACCGGCATCACCCGCCGCTGAGAGGTGCCGCCGTGGAACTGCGTACCATCAACACCTTTTTGCATATTGCGGAGCTGCACAGCTTTTCCCGTGCGGCACGGGAGCTGGGGTATTCCCAGTCGGCAGTCTCCGCACAGGTGGCCCAGCTGGAAGCCGAATTGGAAACGCCGCTCTTCGACCGGGTGGGCAAAACGGTCCGCCTGACCGATGCCGGGCAGACCTTTCTGACCTATGCCCGCTCCCTGCTGGCCACAGCCGAGCAGGCCAAGGCGGCCCTGCAGCCTGCCCGGCAGGTCAGCGGTACCCTGCGGGTGGCACTGGCGGATTCGGTCTGCAGCACCTTTCTGCCCGACCTGCTGCAGCGGTATCACGCCCTCTGCCCACAGGTAGAGCTGGTACTCCGCACCGCCACCGACGATGAGATGCTCCAGATGCTGGGTTCCAATCAGATCGACCTGGCTTACACGCTGGACAAGCCGCTGCTGCAACCAAGCTTCGTGCTGGCCGTGGATGAGCCGGAGTCCATCTGCGTGGTGGCCCCCGCCGGGCACCCATTGGCCGGGCAGGCGGAGGTCACACTTCAGGAACTGGCCGGGCAGGAGTTTCTGCTGACCGAGCGGGGTATGAGCTACCGCGATGCCCTCGACCAGTGCATGGCAGCGCAGGGGCTGGCCATCAAGCCCTTCCTCGAGCTGGGCAGTGCTTCCCTGCTCTGCCAGATGGTCGAGCACGGCATGGGTCTCTCCTTCTTGCCTGAGTACATCGTCCAGAATGCCCTCGCCGCCGGAACGCTGGCCCGTCTGAATGTCCCCGCCTGCCGCGTGGAGATGCGGCGGCAGCTGTTTTACCACAAGGATAAATGGCTCACCCCCCAGATGAAAGCATTCATCACGCTGGTGCAGAAATAAAGATAACGATAAAAAAACAAGCCTTTCCGCTGGTGTCACACTGTGAGGTGCACCACACGGAAAGGCTTGTTATTTACATTATTTTTTCAACAGGTCGGAAAGGCACTGCACCGTCCGGCCATGGTAGCCGGTGACGGTCTCGGCGTGGAGCAGGCTGCTCAGGACGCTTTCCTCCACACACTCGGCCACCGCCCGGAACAGCGGGTTGATGGCATCATCGTGGAGCATCTCCATGGGCAGGAGGGCTTTGTCCGAGTAATGCGGCATCCGGTTGGCCGTGGTAAAGGCCAGAACGATCTCACCCGAACCGTTGCCGCAGGCACTGCCGGTGCGGGAAAGTCCCACCAGCGCCCGGTGGCAGAGCCGCCGCAGCTGGCGCTCGCTCAGGGGGATATCTGTTGCCAGCACCGTGATGATGGAGCCCTTGTCCTCATGGGGCGGGATGCGGGCTTCCAACAGCTCGTGGATGGGCGTGCCCGCCACGATGAGGTCATCGAAGGTAGCGTGATTGGAGAGCACCAGTGCCCCGATGGTGTAGGACTTACCGTCCAGTTCTACCAGCCGGGAGGCAGAACCGATGCCGCCTTTCAGCCCGTGGCAGCGCATTCCGCGTCCGGCACCCACTGCACCCTCGGCGAAATCGGCTTTGCAGTCTGCCAGAGCGGCAGCCACATGCGCCTCAGTGACATGCAGGCCCCGGATATCGTTCAGGCCGCTGTCGTTGCACTCGCAGACGACCGGGTTCACACTGCCGGTGGTCTCGCAGATATCGGGGTTGCGCTCCAGCATATATTTGACCAGCGCCGTCTCCACGGTACCCACACTCAGGGTGTTGGTAAACAGGATGGGGGTTTCCAGCGTGCCCAGCTCATCGATCTGGACAAGGCCGGTGGTCTTACCGAAGCCGTTGATGACATGGCAGGCCGCCAGCACCTTATCATGGAACACATCCCCGGGGTGGGGCAGCAGCGCGGTCACACCGGTCTGGATGTCGCCATCCGCCAGTGTGCAATGGCCCACTGTCACGCCCGGCACATCACTGATCTTATTGCGCTCCCCGTGGGGCAGATGCCCCACCCGGAAGCCCCATTCATTTCTATCGATTCCCATAAATACCTCTCCGTTATTGCTTTCCAATGCCGCCCCTCCTGATCCGAAAGGCAGAAAAACAGTCGTGCGTAAACCTGGCTTCCCCATGGAGGAACTGCCGCAGGCGGCTGAGCGAGTTCACCCCTCAGAGTGCTTCACGCGCTGCATCTCTCCCAGATCATAGGGGGTGTTCTGGTAGACGTAGTAGTTCAGCCAGTTTGCAACAAGCAGATGTGCGTTGCTGCGCCACGTAAACGGGGGTGTCTTCTGGTCGTCGTCATCCGGGAAGTAATTGTACGGCACTTTGGGGTTCAAGCCCTTATTGATGTCGCGGAAGTATTCCTTCGCCAGCGTGTCGCGGTCATATTCCGCGTGGCCCGTCACAAAGAACTTGCGCCCGCTCTTTTCAGCGACGATGTGCACGCCCGCAAGGTCGGAGAGTGAAAGTACAATGAGCTCGTCGTGCTTTTTGATGTCGTCAAGGTAAACCTCCGTGTAGCGCGAGTGCGGCGCAAAGTAATTATCGTCAAAGCCGCGCATCAAGGGGTGATACGGGTTCAACACATGGTGATTGTAAATGCCGGAGAGCTTTTCTTTCATCAAATGCTTCTGAATGCCATAATGGTAGTAAAGACCGGCCTGTGCGCCCCAGCAGATATAGAGAACGGAATACACATGCGTTTTGCTCCATTCCATAATGGCACACATTTCGTCCCAGTAGTCCACTTCCTCAAACGGCATCTTTTCCACCGGCGCGCCCGTGATGATGAGGCCGTCAAAGCGCTGGTCCTTCACGTCGTTAAAGGTCTTATAGAATGTATTCAGATGATAAGAGCTCGTGTTGCGGCTGACATGCGATGCCATGTGCAGCAACTCAACGTCCACCTGCAGCGGCGTGTTGCCCAGCAAACGCAAAAGCTGCGTCTCGGTCTCGATCTTCGTCGGCATCAAATTAAGTATCGCAATCTTTAAAGGGCGAATGTCCTGCAAAGCGGCGCGCTCGTGCGTCATCACAAAGATGTTTTCGGATTCCAAAACCTCAATGGCGGGCAAATCCGCCTGTATACGAATAGGCATTGCTTTTTTTACCTCCGTCATATATACTATTATATAGGGCACAGGGGCCCGATACGTTTCAGTATAACATACTTTGTCCCTCTGTAAAAGAGAGTAAAAGCGGTTTGAAGCGATTTTTTTCAAAGTTTTTTCAAAAAAAGTAATTGCTTATTTTTTTCTGTTTTTTAATACAGTTTTATTGAAACATAAACCTGCCTGACACCGGCTTTTACACCAGGCACAGGCAGGTGCTGTTCTTTTTACGCTATATTTTTATAACAACCCGATGGCTTCCCGCACATTCGACACCCCGATCATGCGGATCCCCTCTACAGGCTTTATCTTATCCATATTTACTTTCGGAAGCACACAGGTGGTAAATCCTAACTTAGCTGCCTCTGCTACTCTCTGGGCTGCCTGGGATACACCACGAACTTCGCCGGAAAGACCTACTTCCCCAAAGATCAGCATATCTGGATCTACAGGCCGGTCTTTATAGCTGGACATCAGTGCCATGACAATGGCAAGGTCCAGAGCCGGTTCACTCATACGCATGCCGCCGGTGATATTTACATAGGCATCCAGACGGGACAATTCGTAGCGGCACCGTTTCTCCAGCACTGCCATCAAAAGGTTTACACGGTTGTAATCCGTACCTGCCGCTGTTCTTCTTGGCATACCAAAATTTGTCTCCGCTACCAGTGCCTGAACCTCCAAAAGGATAGGCCTTGTGCCCTCTAAGGAACAGGATACCACTGCTCCTGATGCCTCCTGAGGCCGTCCATCCAGCATATATTCAGAGGGATTTTCTACTTCCACAAGACCCTCTTCCCGCATTTCAAATACACCGATCTCATTGGTGGAACCAAAACGGTTCTTTACGCCTCGCAGGATCCTGTAAGAAGCATGTCTGTCCCCTTCAAAGTAAAGGACTGTATCTACCATATGTTCCAATACCCTTGGGCCTGCCACTACTCCCTCTTTGGTCACATGACCTACTACGAAGATGGCAATTCCACGGCTTTTTGCGATCTGCATTAAAACACCGGTAGACTCACGCACCTGGCTTACACTGCCCGGTGCAGAGGTGATCTCTTCCCGGTACATGGTCTGAATGGAGTCGATCACTACGATCTGAGGCTTTTCCTGATCGATCACAGCCTCAATGCGCTCTAAATTCGTCTCACTTAAAAAGCGCAGTTCCCCTGTGACCGTTCCGATCCTGTTTGCCCTCATTTTAATCTGTTTTAACGACTCTTCTCCGGAAATATAAAGTACCTTCTGTCCGGCTGCTGCCAGATGGCGGCATACCTGCAGCAAAAGGGTTGATTTTCCAATACCCGGATCACCGCCTACAAGCACCAGGGAACCGGCTACAATGCCGTCTCCCAATACCCGGTCCAGTTCCTTAAAACCAGTGGAGATCCGGTCTTCCTGTTCCAGACGTATTTCTGAAAGAAGAGCGGGTTTAGCCACAGCTCTCCCCGCTCCTCGATCAGAAGACATACGTCCTTTTCCTGCAACCGAAACTGTACCTGCCACCGGTTCCTCTACCAGAGTGTTCCATGCCCGGCAGGCGGGACACTGTCCCAGCCATTTGGATGACTCATATCCGCATTCTTTGCAGAAAAATGCAGTTGTCTTTGCTTTTGCCATATTTTCTATGCTCTCTTTACTGCCTTTACCTTAACGGAAGTTCCTTCTTCTAACTCTACGCTGACGCTTAACTTTCCGCTCATGTTGGTCTTCATGCTTCCCACAGCAGCTCCGTCTACATATACTTCGTAGTCAGTATCATTTTCCAGCTGAACTGTGATCTGGGCATCCTTATCGCCCTCTACTTCAAACTCTATACTGTCATCTGTTACTTTAAAATGTTCTGCTACTGTGCCCGGAACAGACTCATATACGAACATTTCGTTGCGCTCTAATTTTGTGATTTCGTTGTAAGTTTTAACCTTATAGATATCTCCCTGGTATTCAAAATCGGACTTCTTTGACTTCTGTCCTAACTTGTAATTTCCAAAACTGATGGTGCCATCCTGCTCTGTGCGGATCAATTCTTCAACAACTGGCATCTTTTTATCCTCCTGCTCTTTATCTGTAAATTCTCTGGTCGTACCTTTTCATCCGGCATTCCTGTCAGACTTTATGGGTTTTCACCGTATTCCCAGTAGATCATTTATAACGGGTATCTATAATTATACAACAATTTTCATAAAATAACCAGTATATTTTACGCCTTTGCCTCAGGCTTTGAAGCAGTATCTGCTGCCTGCGCTTTTTTCTTTCTGGCTGCTGCTTTCTTCTTTACTGTAAAGGTAAGTTTTCCTTCTTCACAGCCAACTTCCACATTTACACCCTTCTTCAGTTTTCCGTCCAGGATCTCTTCTGCCATCTTATCTTCTAACAGGCTCTGGATGGTACGGCGCAGCGGTCTTGCACCGTATTTATCATCATAGCCCTTGTCGATCAGCAGATCCTTTGCCGCCTCATTTACAGTAAGGGTAATGCCAAGCTGTTCTTTGCTGCGTTTTTCAATGCCTCTCAGCATAATATCCGCAATTCCCTTCATATGCTCTTTCGTCAGCTGATGGAATACGATGATCTCGTCAATACGATTTAAAAACTCCGGCTTGAACAGGCGTTTTACCTCTTCCATCACACGGCCCTTCATGAATTCATGATCTGCCTTTGCGTCTGTGGCAACTCCGAAGCCAAGACGTTTCGGTGCGATGATATTTTCAGCACCTGCATTGGAAGTCATAATGATAATGGTATTCTTAAAGTCGATCTTTCTTCCCTGGGCATCTGTGATGTGTCCGTCATCTAATACCTGCAAAAGGATATTAAATACATCCGGATGGGCCTTTTCGATCTCATCAAACAGGATCACGCTGTAAGGATTTCTGCGCACTTTTTCACTGAGCTGTCCACCCTCCTCATAGCCTACATATCCTGGCGGTGATCCAATCATCTTGGAAACACTGTGTTTCTCCATATACTCAGACATATCCACACGGATCATAGCCTGCTCACTTCCAAAGACTGCCTCTGCCAGTGCCTTGGAAAGCTCTGTTTTTCCGACACCC
>OLNX01002483.1_pt1 | contig 13698 bp, 5 predicted proteins | sample 1672611 | NCBI WGS metagenome assembly OLNX01 (sample SAMEA3136705, study PRJEB25190) | human gut metagenome
AGATCGGTGAGGAATTGTGTGACAGATTTTTGCAAGGCAACTACCAATATGTGCTTGCCGTTCACACAGACAAGTCCCATACCCATTGTCACATCATTTTCAATAACACTAATCTTTACAACGGACTCAGCTTTACTTACGAACACAATCAAGGCAAGGTAAATGAACGGTCATGGGCACAGTTGCGGGCAATATCGGACGAACTATGCAAGGAACACGGCATATCCGTTATTGAGCCGAAGGCGAAAGGCGTTTCCCACTTTGAAAGGGATATGCAGTTGCAGGGCAAGTCGTGGAAAGACAAACTCCGAGCTAAGATTGCAGAAGTCGCATTTTACAGCAAAGACTTTGCGGACTTTTTACGCAACTGTTCTGCCAGCGGTATCGAGTATGTTTACAAGCCACAGAACAAAGTCAAGCTGAAATTCCGTCTTTCGGGCGAGGGACAGCAGAAATTCACAAGAGCCGACACATTGGGAGCAGACTACACCCCCGAACGCATTGCCGAGCAGATAGCGGAGATACAGGAAAAGCTGTCAGCGACGAATGTCACTCCCGATATGCTTACTGAACCGCCGAAGCCTGTTGCTGCTCCTAAGCCTAATCCTAAGCCGACACAAACAGTCACCGCCCCGACAACATCACCGTCAGAACCCGGACACCTTATCTCCGATCTCATTCGCTCAAAAATGCGGGAAAAGGGCATCTCACAAGTGCCTACATTTACACCCACGATCACACCGCCGACTACTCCAAAGCCTGAACCCGACAGGACAGTTATTACAGCGGAGGAATTTCTTGCACCGCTGTATGATGAGCGTGAAACTCCACCGCCTGCACCTGAGCCGACCGAGAGTAAAGCATCTGAAAAGAAAATAGATGAATGGGCATCTATCCGAGGTATGCGTGACAGCGACAAGATTATTGCAGAGCTTGAAGCTGTCGGCATCATGTCTTTAAGCGAGTTTGGTGGATTTATGCACAATATCCATTCGCCCGAAGATCACACCGATGAACTTGCCGAGCTGAAAGAGCAGTACACAGCTATCGACAAGCTCCTTGCGATGATAAAACAGCGTTCCGACAATTCTGCTACATACAAGGAGTATCAGGAACGGTCAGCGTTTACGCAAAAGCATTTCCGCAAGAAGAACGCTGGCGCAATCGACGCTTACGAAGAAGCTGACAAGTACATCAAGGAGCATATCAAGGATTATTACATCGACGGCAAAGCACCCAAGCGGAGTGAACTTGCAGCACTGTCAAAGCCGTTAAAAGATAAGCTCAAAGCCATTATGCCCGAACACAAGGCATATCTTCTCAAACATGAAACGGCGATGCGGTACACCCGACAGGTGCGCCAGTACCTTAATGAGCAGTATATGAAGAGTGAGCGAGAGAAAAGCCGTCAGAGGACACAGGCAAAACACAGAAATAAAAATGCACTTGAATAAAGGAAGGACGATACTATGAGCAAAATAGGTTATATCCGTGTTTCTACGGAGCATCAGGAAACAGCGAGACAGCAGGAGATTATGTGCGGTTATCAGGTTGACCGTATCTTCTCCGAGAAGATTTCGGGAGCGAACAAAGTCCGCCCTCAGCTCAGGGCAATGCTTGACTATGTGCGTGAGGGAGATACCCTCTATGTGGAAAGCATCAGCCGTCTGGGTAGGTCTACAAAGGACTTGCTGAACATCATCGACACCCTCACCGACAAAGGAGTTACCCTTATCAGCCACAAGGAGAAAATCGACACCAACACGCCTGCGGGCAAATTTATGTTGACCGTGTTCGCTGCACTCTCTCAGTTGGAGCGTGAGCAGCTAAAACAGCGACAGCGTGAGGGCATCGAGATTGCTAAGGCTCAGGGCAAGTACACCGGGCGAAAGCCTATCCCCATCGACTGGATGAGGTTCGGGCAGCTCTATGGGGAATGGAGAGCAAAAAACATCACGGGCAGAGATTTTATGCGGAGAATGGATATGTCGGCAAATACCTTTTACCGCCGTGTGCATGAGTATGAACTCCGGCACGGTATCACCGAGCAGACCTTAGCTTGACCGTCTGGCGAACGGAAAAGCTCCACAGCACCGTCCGAGCCTGCGGAGCGGAAAACTAACCGCTGAAAAGAAAAAGCCCTCAGAAACGCTTACAGAGCGTTTCCGAGAGCTTGAGTTTATTTAGTTCCAATAAGGTTTGTGCCTGTTGTGGTATGCTCCACAATGCCTAATCGGACTTGTGTGGAACGGAAAACAGGTGCGCCAGTAGGCTATGGTTTGTGAAATACACATGATTAAAGCTGTTCACGAATTACGGCATCTGCTTTGGGTAAAGCATATTTCAGTAATTTGTCAGATACAGTAATCACATTGGAAGGTATTTCGCTATAATGTTTGCTCCACATCGCAGGCAAAACCAATATTCTGTGTGATTTACCGTTTTCTATCAAGTAGTGCTGCTGCTCATGAGATTCAATCCTATAATCTGAACCAAGAGCATTTAAAGGCAATAGCAATTTTTCTTGATCTTCATAGGATAATGGTGCAGGAAGGACAGAACTTTGACACCAATCTAATAATTGTAATGCTGCGAACCTATCCAGATTGCTTTGCACCCTTTGATTCCAAAAATGCATCATACATTCATGGCAAGCACTATCACATTTTGCTGGGCATTCGCTCAGTACCTTTTTGATTTCAGACATTAATTCCTCAGTACGATCAGCTAATGTAGAACAGTAACCTGCACCGCTTGACAGACTGTCAAATAAGAAAATATCAACGAAGGCTTTTTCCTGCGCATTATCGTAACGTAAGCGATAACCACTTCGTATTTCATTGAATTCGATATCCAAGAGGCGGCCGCCTGCAAGTGTCATTGCTTCTGCCATAGTCTGACCTGCTCTGTGAATCCATAGCTCCTTTGGATCAACATTAATTTTATCATATGGTAAAGCTATCTCGTAGACAACCATGTCTGTTCTGAATTGACTGCCTAAATAAGTATTGGTTATTTGTGAAGCAGAATGGCGGCAATCAAATTTATTATGCGGATGCACGAAAGGCTTTAGCATTTTAGAAAGCGGAACGGAATCATCACCTGGGACAGCAGCTCCACATTCCTTGCAAACCATGAACCCTTTTGATTTAGGTCCTTTGTTCACAATGATAAGCGGATCATCGTCACGCTTTGAATACCTGAGATTATCATATGATTCAACATCTATCATTTCATCTTCTGAAGGCGTTATTGAATAACTTGGGTTCTCAGCATAGGAAATATCAGAATCATCATCGTTTTCGCTTTGTTTTCTGCCATTGACCGGAGCAAATCCCCAAGGTTTCAATACAAACTTATGTTGAATATTATCTTTACCGCAGAATGGGCAATTCTTTACTGGTGATAGCCCCATCCAGTTACATGACTGCTCCTCACAGATATAAAGTGACCTGTAATAGTCAGTACTCGAAAAATAAGGTCGAGCCGGATGCTCTTGCTCTCCTGGTTTAAATTTCGAGTGAAAACTATAAATACCACCTGATTTATATACGTCTTTATTTATGACAATTATTCTACCCGGAGCGTATTCACTAATCGCCATATCCAAAGAACGGTCAGGCTTTTGAACAATTTTCTTTCCCTGATTATCTTCAACATAAAATCCGATTACGTCCTTCGGGAACGAATATGTCGGGAAAATACCTTCTTCCAAGAGCGTATCGAGAACTGTTTTTGATGAATCACCACTTTCTTTATAGTTTTCAGGGAAACTCTCGACTTTGTGCTTCAAGGCATCCATTTCCGCTAAGAATTTATTCTTGTATTGATCAAAATCAAAGTCAACACCATCTGGAATCAGTGCGGTCATGTCAAAATCCTTAGCTTGTTTACTAATTACATAATCTGAGAATTGAGAATACCATTGTGTAAAGAATTTATCTATCTCTTGCTGATCAGCGCCACTGTAAATACTATCAAAAAATTCAGTGATTAGCATAACATTAAAATGTCTTGAAACCAGCTTTGAATTATGAACATCTATCCAAGGTGTACGAGGTTCTCCTGAAATAATCTCTTCAGGATTATGGAAGTAATAACTATCATGCGGACGGTTATCTGCAAAGGTTACTATAGTTGATATTGCAGCGCTTTTACGACCTGCACGACCTGCTCTCTGCTGATAATTTTCTCTCATGGGAGGAATATTTCTTAATCCAACAGCAGTAAGAGAACCAATATCAATACCGACTTCCATCGTTGTTGTACAGCTAAGTATGTCAACAGGACGGTCATTGTTTACATGAACATTCTGAAAACGCATTTCATAATCTTCAGTTGTAGACCAAGTATTATCTCTTTGATCCTTATGCGATAATTGTGCAGTATGCTCCTCAGTGTTAATACGAGTCATAAGAGCCTGCGGATCTCCTTCAACTGCTTTAAGAACGGGAGAACGCCAAAAATCAATGCCCTTGAAATCGTCCGTGTTCATTAAATGTGGCTCACCTTTACCGCAATGTGCGCATTTTCCCCATACCGTGTACGGGAATACTCCGCTGCAACGAGTACATTTATACCACTCATGTTCGGCATCGTAATGTAATGAAACTACTTCCATATTCAAGTAATATGATGAAGTATAATCGCCCTTAGCAAGGAATCTGCTGAGTTGCTCGGCGATTATACTAATCTGTTCCTTTGAATATCCATGTTCTGTCAATAATGATCTAATTCTTGTGGGGAGTTCCGTTTCATTTTCAACACCTAATCTTTGCCGATATGCAGTTAAGTTTCGGCGTGTAGAATCTGGAATATCAGAGCCTATGGCATATTCAGAAGTCATTATTTCCATTGCCCAAGCAGCAAAAAGAACTTTAAACTCATCCAATGTCATTGAAATATCAGCATCATCAAAGGCTTCTTCTATGTCATCAAATGTGTCTCCATCAATATCACATGGTTCAATCCAACACAGTCCGGCATCGGTAAGCGAACGGAAATTACTGCAAAGCTGGCGGAGTAAGTGTTCATTAAACTGATCTGGTTTATGTTTGAAATCCTTTAACGCCATTTTATCGTATCTTAGAGAATCGCCTTTCTTTTCGTATCGCTTTTTCATTGTATCTAAATCGTTAAGCAGATCCTCTTCATTATTTCCATAAAAGAATCTTAACCCATTCTGGTATGCCACCTTCAAAAAGAATGTATACAGCAAAGACAAAGTAGGCTCTTCATCTTTTGATGCTGCCCATTCCTGAAGTTCTTTCGCAGCAACTGTGAGAGCTTTCTTCATGGCATCTTCATCAGCAGCCCTTGTCAAATCTCTCGCAAGAACGGCGGCTCTTTGTCTGCTATCAGAGAAGAGAAGCACCTTTCGTCCTTGATTGACAAGATCAGCGTACTTTGGAACAGGCGGCTGAACATAGAACTGCTCAGATACAATATTGAAAAACGGTTCGTTGCCTTTGGTTATAAAATCTGTAGCATTAAATCTGTTCTTTTCACATTTAGGGCAGCTTTTGAATGTTAAGGTATCAGGACGACCTTTCGACTCCGCAGTACAGTAAGCAACATGAAGAAATCCATTTTCTCCAGTATGATCATTGAAACAATCAATTCTTCCAGCGAGTGCATTAAGCCACCCAACAACCATATCTTTTTTCTTTTTGAATGATCCGTCATTTGGAATTATGTAAAAAAGCACTTCCTTCAGATTCTCTGTAAACTGAATTCCCGGTTCGTTCCATATAAAGGGATTCGAGCCTTCTGAAATGTCCATGTATCCACGAAGGAACAATGCACCGCAAGAACGTTCATTCAGCAGTTCGTATATCATACCTCCACAATCACATCTTGTCCCTGGTTTATTTAAGTATACTCTGCCCAGTCCTAAACTGCCGTCATGATTTTTATGCTTACACATAGGATTTGAACAAGCATAGATACCTTGTAATCCACGAAACATCATGTGTAATCTCGCAGGGTATAACACTTGATTGTTAGCATTTTTAGCAAGCGGAGCAATTGCAAGAAAGGCACTCGTAGCTTTTTGAGCGGTTTCTGCTTCGTCACTCGGAAACGCTTTTAGTGCAAGCTGATTAAAACTCATTGCATTTCCTCTTGTTGCTTGCATGATCCTACGCATAGGATTGGTATTGAAAAGGCATTTGTACAGCCATACTTCAACAGATTTCTCATCGTCAAGGTCGCAATCCATGTCGAATTCTATTCTTCTTGCAAAATCAGCAATAGCTTCCTTTTTAGTATCCCAGTCGCCTTGTAAAGCATCAATGTCAAAATCTAATAGATCCCGAGCATTTATCTCCGAAGCAGTAAATTCTATTGGCTCTTCTTTTCCACGAATTATCTTGAAGTTGTTGGCTTTCTCATTTTGTGTGCTAAGTTCGCAGGCAAACTTATAAATTGGTGTATCATCAGACGGAACGCTGGCACTCGTCAGGATAAATTGAACACGGTCACGTCCAATACCAAGTTTATGAAGCACTCTGCGAATAAGTAAAGCTACCTCGCCTCCGGCAGAACCTCTATACATATGTGCTTCATCAATAATGAATAATAGCTTATTATCATCTGAACTATCAAGCCAATTACGAGTTGATTGCCAAATTGGTTTTTCAACCGGACGCATAAGCATATACTCAAGCATTGAATAGTTAGTGATAAGAATATCAGGACAGAACATCTGCATTTCATATCGGGTAACAAGTTCTGCATCATTAGGATCGGTTAGTATTGCTCCTTGATCTTCCAGTCTATCTGTAAAGCTTTCAAGATCAGCTTTTGAAGGATACTTTCCCAATTCTCTGAGCTTATCCTGTACCTCTTCTGATTGTGTAAGTATATCTCTTCTGATTGTTTCAGCATACTTTACATTTTCATCGAAATTATTTTCGCCTGGATAAGGTGTTCGTCCTGTATACATACCGAACTGTGGAACACGAGAACCCGGAGCAATTTTGCGAATTATATCATGGAACCCATTTTTGCCATTACCGATCATTTTTCTAAGACGACCCATCTGATCGGATACAAGTGCATTCATAGGATAAAGCATTATAGTACGAATACCTCTGATTTTCCATGTGTCAGGCGAATTGATCTGTTCCATTAACAGCTTTGTAGCTAATGGCCACATAAAGCATTCCGTCTTACCTGAACCTGTTCCTGTGGATACAAACAAATCCTTTCCTCGATAGTAATTCTCTAATGATTCTATCTGATGCAGATAAGGATTTGCAAATACACCAAGATTTCTGTTTATCATTTCTTGAAGAATCCGCTTTACATCATCGGGAAGATCAGCTTTACTTATCCCGTCAGGTATTGACAAATAGGCATGGTTAGCTTCGATATAAGGTTCTTGATACAATAGCCCTGTTTCCTCTAACTCTGAAAGACACGCAGAACGCAGGGCGTCATTTTTTCCAAGATATACTGTACTGATATAGTTTATTAGTTTATTTTTCAACGCTTCATGCGTACTTTTAACTCCGTATTTATCCATGTTATTCCTCCGATATTTGTATGCCTAATGCTTCAAAATACGGTTTGATGTAATCCCAAATGAAACCGTACATTGTCCAACAGAGCATATCGTTTATTCGATTAATGGGCCAAGCATAGCTTTCAAGTATTATTCGTTCTTTCATTGGGAGATGTGTAGATAGTTTGAGATGAACATGATTGCTATAACTCTTAGCAATAGTAACAGCACTATTATTTGCTTTTTTTCTTAATGCAAGCATTATTCTAATATGATACCCTTGCTCTTGTAAAAACGGATCTAATTTGTGCATTAATTTGCGCTTGGGCTTTAGTAAATAATACTCATATCCATTTTTGTTTATCGTTATTCTGCCAAGGATAACCTCGTCGATAGCATTTGGGAGCGAACTATCCCAAGCTGTGTAGTTATTTTTCGACTTATGCGCTGGATTGAAATACATCAATTCATTCATTTCAGAGGGAATAGCTGTCCACCATACACTTTTAAGAAACCCTTTTAACCATTCTTCGGGACTTTCACCCGTTTCTGATTGATTTGTAAAATCATTCTTGCGAAGTGCCGATATTCCCGAGTATATGATGTTTTCGCCTAAGACTTCGCCGTATATCGTATCATAACCTGAAATAAACTGCTTTCTATTTGTGATAGAAAGTGCTAAGTTAGTATCAAAGCCCTCGTTCAATAAGTCACCATGATTTAACAATCTGTTTCTTATTATTACGACAGGATTTTCATCGCTATCCTCAGTGCTAAACCATGGTGCTGTCTCAGGATTCATTTTAATAAGCGATTCTAAAACAGCATTACCACGTTCATATATGTGTCTCCGACTTACACCTGAAAGATGATTTTCTTTACTACCGATCGGCTGATCCATTGCAATAGCTTTCAGCCAGCTCGACATTGCTGAATATATAACTCTACACTTAAATGATGTTGTATCTTCACCCTCATACCTTGTCAAGCCAAGGTCAGCAGCCATTTTGTCTATAATCGAATTCATATTTTGTTATCCCTTAATAAATCAATCGAATAATTCTTCGCCACTTCCTATTCCATTTTCTTGAAACAATTCCTTCAAACGATCAGGATTTCCTATTGAACGGGCGGTAGCTATTAGTTGTGTAAGTATCAGAATACTATCATTTAACGAAGCATTATATATTGCTAAGTATCTTGAATACATTCCGATTTGCGTATTACTCAATATATCTGTAAACAACTTCATTGATTTCCTGGCATCCTTATATTCCTTTGATTTCATATCAATAGTTCTATCATGAAGATCAAGGCTGTCAAGAACGGTAAATGTGTGCAGTGAATCAACCGTCTTTTTCTCAAAACCTCTGTCACCGTCAATATAAATCGAACGATTCCATACACCGGGCATTATCATTTTTGACGGAGTGCCTTCTAATGATAAGAGCATAACAACATTGTCCCAGTTTTGCATAATATTTGAAAGTGTATTGAATAGATTGATAGAATATCCATCAAACACACCATGAACAAGACATACCATTGGCGATACTTTGTTCAAATTATCATTGATAGCAGCAGACAAGTCCTCAATGTTGATTCCCTGAACGGTTACAAACACCTCAGACACATTACCGCCATTAAGAACAGTAGCCAAGCACTGAGCTATAAGTTTAGCATTTTCGCTTATAACTAACGGTACTTTCTCAAAAATACCAAAGCTGATAGCCTGTGCTATTTCAATTGACTGTTCGTTGCCATAACCAATCCGTGTCAGGTTTTCACTCAATTCATCTTCAAATGTATCAACATCATCGATTTCTCCGCCTTCGGCGCAATCAATATGTGAATTAAAAACTGATAATTGATTTGAAAGCTGATTTCCGTTTGAAGTAACAGCAGAATAGAGTGGAGATACAAATGCCATATTACTGATAAAATCAGCAACATTTTGTTTTGCCTTTTCTATTTGCATGGAAATTTTTGTTTCAACATCTGATGCAAGTTGTTCTCTTTGACTGAGTGCTGATTGTAGTTGCTCCATTTCATCGGCTAACTTGTCTCTCTCAACTGCTAATTGTTCTATTTCATTCTGGTTCTTTTCAACTGCACCTAATACCTCACTGAGTTTTGATTCAGCTTTAGCAAGCTGTTTCTCGTTTTCGGATTTCCATTCATCTGCCAACTGCTGCTTACATAAATCGAGTAGTTCGGTATTTCCTTGTATTGCTCGGGAAATGATAGTTGTGTCAATATCGGAAGCAGATAAGTATTGGTCAGCTAAACTGATAAAGCCATCGATGTATTCTTGTGCTGTTTCGTTTGAACAATTGTAGGCAAGTGTCAGTTCTTGAATAATAGCCTGAGTGGGAATAGCCGTCAAATAGTTCCTGCAATGCTGAACTTCTTTTTTTGATAGCCCATATTCACGAAGATTAGCATTAGTGAACCGAGAAATGATAAGAGATTTAACTGCTTCATAAGGGTCACAAACCTGAAAAATTGACTGCGGTATTCCGAGTGATAAATATCTATAGATTTTTATGCCAGCAAGGTCGATGGTATCAGATAGCTTAATGCTATACTGTGGGAGCGTATAAACATCGGATTTAAGGGCGATTTTATCATTAGCACGGTCAAAATCAGAAGATGAGCATAGTAAGCCGATTAAGATAGTGTTTTCTTCATAAACAAACAGCAACTTATTAAAAGAAAATTGAAACGATATTCCGTTTTTTAACATGGAAACTACATCATCAAGTGCTTCGCAGTTTGATAGCTGAACTATCTGAATAAGTTGAATATTATTACAGAAGTCGGTTTCTACATAATCTTTGTTAGGATCGGTGTCTCTGGGAGTTACATTCCAATTCCAAACGCCTATAGATTGATCAGTGTCAGGTCCGTTTCGCCAATATAAGCGGTCTCTATTAGAAAAATAATGCGGAATCGTTTCATCAGCAACAAATGGCACAATTTCTCCGCTCTCTGTAATATCGGCAAGTCTAAATATCCATCGTTGATTATTGTAGTCATATAAGATTTGACCAATTGAAACGTACTGATAATTTGAAACATAAGACGGAGATACTTCGTTTCCTGCATATCTTTCCAGTGCCTGATAACGCTCAAGTTCGTGTTTCATTTCACATATAGTTGATTCAGCTATACGCAGCTTATTAGCGGTATCATTTAACAAGCCTTGACTTTTCTGTAACTGCTCATTTACACCATCAAATTTAAGTTGTAATGCATCTCCATGTTCTTTCTCTTTATCTAACTGTTGTCTGATAGTCGTGATTTCAGAATTCAGCTTTTCGATTTCCGTGTTTTGAAGTTCAATATTATGTTCTTCATGTGCAATATCAGATGTTTTCTTTACAAGAGATAATGCATCATTAAGTAATCTCAGATAATCGTCTGTATATGCTTGTTCTATCAGCTTAAAGTACAATTCTATCCTATCGCAGAAAACGCATTCAGGAATAGTTTTTAGCAAAGCTTCTCCGGCGGTAAAGCCTTCATGTTCAAGTGAGTCACGATGTTCTTTAATCTCCGATAACCATTGTTTAACAGCCCCCTGTATCACAAATTGAATAAAGGGCTTATTAGCGTATTTTATAAGAAATGAAAGCGTTTCATCGTCCGTCATCTTTTTTACAGTAAATCCCGGCCTGAGTTTGTTAAACTCTTTAGGATTCTTCTGGAAATAATACCTTACAGCCGGAAGATGCATACGTTCACAGATATATTTGATTTCATCGTTTGATAATTCGGAAATATTATACATATGATTTCCTCTCTTCCATCTGTTATTTGTTGTTCGATATTCCGATTGATAAATCTAATAAACGTAATTGTCGAACTGTTTCAATATGAAGCATATTATTAACCATTGTTTTAATAATCGCCTGATATAACTGCTCATATTGATTTTTCTTAAAGTATTGCAATATATGATTTACCCATACAGGAATAGGTATCAGTTCCCCTCGTGCAGAAGCTATAATTGTTTGAGAATAATTGTCTAAATCCGCACCAAAATCTATGTCTTCAGCGTATTTAATGCATTCATATACACTTGAACCTATAAGCAAGGATATTTCAGTAATTCCTGTATTTTCAGTGATTGCAGTTTGTTGTTCCCTAACCGAGCAATGCTTATAAACCTTTTCTGAAGTACCTAAATACAAATCAAATTTACTGTTTGATTTTAATATAAAGGCTTTCGCTACATCATTTTTGCGTATTTTAGTTAATTCGTTTTCTTCTCCTGCGGAGTTAATATAGGAAAAGTGATATGAATAACCGCTATGTTGAAGTGCCTTTGCAATGAAAGTTACTTCTCTTCCAACATATTTTCTGTCTACGGATAAAACAGTCGGATACAAGCCGAGTGAAAGCTCAACTGTATGAATTCCCTTTGATATGGTTTTTACTTCTCTTCTATATACCGCATTACCAGAATAAGAATAAACATCCGGTTCATCATTACCACTTGATACTACGCAAATTATATTTGAATCATTTTTGACGGGAATCATATAATCCTGTTGAACAACAGGCGGCCAAACAGGAATCAGCTCTGGCGGACATTCTAACAGCCATACGCCAAAATTCGACTTCATATATGAGCTTATAAGTGTAAAATCTCTTTTGCTATCAACAGACACATCGATTTGAAATTTGATTATTTTGAAGACGGTCTTATTGATTATGACCTTTCCAATTGTGGTTTGACTGATATTTGAATGATATAAAAAATCGTTTTTAACAACAGCATAGTAATATCTGTTTGTAGATATACTATCACCTCTACGAACCTTTTTTCCACCTGTTTCACTATAAGAAAAGATAGCACCGTTTGACTCAAAACCGTCTGCATAATCAGACCATTTTCTTTGCAAATCATAGAGTGGTGTTCTTCCCTCAATTGAAATTGAGTAGTTTCTTCCGTACAATGGAATGAAATCTATTGGTATAAGTGTGGTATTGTCCGACAAGAAATTTGATTGATTGACTTTGACGGTTCTATATTGCTGATATGAAGAAATTTTAACTGTACAATCGAATTTTGCTGCATTATCTAATGTTTTACTGCCAAGAGCCGGAAAACCTATACTAAGTTGAAAATTTTCTGAACCGATTTGTGTAATAAATAATGGTAAACCAACTCTTTGGCTTATTGTGAGTTCTGAGCGACCGTCAACACGCTTATCACATTCAGGAGTACGAGATGTTTTCTCTTGGTGATAAAAATGACTTACATTATATTGACCGTTTCTAATATATACCAACTCGCCACATTCAGGACAGTAAAATCTCTCCTTTCGAGCCGGAATGTATGATTGTCCCTCAAATTCACTGGCACTAACCTCTTTCTCCGTGCCAACTGCATATCTGTCTATTGCAAATCTCATTTTATCACCCCACTTTACAAAAAATTAAAAATCCAAATTATTCTTCAATAAACCCCTTATAACTCCCAAACCCCAGCATATACACCGCCATAGCCACAGCAAGGTTCTCATCATCAATGTTTTGTTTTTTAGCAAGCTCCTTCAGCTCGTCAATGACAGTATCGTGCGGAACGATTGAGCCTTCCAGCTCGTCCACAGCCTTCTGAATGATAGACGGCAGAACCATACACATCTGATAGAAAGCGTCCTCCTGACCGGTCACGAGAGCATAAAACTGGTCAAGGCTCACACGGCGGATCAGTTTATGACCGACCTTCTTCTTGTCAACAGTAGTCTCCCACTTGATATTCTGCGACCTCTGAGCAATAGCTTCAACAAGGAAGCAAGCACAATCATCATCGGTAAGAAGCTGATTCTGCATTTTGATGAAGGTCTTGCCTGCCGATGCGGAGTTCATCGTGTTGTGCTTATTCTTCATCTCGACATAAATGGTATGGACTACGCTGCCGTCGGGCAGAGCAATACCATCGGGATTCTCAAAGATAACGTCCCAGCCGCCCTCTTTGCCGTTGTCGGGAACATGGCACTTGTCGATATAGTTGAATATTCTCTGATGAAAATAACCTATATCATTATTATTGGACTTATCACGCTGACGGAAGATCTCGTTGCTTACGATCTCCTCCCATGATGCCTGATAAACTGTCTTATCAAAAATCAGCTTGATAGGGTCAATGATATTCTTGTTGAAACGCTTCAAGTCGAAGG
>OLNX01002485.1_pt1 | contig 13691 bp, 7 predicted proteins | sample 1672611 | NCBI WGS metagenome assembly OLNX01 (sample SAMEA3136705, study PRJEB25190) | human gut metagenome
CGACGCCGCCCCTTTCTCCTGCTTCGCTTTCGGCGCACCGAAAAGCTCCCCAACATGCGCCCAAATAGGCCGGGGGGTATCCGTACCCCACCTCCGCCCTGCGAGGCCACACATCGGCCCACAGGCGGCAACACCGCGGGCAACCGGCGCGAGGCGCGGTGTGGCTGTGAACTTTCCTTTTCCTTCCCTGGGTTTGCTCCAAAATCGTGATTTTTCCGGAGCAAAATAGCATCGTGTACCTCTGCCAAAAATCGGTACATTTTCGCTCTGTGACGGCTGTGACAGGTGTGACGGCAAATTCAACACAGGCACCATATCAGTTTTTCCCGTCACTGCCGTCACTCCCGTCACACGGAAGGCAAAGGATACTCAGCATCCGCGTTGTCCGTGTGCGTTCGCTGACCACGCGGATACCGTTCTGCTCCAGTACCTCCGCGTACTTCACCAGCCGCTTGGACAGCACACTGGGCGTTAGCCTCTCCCCTGTCTTTGCTTCCAGCAGCGCACTCAACTCCGTAGCTGTTCCCTCGAAGCTGCCCAGCCCCCGCAGAAAGACAGAGAGGGAAATTGCCTCCGGGTCGATGGAAGTGCGTTCCCCCTCCACCGGCTCTGTCAGCCGCCATATGTAGCCGCTCTTATCGAATACCAACGGCAGCTCGCGGTATTCTATGTCCCGTCCGGTGCAGTACAGGGTCGCTTCACCGCTGCCGCGCCTACGTTCCTTCAGCACGAAGTTGCTGTCTGTCGCTCCGCTGATGCCCGTCGTGCCGGAGATCATATTCATGGGATCATCATCGTTCATCTTACGGAGGTGGTGAATGAGCAGGATGGCGATGTGGTGCTTGTCCGCCAACGCTTTCAGTACAGAGATGTCACGGTAGTCGTTGGCGTAGGGATTGCCGCTGTCGCTGCCGGTGCGGATGCGCTGTAATGTGTCGATGACCACCAGCGAGATGTCGGGGTGCTGCGTAAGAAAGTTGGTGAGCTGCTCCTCCAGCCCCTCGCCGATGCCTGCGGCGATGGTGGCGAAGTGCAGTGCCTCCGGCGCGTCGTCGGTGATCTGAAACAGGCGGCTTTGGATACGGGTGAGGCTGTCCTCCAGGCAGAGGTAGAGCACAGTGCCTCTATGGGTCGGGAAGTCCCACACGCTTGTTCCCTGCGCCACTTGCAGACACAGCCATAGAGCCAGCCACGATTTGCCCACCTTCGGTGCTCCGGCAAGGATGTGTAACCCCTGCGGCAGCAGCCGGTCTATGATGAACCGTGTGGGCGGCAATGTAGTAGACAGCAGCGTGTCCGCGTCGATGGTAGAAAGAGTTTTTCTTGATGTCATAGCAGTCCTCCTTTGCTAATCTATATCGTCTGTGAATATTCGAGTGCTGCGATGGTACCATTTCCCTTGACATTTAGCAATAGATAATTTACGATATTAGCAGATACACTATTATTCGAAATAGATTATCAATCGCAGGAGGGACGCGCCGTGGGAATATTGGGAAAAGATATGTTCGATATGGACAGGATGTACACCAACACACGCGTCGAGTTTGGTGCGGCGGGATACTGGGTGGAGGAGAAGGTGTACCCGCTGCCATACGGATTTGTGCTGACGGAGATCCTCAACATGGATGTCACGCCGTTTCAGGAAGCATTGGATGAGCTGGAGAGCGTGATCTCCCAGAGCCATACCGAGGCGGTATTGGGAACGTTTTTCAATGCTCTGAAATGGTTTGGGCGGCTGCCGCTGTACCGCAGCTACTTGTATCTGGCACAGGATATAGAGATGGTCTCGGTGGAGGAACTATTCACCGGCGAAATAAGAGAAGAGATTGAGGAATTTGTACTGCAGCGCAGGAGCAAGCTGATCCCCTTCATGCAGGAGCAGGTCAAGGCCATCCGCTTCGTACAGGAACGCTACGCGTGGTTCTTGGATGAGCTTTTCAGCAAGGCCGTTTTCGAAAAGAAGAAAGGGCAGCGGAAGCTGCCCTTGGCGGAACACATTTTGCAGGCGCACTTGGAGCCGTTTATCAGCGGCGTCAGCCTCGGCGCGGACAGAGAGGTAGATGCGCCGCAGGTAAAGACGCAGTACATGCTCAAGGGGATGTACTGTACCGAGCCGGAGATCGTGGAGCGAATGTACTTTGACGGGCTGCTGGATTTCGTGTATGTGGAGTTCATGAAGGGTTTGCAGAGGGGCTTCGTGCCGAAGCGGTGCGCCAACTGCGGACGGTGGTTCTTACAAAAGCCGGGGATGACCTACGCCTACTGCGACAGACCGTCTGAGGAGCTGGGAGGCAAGACCTGCCGGGACGTGGGGGCTATGACAAGTTTTAAGGAGAAGTCCAAGAACGATCCGCTATGGCAGATACAGATCCGCGCCTATAAAAAATACTTTGCCCGTGTCCGTAAGGGGACAATGAGCAAAGCGGATTTTGAAGTATGGTCACGGCAGTCAGAGCAGCTCCGCGACGCGGCGGTGGAGCGATACCGTTCCGCGCGCACAGACGAGGAAAGAAACGAGATCATCGCTGCGCTGAGAGTAAAACTGAATGAGGCGTAAATGACATAGGGCAGGCCGTTGGCCTGCCCTATGCTTTTCATATTCATCCGTACAGCACCACTACGATGTATTCATCTCCCGCCGCATTGTAGCGGACGGTGCAGTTGAACCGGGCGTATGTACGGACGATCTCTGCGCCATCCATAGCTGCGAAGCAGGCAAAGGTGGCGTCCACGTTGCCGCAGACGGCGGTGTTGAGTGCCACCTGTCCACCGTGCTCTGCCAGCCACGTCACGCTGTCCGCTGTGCCGGGGTAGTAGCTGGAGTCAGCGGCGGTCATGCTGGTGTCGATGGTCACGCCGTACTGTGCCTGGGCGTATTCGTTGCCCACACGCATAGCTTCCACGACGGAGTAGATGTCGCCGGTAGCGGCAGGCGTTGAGGGTAGTTCCTCCACCAGCTCTTCCGGCATGGTGTCCACGTTAGTATCGGGCGCAGGTTCGGGCTCTTGTGTGGGCGTAATCGTCGCTGGTGAGTTAGTTGGGGCAGTGCTTGCAGACTCCTCAAGCGGCGCGACAGAGGGCGCTTGTTGCGGCTGTGCGGGGACTTCTGACGTGACTGGCTCGGCGGCGTCCTCCATTGTCTCCATCGGCATAGTTTCTGTGCCCGTTGCTGGGATAACTTCCTCCTGTGCCGCCGTGGGACTGGCGTCCGATTCCGGCACAGCAGCTTGTCCGCAGCCTGTGAGCAGCAGGGTGGTGCAGATGGTGAGCAGTATGATCCTTTTCATAGTCGTGTTCTCCCTTCGCTTTGGTAGCAAACACAACTACCACACAACTACGAACAAGTCAATTGAAAGATGCCAAACGAAAAATTCAATCCATCTCCGAGGACTCAACACGATCCAGCAGCTCACGGATCTGTGCTATCAGCATTTTGGCCGAGTCCATAGTCCGAGGATTGCCGGTGATTAGGAAATCTACAGAGACACCCAGCACGGCAGCTAAATCAAGGAGCAGGTCAATAGAGATACCGCGTTGACCACATTCGATTTTGCTAAGGTGTGCCGCGGTGATATACAGTGCATCTGCCAACTGTTCCTGTGTCAGGCTGTGCTTCCTGCGAAGATGCTTGACGCGAAGTCCAAATTCTTTTTGATCAAAATACATATCATATTCCTCCAGTCTGTTGTTTTGAAAGATGTGAAAACGACAGACATGGCGGACCGCGGCAATAGAACCAGTATGCGCGTAATAAAAAGCGGAGAAAAAGCCAAGGATGGCCGCAAAGGGTCATCCTTGGCTTTTTCTCCGCTTTTTTGTATTGTCTGACCGCATGGTTAGGCGGCCTCTCGAATTTCTCCAGAGGCCAATGCGTTCTGGGGATCCCGCTTCCTATACCTGCGTTCTCTATATCATGGTGCCTCCACTATCCGCCCATACCGCTCCCAAGGTCATAGCCCAGGTCACAGGTATAGCGCCACTCCACCACGTCGCCGTCTTTCAGTTGGTAACGAGAGCAGCCGTAGTTGGGATACCAGCCATTCACGTTGTACATCCAGCCGGAGAGCTCACCCACGTCGAACTCATAGAGGTTGTTGATACCTTCCACATAGGCGCTGTTGTACATAGGCGTCCAGTTGGACTCCATGTGGATGGCGTTGTCCCGACATACCCGCTGGAGGACATCGAATACGCTTTCACCCTCACTGAACTCCACCTCCGTGGCAGGAAAAACAATGCCGTCCGCCGGTACGAGAAACCGCTTGCTCTCCACGCACTTATCCATGTTGTCCAGGATCGTTTCGCAGGAGATGGAGAATGTACAGGTGTGGGTCGTGGAGGTATCCACCATCGTGTCCTGCGGCTCCACTGGAGCAGGTCTGCCCTCTGGGATGGGATCGGTCATGTACTGGTCCTTATCGCCGGTATCCTCCGGCTGTGCCTGCTTCTGCCCACAGGCAGCGCAGGACAGCAGCAAGAGAATTGCCAGAAACAGGGAAACAATATGCCTGCATCTTGTTTTCACATTACTGCTCCTTTTTGATGCGGCGGTAGCGGCGCACCATGCCGAAGGCCAGCAGCGCAGCCACAATGACCGCCAGCAAAATCGCTCCCAGCGGCGTTTCCGTCAGAGCAGCCCCCACGATCTCGAACACGCTGTTGCCCTTGCCGTCTGGGCCAAACTTGCCGTTCTCGGCGGCTTGAAGGTAAGTGAGGGCGGATACAGCGGAGGGGAAGTCCAAGAGCTTGCTTGTATAAGAGGGCAGTTCGGTCAGGCCATCCACATCTGCATCTACCTCTGTTCTGGTGACAAACCCAAGCCCATCAATGTAAAAGGTTTTCAGGCCATCCGCGACTGTGTTGCCGTTCTTTACAAAGCGTTCGTCATTCAAGGAGATACCCGCGGCGTCCATCATATCCAGCACGGCAAGAGTCGCTGCGCCGTCAGGCAGGCCATCTCTGCCGGGGAAGCTGCCGTCCGCCAACTGCACGGAGGAGAGATATTCAATGGCACTTTCTACCGATTTAGCGATGTATTCTTTATCCGTATGCGGAGCCAGCGCCGCGACAGCACCGGCGTTTAACTCCACTTGGTCTTTGTTCGTGAATTTGCTTGTCTGCCAGTCCTCGCCCTGCTTAAGTACATACTTGTAATGATCGTCAAACTTTCCGTTCGGCATCTGGTATTCGATCATAGCCGCCGCATACTCATCCACAAGCATATCCGCGTCGATGCCCCGTGCGCGCCACACATTGGGATCGACCGCGTCAACATCCTTCAGCAAGTCGTCGAGTTGGGGAAACTCTCTGCCGTCAAGAGATGTCAGCGGTGCGAGATAATCAAGTCCCTCCACATTGCCGGGGTCCATCCCCAACGCAACGAGAGCTCTGACAGCCCCACACGAAAGGGTCTTACTCTTCTTTTTATAATAGTATTCCTTGCTGGTCAACATCATGTTCTTCATCAGCTCGGAGAGCTGTGCCTTCTCCTCCTCGGAGAATCCACCATTCGCCTTTTCGAACGCCAATACTTCCCTCGCAAAAGAGGATATGCCGCTCTCTGTCACCATCCATGTATCCTCGTTCCAAAGGCTTCCGTCGGATACCTCCTGCTCAAAGAGCGCCTTCTGTTCATCCAGCAATTTGGAAAAGTCTATGGTGGACGCATTTTCGGACGCGGAGGGGGCAGGCGCGGTGACAGTAACACCCGCCGCTTTCGCGGCCGGCCTGATACTGCACAAGCCTGTATACGCCGCAGGATCAATATACATCCGTCTTAATACACAGTCTCCCTCCATAAGTAACTCTTCATCAGACGATATGATCGGTGGTTTCGGCATCAACTTCGCTGTACTATGATACCAGCCACCCCAAAGAGCATTATAGCCCCATTTTACCTCATAACGATAAAACCCTTGATACGGTGCATTCTCTGCTTCCTCAAAATAGAAATCCTGATACCATCCCATCATGCCGTCCAGCACAGTGTGGCCGTCTTTAACAAAGCGCTCATCTGTGAGGGAGATGCCCAACGCGGCCAACATTTCCAGCACCGCTGCGTCCTCCTCCACGTCCTCATCACCGTACTTGACGAAACCGCCGCTGGAGAGCTGCTGCTCGGAGAGGTAATTCAGTGCCTTATCAATGGCCGTGGCTACATCCTTGCGGTCCTGATAGGGTGCGAGGGCCTGTGCGGATCTGGCAGTCAGAAGAATATAGTCAAAGCGATCCGGCTCACTGACCACGCCGTTTTGCTTCAGTTCTGCGGGCCACTTGGAGGTGTAACGGAACTCGCCGCTGCTCTGCTGCCGGGCAAGAGCCTCTGTCAAAAGCTGCTCCCGCAGGGCGCTAAACTCGTCGGTCTTGCCTGCGTCACCGGCAGCATCCAGATCCATCAGCATATCCAATCGGTTCTCATCTGCCTCCACCAACTCCGGCTTCCGCAGGGCGTCCATGAGGTCATGACCGGCAAAGTCGGTCACGTCCAGCCCCATGGCCGCCACCGTGCGGATGGCGCCGGGGATGTAGGGCGTCTTGCTCCGCTTGACGGCAAGGTCCAGCCAGTCGGCCAGTGCCTGTAAGTATTCGTCATAGAAGCCGCTGGGCACCGTCGCTCCGGAGGTCCACAGGGCGTAGACCACCTTGGCATTCTCCTCCTGTGTGGCCGTGGCAAGATAGTCCTTGCTCTCCGTGACGCGCTGGACGACCAGCTCCGTCACTGTCTGATACGCCTGCTCCGCCTCATCCGTCCAGCCCTCCGCGGGGACAGCCTGCGCGGTCATAGGCAGAAGCATGACTGCCGCCAGCAGCGCGGCGAGTACTCTTGTGAAATGCTTTCTCATTGGCTCTCCTTCCTGCGGCGAACAACTACCGTCACGGCTACCATGATGACCACCACGCCGCCGATGATAAGAAACAGGTTTCTCTGCGCCGCGTCCGTCTGTGCTTTCACTGCAAGTACGGCATCCCAGTTCTGGATGAGTGCCTTGTCATGGTCGGACAACGCCTTGTAGCGTTTCACCAGCCTGTCCACGGTGGGCTTCTCGCCCAGTCCGGGTTCGGTCATGGGGATGATCTGCTCCTGAATGTCTGTGTTTATAGCCTCGATCTCCGCATACAGCGCATCTATGTCGCTCTTGGCCTGCGTCAGCTTGGTCATGTAGGTATCATAGCCGTCAAAATCACGGCTCATTTTCAGCTTGTTCAGCAGAGCCGTCACTTCCTCATCGTTCTCTGTACTCAGCTTCTTGGGCAGGGCGTCCGCCTGCTGCCGGTCGGCCTCGGTGAATTCGTAGCTGCCCGCGAAGGATACATCGCTCTCCTCCGGCGTCAGTATCTTGGCGGACACACTGCCGCCGCGGAAATCGTACAGGATACCCATTCCCTGCGCCTGACGCCACACGGCCGCCAGCGCCAGCAGCGCCTGATCGGTAGCCATACTGTTGCTCTCACCCGCAATGGCGAAGGGGTTGCCGGGGTCTGAATCGTAGGAGTGGGCGAAGCCGCCGTCCTCCTGCTGGTAGTAAAACAGCGCATCCAACAGGTTGATGCCGTTTTTGATGAACCGCGGGTCATTCTGCGGGTCAATACCGATAGAGCACAGCGCCACGATGATCTGCGACACGGATTCGGAGTTCCGCGTGCCCCAGCTGCGGAAATCGCCGGTATCCAACTGCAATTCAGACAGGCAGCTCAGCGCCTTATCCACCGGGTCCTTCACGTTGAACGTAGAATCCCAATAATAGGGTGCCAACGCCTGTATCGCCATAGCGGTGATGTCCGGGTCAGCGGTGCTGCCCTGCGCGAAGCGCAGATTAAAGCCGTTATCCGGGAGCTGGAAGGACAGTATTTTCTTTACCATCTCCATGCGGGTATAGCTGGATTTCGGCGGGATATTATACGTCATGCTGTCCAGCGTGATAAGCCCCCACAGCCAGCCGTTGAGGCCCTGCGCGCCGATGTCCATGGTCTTGCCGCGGTCATATACGCCGTCCGCGATGAGGTTGATGTCGTTACCGTTTTCATCCTTGCCGAAATGAGTGGGGTCGCCGCCGCAGGCCAGCACAGCGAGAGAGATGCGGTGCCACTCGGTGGCCTTCACCCGGTCCAGCTTGTCCGGCTCACGGTACTTCTGCTCAACGTAGGTCTGCAAGGCCGCGAGGTAGGCGTCATAGTCATCCTCCACGCCGCAGCGGCTCAGACCGATGGGCAGCCAGTCCGCAGCCGTGCTGCCAGCGTAGGTCAGCTCGTCCCCGGAGAGTAAATTGTCGGTCTCAGACAGTCCCAGCACAGAGCGCTTCTGCGCCATGATGCCCTGAATGGCCTCGGAGATATCCTCCAGCGTGTATTTGCCCTTAGGCACTACCTGCCGCTGGTTCTGCTTTTGTGCGGCCGCTGCCTGCTCTGCCGTCATGGGCGTAACGGCGATATTCACATCGGCGGTGAATGTGCCGTCTATGAACCGCACCTCGCCAATGGAGTTGGAGCGCTCCTTACGGACAAAAACGCCCCAAGTCTTCTCCTCCCGCTGTGCGTCCTTGCCCACCCGTATCTCCACCGTGCCGGTGAAGAAATCCGGATGGTCCAGTGTCACGGACTGCACATAGTACATCCCATTGATGGAGATGCCGCAGGAAACTTCGTTTTTGCTGTCCTTCAGCACGGCCAGCACTACGAGTGCGTTTTCGCCAGCAGGCAGATCATAGTTCTTATTGGCAGCGAGGTATTGCACTTCCGCGCTGTCCGTATCACCCGCCCTTTCAAACACCCAGTAAGGCAGTATGGCCCCTTCCTGTGCCTCAACATTGATGCTGTATCCTGCCGCGTAGGCTGCGGGTATCATGCCGAAAACCAGCACCAACGCCAGCAGAAACGCCGTCAAATTTTGCGTTTTTCTTCTCACAGAGGTATTCCTCCTGCTTCCGTTTATATAGCCGTATTCGCGTGGACGGAAGTTCCGCCCACACGAATCGGCAGACTACACCCGCGGCGTAATCAGATTTAATTATTTCTCGTCATGCTCATCGCGCTTGACCTTGTGGTAACGGCGTACCGCGCCCACGATGATCAGCGCTACGATGACGGCTACAATACTCCAGACGATGATGGGATTCTCCCGCACCACCGTGCCGATGATCTCCCACACGGAGTTGCCGCTGGCACCGCCCTCGGTATCCTGTCCGTCCGGCACGTCGTCCGGGGCATCGGAGGTCTGAGGATCGTTGGCGTTATCGGTGTCCGGCTCGTCCGCGTTCTCGGACAGACTGTCCATGCTCACCTGCTGAGAATCCAGCCACACAGGGAAGGTCATGGACGTACCGCTGGCCTCCCACTTGCTGTACAGACGGTCTGCCAGTGCTGCAAGGCTGCTGGCGTACTGGCCGTAGATACTCTCATAGGTGCCGCTGGCCATGCCGCCGCCACCGGTCAGCCACGCACTGAATACCTCCTCGCTGCCGGAGTCGATGTACTTCTGCAGCGCCTTGGCGATGGTGTCGCCGTCCTTTCCGTCCACGCCGGTGTGCTCGTTGAGACTGGCCAGCAGCAGAGCCGCCAGATCCTTGGCCTCATCGGTCTTCTTACCCACGGCTGCGGTGGCCATGTTGTCCAGACTGTTGGTCAGCAGAGCGCGGACCACGTTGGGATTTTCTTCCAGCCACTTCTGGAAGGACTTGTTCCCGCCGTTGGAGCCCCACTCGGCGTAAGCGCCCAGCACAAGGCCCTTGATGTCGTACTCCACGTCCATGTTCAGGCCGTCCTGCAGGCCCTCGTCGTCCTTGTCGCCGGTGCCGGTACCGTCGCCGCTGCCTCCGTAGTAGTAACCACCGTTACCGCCGGGGCCAACACTGGCAAATTCGGCGTGGATAGTAACATTGCTCTCTGCGGGTATGACGATGCTCGGTGTGCCCTTAGTAGGCAGAGTATCGGTCTGGCCGTTATGCGTCCATGTCAGGGACTTCAAGCCCATGGTGTTGTCCTTGGGCGTGGCCTTGATGGTCACGCTGGTACCCGCAGGCCCATAGACTGCTTCTTTGCTGGAGAGCTCTTTGACCGTGTTACTTGCATTGCGGGTCAGTTCCACCTCGCCGCCAGTACCGCAGTCCACGTCTGTGCGGTAGTACCGCTTTCTCATATCGGGTGTTGGCAGCAGTGTCGGATACTTGTCATCCTTGTCCTGCTTCCACCAGCCGAGCTGGGCATCCTGGCCGGTGCCGCCCTGGGAGCCTTCGCCCTTGCCGCCGACACCCCATGCTACCTTACCGCTGGCAAAGTCATCCGCGCTGGCCCACTCGCCGCCATATGCGGTAGAAAACTCGCCCGCGCTATCAGCGAGGTAGTAAGAGTTTGTGACAAGCTCATTGGATGCACTGATGGCAACGTGCTTTGCCTCATTGTAGGTAAAGCAGTTCTTAATGTTGCCGGACGATGCAATGCCATACGCACGTTCTGCCGCACCTTTTCCAGCATCAGCCGTTACCTTGCCGAGGTTGTACGAGAAGGATATACCGCCAATTCCCGAAATATCTTCGCTTTTGCCGTATGCAACGATTCCCGCGGCTATACGCGTGCCGGTAATATTACCTTTGTTGAGGCAGTATTTCGCTTCGCCGCCATATGTTGAGCTCAGTCCGTATGCAATGCCCCCCGCATACTGGCCGCAGACTTCCCCGGTATTCACGCAGCGCTTTGCCCACCGCAAATTAGTCGCGCATATACCTCCGGCGTAGCCGCGCGTTCCTGTGGTTCCTGTAGCTTTAACCGTGCCACTATTTTCACACCTGGTGGCTGTGCTATTAGTGCTGCCGCCCAATATGCCTCCGGCATAGAGCAGGCCGGTAACGGAGCCTTTGTTTGTACAATCCTCCAAGGTGTATTGGCTTGCCGCGTTAGGATCATTATTGGCACCGGCGATGCCGCCTGCTGTTGCGCCGGATATATTCCCCTTGTTGGTGCAGTTGATGACCTTGACGACATTGTAGGCAGCGCCGTTGTTTGCAACATTATATCCGATCAAGCCGCCGGCGGAACCGAAAGGAAGGGCATAATTTGCATCACCATGGCTGGTTACTGTTACCTCCGTCGTGATGTTCTCTAGCGTAATGGTGCCGTTTCCCACGATAGCCGTTAAACCGCCGGCATGACCCTTTTCCGCCGTTACATCCCCGCTTATGGTCAGGTTCCTGATATATGTACTCGTGCCGTCCACACCGAGAAGCCTGAACAGTCCCGCATACCACTCCTCGCTGACCTGCAGGCCGGTGATGGTAGTGCCGTTGCCTTCAATGCTGCCGCCGAAAGAGGTGTTCCCATTGCCGATGGGCGTCCAGCTTTCGTTACCAAGGTCAATAGTGCCCGTGATCGCAAAGTACTTGCCCTTGTAGTTGAAGCCCTTGTCATTGACCTGCGTTTGCAGCGCCTTGAGTTTTTCAGTAGAGGGAATCAGATACGGATCAGCTTCGCTGCCGCTGCCGCTCCAGATATCTTTCCACACCGCGTAGAGGGTAACGTTCTTTTGCTCTTTGGTCACCGTAATTGTCGGGGCCTCACCACCAAAGGTATACTCCGGCACTGCGGCGTCCGACTGTGTACTCCAACCGAGGAACGTGCCGTTTTCGTGCTTGAAGCCAAGATCATCGGCTGTTTTTAGGGTAAATGTCCAAGACGCTTCCTCTTCCTTGAGCAGCTTGCTATCCGATACCGCTGTACCCACGGTTGCGGTGCCGGGGTCGTAGGTGATGGACACAACGCCCTCCTGTGCACCGGGCTCAGGATTGCCATCCCAGCGGGTCATGTGTACAGGGTTGTAGGGCGTGCTCAGCTTGTTGATCCACTTCTCTATATTGGCAGCGGTAGGGGTGTTATCGTTCAGCACCTCCACCAAGTCGGACGCAGCACTGTCCATGGTGACCTTGTAGGTCAGCTTGCCGTTCTCCTCTTCGGTTATGGTAATTTCGGTCGTGTCCGCCTTGGTAGTATCGCTGCCGTTATTGACGTAGATACCGGTTTTCCCGGCAATATCAGCATAGTAGCTGTTGACCACCGTGCCGTTGCTGATGTTGTGGGTCTTTCCCTCTGCGCCGGTCACCGTGCCGAGGTTGTAGCAGTTGCTCGCTTCGTTGATACTGCCGGCGATACCGCCCGTGGCGCAGTTGCTTGTGACCGCGCCAAAGTTGGCGCAGTTGGTTGCCGTGGCCGCACTTCCGACCACACCGCCGACAGCAGAGCCGACCACTACGCCGGTTACCTGCACGCTGCCTTCGTTCCAGCAGAGGTTTATCTTACTGCCGCTAACAGCGTCGCCGACCACACCGCCGGCGCTGACGGCATTATTTGATGATGTAGCTGTCACATCCACTTTGCTCAGGCAGTTGCTCACAGTGCCGGAGCCGGCTAATTGTCCTACAATGCCGCCGACATAGAAGGTGCCTCCGCTGGTATAAGTGGCATCAACGCTGCCCTCGACCTGTACATTCCGCACCGTACCCGCACCCTTGAGGCGTCCAAATAAGCCGGCATACCTTATGTTGGCAGCTACGAGCAGGCCCTTGACCCGATGACCGCCGCCATTGAACGTTCCTTGAAAGACAATGCTATCGGTAAAGCCGATGGGCGTCCATGGGCAGTTGGAAAGGTCGATATCATTGGCCAGCTCAACAGTCTTGCCATCGAAACCCTTAGAGGGGATTTCCTTGCCGTCTTTATCCTTCGCCGTGCCGTTCACCAGCGCGGCAAAGCCGAACATCTCCGCTGCATTTTTCAGTATGTATGTATCTTCGTTCTCATGCCCCACATACCAATCGATGTCCGCTTCGATTTTGCCGCCGATGGTGTAAAAATATGCGTTCTTTGCGGCTTCAGCGGACGCTTCAATGCGAGTAATCTTCGTCGGCTCTCCCTTGGTGCCGTAGCTTACCATGTCGCCGCTTTCAAGCGAGGTCGTATCCACCTCCACAGAAAATGTTTTGTTACTGGCCCAGACACAGTAGGCGTACCATGTGTCGCCGTTTTGGAACACGGTCACATCTTCGCCGCCCTCCAGACGGATGTCCTTGGCCGGTGGGGCGTACACCTTTGTCAGCGTCAGCTCATAAACACAGCCGGGAGCCCCTACTTTGATACGCGCCAGCTTAGGCACTTTAGGTTCATTATCCGACATGCCCCAGGAAAGGTAAGTACCCCTCCCCTTAAAACCGTTGGCCTTGCCGTTCAGCTCCCATGTTACGCGGCCGGCGGCGAACTCCTCCGCTGTCCGCGCGCCGTTATCTTCGGCATCACCAAAGGTTGACGTTTCCGCCAGATAGAAGCAGTTGGTCGCCTTGCCGCTGCCCACAACGCGGGTGCCCATGCTGTCTTTGTTATAGTAATAGCTGCTGGACACCGTCGCGCCTTCCACGGCCGTGCCCACCAGTCCGCCGACTGCGGCATTTTCATCGCTGCCCTCTGCCTTGGCGGTGGACATGCAGTTTTTCACCGTGCCGCCGGACTCCAGCGTCCCCACGAGCCGGCCTGTGACGCCGCTGATGTTCACGGACTCGATGGAGCCCTTTACCACGCCGAACAGGTCGCCGTTCAGGCCGGAGATGGAATAGCTCGACCCCGCTCCGTTAAACTTTCCCGCAAAAGGATGGTCAGTATCCTTGCCGATGGGAGTCCAGTCTTCGATATCGCTTAGATCAATGGTCTTCGTA
>OLNX01002486.1_pt1 | contig 13685 bp, 10 predicted proteins | sample 1672611 | NCBI WGS metagenome assembly OLNX01 (sample SAMEA3136705, study PRJEB25190) | human gut metagenome
AGTAGCAGCCGCCGTAGTAGCGCTTGCCGGGATAGCCCTCGGCGTACTTGTTGGTAAGGCACGTGCCCATAGCCATCATGACAGCCGGGGAGACGATGTTTTCGGAGGCGATCAGCTCGATGTTGCGCTGCTCGCGGTGATACTCCTTCTCAATAGTGGCGCCGACTTCGGGGTCATACTGGGACAGGAATTCCATGGTTTCTTTGATCATGGTGCGTGTTCCTCCTCTGATTTTTCAGTCGATTGATATATTACCGGCGGCTAAGCTGAAAAGTGCGAACTTATGCCGGTTCTCTTACATCTTAGAATAGCAAAAAAAGTAAGGCCCTGTCAAGGAAAACCGGGCCTTGGAGGGACTGAATTTATTAGGGAAAAGAGGAATATCACCTTAAAAACGTAAAAGTGTGCAAAAAGGGTCGAAAAGGGATTGACGCGTGTTGTGCAATCTGCTATGCTGTGCCTGCATGAAGTTTAAATTTTGAAGAGCTTTATGCATCGGCAGAGTAGGAAACCATGTGTTTACGCGAAGAGCGAATAGTGCCGTCGGGATGGGAAGTTGCCCGCGGACGAAAAACCCATGGTTTGCAGTATGGTTTCCGCATCCGCTTGCCACTCAGAAGAGAGTTTAAGTGAGGCCTCTCCTCCGCGTGGTTCCTGCCATCCGGAGGGAGAGGTGTTTTCTTTTTCACCGGATCAAGCTGTTCCGCGCGGCGCCGCAGCCGCGGGAAAATCTTTTGATGAAAAAGGAGGTCCTCACAATGTCCCTTCAGATCGAAGCGCTTTCCCCTATCATGTGGACGATCATCATCGCGGTCGCCCTCGTGCTCATCGCCGCAGTGGTCTTCACGTGGAAGTCCTCGGCCATGTCCACGCGCAAAATGGTCACCATCGCCATGCTGACCGCAGTTTACGTTGTGCTGAACTTTGCCGGTACGGTGCGCCTTGGCTGGATTAACATCTCTGTCGCGTCGCTGCCCGTCATCGTGGGCGCGATGCTCTACGGTCCGGTCGGCGGCCTGCTCGTCGGTCTTCTCGGTGCATTCATGGGTCAGCTTCTCACCTATGGCGTGACCGCGACCACGATCCTGTGGATCCTGCCGCAGGCAGCGCGCGGCCTGCTCGTCGGCGTGTATGCCAAGCACTGCGGCTACAAGTTCTCCAGCGGCCAGCTCACGCTTGCGCTGATCGGCACGGCGCTGGTCGTGACGGCGCTCAACACGGGAGCGATGTATATCGACAGTGTGATCTACAACTACTACAGCTACGCCTATGTTTTCGGCGGCCTGGTGGTGCGTATCATCTCCGGCGCGGCTACGGCGGTGCTGATGGTGTTCGTGGCTCCGCCGGTCGTGAACCTGCTGAACCGCTCGCTCGACACGGTGCGCACGGCGCAATAAAAAAATATTCAAAAAAGAGGGACGCAGTTGAAAACTGCGTCCCTCTTTTTTGAGAAAGATTGCACTCCGCGGCAGCGCACGCGCCATAGGCGCGCACGTTTGCGGAGTGAGAAGAGTTTTTCTGACGCGCACGCCCCAGGGCGGCTTCTCTTGCCGCTTTGCGACAATTCACCTTCTGTCGTCAGAAAAACGATTTTAATTTCTTTCGCGTCTGCGGACGCCTGGGCAGCCGTTAGCAGCTTTGCTGCTTTACGGATGCCGCGTACCCCTTGCGGGTAAAAAGTCTGCGACGCGTTTTATTGCCGCTCGTTTTCGACGAGCGAGAGTAGAGTCTGCTCAAAGCCGTATTGGTCGCGGAGACGGCGGGACTCGGTGAGTTTTTTGGTGCCGCGGTGGCCGGTACGGTGACAGCGGAGCATCAGATTTTTGGGCGAGTGGGCGAAGTCGATGAACTCGATGACGTCGACGTCGTAGCCTTCGTCCTCCAGGACCGCTGCGCGGATGGCGTCGGTCAGCAGCGCCGAGAAGCGCTCCTGAAACAGCCCGTGGGAGAGCAGAATGTCGAAATCGCCGCCCTTTTGGATGGCCTTATTGACCTCGTGCTGGCAGCAGGGGACGGAGAAGATGTGCTCGACGCCGCGGGAGATGGCGTAGTGCAGGGCGTAGTCGGTCGCGACGTCGCAGGCATGGAGCGTGACAAGCATGTCAATGTGCTCGCTGTAGAGCACATCGCGCGTAACATCAGCCACGACGAAGTGAAGATCTGAATAGCCGTAGCGCGCGGCGACCTCATTGCAGTGCTCGACGACATCCTCTTTTAAATCATAGCCGATGATCTTGGCGCGCACGCCGCGCTTGACGGCGAAATAGTAGTACAGCACGAACGTGAGGTACGATTTGCCGCAGCCAAAGTCGAGAATGGTGATCTCGTCGCGCCCGTAGGAGCGGAAGGCGTCGTCCACGAGCTCGATGAAGCGGTTGATCTGCTTATATTTGTCGTATTTCGCCTTGACGATCTTGAAGTCCGGCGTAAATACGCCGAGGTCGACGAGGGCGGGGATATTCTCGCCCTCCTGCAAAATGTACTCCTTTTTGCGGTTGTGCGAGGCGGTCACGGCGGCGCGGGCCGCGCCGGACTTGGCCGTGCACTTGTACGCGCCGTTCGTCTTGCGGACGTACTGGCGCGTCTCCGTTTCGGTGCAGAGCGTGACAGAGCGGAACAGACCATCGAGCTCCTGCTCGAACGTTTCGAGCAGCGCGCCGCGCGCGACGTTGCGGTGCGCGACCTTCTGCCCCTGCTGGTATTCGAGCTGGAAAAAAGCTTTTCCGCGCAGCGTTAAAGGCCGTACGGTGACACGCGAGTGCCCGATGCGCGCGACCGGCTCGGCGAGGACGAGCTTGGTGAGCGTGTCGAGCCGTTCGGAGAGGTCGGAGACTACAATGCTCATGCGCCGAACCTCTCTTTGAGCGCAAGGTGCGCGGCGTACAGCTCGTTTTTGCTGTAGGTGTTGTTCTCGTCCTTGAGGAGCATTTTGATGGCGTCCTTGGCCGTGCAGTCACTGCGCACCATGCAGTCGACGAGCAGCGCCTCAGGCGAGGTGATGTGCTCGACCTCGCGCAGGCGGTAGTCATCGCAGACCTCGACAATGAGGGCATATTCACCCTTTTCGTAGGTCTCCTTCGCGATGAGCTGATCCTTGACCTCCTGCGGCGTGCCGCGGAAGGTCATCTCGTGGAGCTTTGTCATGTCGTTGCAGAGGCACAGGCGCAGCTGCGCGTTTTCCTCGATGAAGAAGTCGATGACGCTCATGATGCGCTTGGGAGATTCGTAAAAGGCGTAGGTCGCGGTGTCGCCCTTGCGCATCATCATCAGCACGCGGCGGCGGTCGGCCGTCTCGCGCGGGAAAAAGCCATAGAAGAGGAAGCTCGAGAGGTCAAAGCCCGAGATCGATAGCGCGTTGACCGCGGCGCAGCAGCCGGGCACGCCGACGACGCGAATGCCGTTTTCGACCGCGGCGCGGATGAGCTCGTTGCCGGGGTCGGAGATGCAGGGCGTGCCCGCGTCGGTGATGACGGCGATGTCCTTGCCGGAGGCAAGCTGTTCGATGAACCACTTCGCCTTGCCGTATTCGTTGAACTTGTGGTTGGCGCTCAGACTGTTGCCGCGGATGCCGAGCTTGTTGAGCAGCACCACGCTGCGGCGGGTGTCCTCGGCGGCGATGATGTCGGCGGTGGACAGGATTTCGCGTCCGCGCTCGGACATGTCGCGCGAGTTGCCGATGGGCGTTGCGACGATATAAAGGGTGCCGGTGGTCTTCTGCTCGTCCATAAGATCCTCCAAAAAGCAAAAATTTCTCATTATGCTGACAGTATAGCCTATTTTCGCCCGCTTGGCAAGGCGGGAGAAGCGGCGGGATTTGCGATTGCTTTTTGCCGCGGGCACGGTATAATGGAGAAAACTGCCGAACAAAGGAGAATCGGGCATGAAAAAGAGACTGTTCCGCCTGGGCGCGCTCTGCTGCGCCGCGGCGATGACGATAACGACCGGTGCGCAGGCGCTCAGCGTGGAGGAGGCCTACGATATTTTGCAGCGCAGCTATGTTGATAAGCTGCCGCGCGCCGCGCAGGACGCGAAGTCGCTCGACGAGCTCTTTTCCTACACGGACGACTACACGTACTACATGACGGCGGAGGAGTATCAGGCGTTTTTGCAGGGCGTCGAGGGTGATGTGAGCTTCGCCGGCATCGGCGCGGAGATCACCTATGTGCCCGAGGGCATCCGCATCGTCTCCGTCCTCAAGGGCGGCGGCGCGGAGAAGGCGGGCCTTGCCGCGGGCGACATTATCATCGCCATTGAGAGCGAGTCCTGCGCGCCGGGCGGCGCGGAGCACCGCGCCAAGCTCCTCGGCGAAGCGGGGACGAGCGTGACCGTCACCGTCCGCCACGCGGACGGCACGCAGGCGGATTATACCGTTACGCGCGCGCTCGTCACGCAGACGAATACGACCGTCTCGGTCACGGGCGGCGTGGGCTACATCGACTGCGACAGCTTCGGCACGCAGACGGGGACGTATTTTCAAGAGGGCGTGCGCGGGAATGACAGCGCTGTGCACGCGTGGATCGTGGACCTTCGCGGCAACGGCGGGGGGCTGACCTCCGCGGCGGTGTCGGCGCTCGGCGCGTTTTCGGGCGAGGGAGACCTCACCTACTTTGTCGATCAGGATGGCGAGAGTACCGCGCAGAGCTATTCGGGCAAGGACCTGACGGACAAGCCCGCCATCGTGCTGATGGACAGCGGCAGTGCCAGCGCGTCGGAGATCTTTGCGGGCGGCGTGCTCGGCACGGGCAGCGGCATCGTCATCGGCACGCGCAGCTATGGCAAGGGCGTGGCGCAGGTCCTATACGATGAGTCGAACTGCCCGTATCTGCACGGCGACGCCGTGAAGGTGACGGCGTACCGCTTCTACTGCGCGGGCGGCAACACGACCGACCGCATCGGCGTGGTGCCGACGCTCTACATCCCGCAGGATCAGGCCGTTGCGGCGGCGCGCCTGCTGAGCGGCGAGAGGACGAAAGACAGCGCGTATCTCCGCCTGGTGCTGAACGGCTGCGACTTTTACATCGACATTTCCGCGGCGAAGGAGATCTCTTCCACCGTGCTGGAGGCCATTTTGACGGCGCTGACGCCGGACGCCGTGCTTTACTGGGGCGAAAATGGCGGCGAAAGGAAGCTCACGCTCGCGCAGGCGCGCGAAAAGTGCGGCTTTGCCGCATCGTCCGCGCTCGACTTTTCCGACGTGGCGGACAGCGAGTACGCGCAGGAGATCGATTCGCTTGCGGCGAGCCGCATCGTCTTTGGCGATGGCGGCAAGTTCCGCCCCGACGCGACGATGACGCGCGCGGAGGTCTGTGCGCTGCTCGCGCAGGCGCTTGACCTCTACTCCACGGCGAACGGGTGCTTTACCGACGTTGCCAAGGGGAGCTGGTACGCGCCCTCTGTGAACGCGATGGCGGCCATCGGCCTTGTCTCCGGCGTGGGCGGGGGAAAATTCGACCCGAACGCGACGATGACACAGGAGGAATTCATTACGGTGCTGGGCAGGCTTGTGGAATTCGTGAATCTGGATGCGCGTGAATTTTTGGACAAGAACCCGCTGGCCATTTTGCAGCCGCTGCCGAAGTACAAGAGCTTTTCACACTGGGCCATCCGCAGCGCGGAGCTTTTGACGAATTCCGTGTTCGATGAAAACGGCGATGCTGTGAATATGTACTGCATGAGCCTTGAAGATATCGAGCCCCAGGTCCCCGTCCTGCGCGAGCAGGCTGCGGCGGCGCTCTATAACGCGCTGCGCACGACGGGCGTGCTCAAGTATTGAGATGGACTGGTACGTCTACATGCTGCGCTGCGAGGATGGCTCGCTCTACACCGGCATTGCCTCAGACGTGGAAAAGCGCTTTGCCATGCACAAGAGCGGACACGGGGCGAAGTACACTCGCTCGCACCCGCCTGTCGCGGTCGTGTACCGCGAGCAATGCAGCGACAAGGGCGCGGCGCTGCGGCGCGAGGCCGCCATCAAGAAGCTGCCGCGCGCGAAAAAACTCGAACTGACGGAGGAAAACTGCGATGCGTGAAACGATCGTCGACCGCGCGTATGCCAAGACGCTCCTGCCGCCGCGCAAAGAAGATGGGCACAAGGGCGACTTCGGCAAGCTCTTAGTCCTCGGCGGCAGCGTGGGCTATACGGGCGCGCCGTATCTGGCGGCGAGCGCGGCGGTGCATTCGGGCTGCGGGCTCGTGTATCTCGGCGTGCCGGAGAGCATCTGGGCGGTTGAGGCGCAAAAGTGCGTGAGCGCAATGCCGTTCCCGCTGCCGGAGACAGACGGAAGGCTCTGTCTCGCCGCGCTCGACAAGATGCAGGACAAGCTCAAAGGCTGTGATGTTTTAGCGCTCGGTCCCGGCCTTGGCCGCGGAAAAGAGACAGAGCAGCTCGTCCACGCGCTTTTGTGGCAGGTGAAAGAGCCGCTGGTGCTGGACGCCGACGGCCTGAACGCCTTGCAGGGCTGCACGGAAAAGCTGGACGTCCGCCGCGGACGCGTGACGATTTTGACGCCGCACGACGGCGAATTTGCGCGCCTGACGGACCGGACGCTCCGGGAGATCGCGTCGAGCGAACGGACAGAGCTTGCGAGCCGCTTTGCCTGCGAGCACGGCTGTATCTTGGTGCTCAAGGGGCACCGGACGCGCATTGCGCTGCCGGACGGGCGGATGCTCGTCAACACGAGCGGCTGCTCGGCGCTCTCAAAGGGCGGGAGCGGGGACGTGCTGACAGGCTTGATCGCGTCGCTTCTGTGCCAGGGCGTGGGCGCGGCAGAGGCTGCGGCGCTCGGCGTGTGGCTCCACGGCCGCGCGGGAGAGCTTCTGGCGCAGGAAATGACCGCGTATTGTGCGAGCCCGCGGGAGCTCGTGACGCGGGGACTGGGCCTCGCGTTCCGGGAGCTGCTGGAAGCATAAAAGGCAAAGAGGAACAAGGCCGCCGCATCGAATGATTCGGCGGCCTGTTTGATAGAAGTGAAGACAGGAAAAGCGCCCCCGAACGAATCGGGGGCGCTTTTGCCTATTTTAACAGAGGATGGAAAGGATCACTTTTTGCCGGGGATGCGGTTCGGGTCATCGGCGTGCTTGACCACAAGGTTCGTCAGGGCGAAGAGGGCGATGACGTTGGGGATGACCATGAGGTTGTTGAACATATCGCTCAGCTCCCAGACGAGGTCGTTGGCCATCATCGTGCCGAGGAAGATGAAGATGAGCGCGAGGATGGTGTAGACGATGACGCTCTTCTTGCCGAAGAGGTAGGCGACGTTGATCTTGCCGAAGAGATTCCAGCCGAGGATGGTGGAGAAGGCAAAGAAGAACAGGCACACCGCAACGAACATGTTGCCCGCGGTCTCACCGAAGACAACGCCAAACGCGGTCTGGGCGAGGTTGGCCTTGCCGAGCGTGGTGGACGCGGCGGCAGCACCGCATTCGTGGAGGGGACCGCCCTCAGTGTAGAGGGTGGAGATGATGACGAGCGCGTTGAGGGTCAGGACGACGAAGGTATCGATGAACACACCGATCATGGCGACAACGCCCTGATCGTGCGAGCACTTGACGTTCGCGAGCGCATGGGCGTGGGGGGTAGAACCCATACCGGCCTCATTGGAGAACAGGCCGCGCTTTGCACCCTGAGAAATGGCGGTCTTGATGGCATAGCCGAAGCCACCGCCGATGATGGCCTGCGGAGCGAAGGCATACTTGAAGATCATGCCGAAGGTCGCGGGGACATACTTGATGCGCGCGATGAGAACGATGAGACCGCCGAGCAGGAAGATCGCGGCCATGATGGGAACGACCTTCTCGGTGACGGAGGCGAGGCGCTGCACGCCGCCGAGGAAGATGAAGCCGCAGATGGCGACGAGCACGAGACCGACGATCCAGGACGGGACACCGAAGGCGGTCTGCATCGTCGAGCCGATGGAGTTGGACTGCACCATGCAGCCGAAGAAGCCGAGCGCCAGCGTGATGGCGATGGCGAAGAAGCCGGCGAGGAACTTGCCGAAGCCGCCCTTAAAGGCCGTCGTGATGTAGTAGACAGGACCGCCCTTGACGTTGCCGTCCTTTTCGACGATGCGGGTCTCCTGGGCGAGCGTCGCTTCCGCGTAGATCGTGGCCATGCCGAAGAAGGCGATCAGCCACATCCAGAAGATGGCGCCGGGGCCGCCGGTGAGGATGGCACCGGAAGCGCCGACGATGTTGCCCGTGCCGACCTGAGCGGCAATGGCGGTGGCGAGCGCCTGGAAGGAGCTCATACCGCTGTCATGCTTCTTGCCGCGCAGCGACAGGTTGCCGAACACGCTGTTCCAGCCCTCCTTGAAGCAGCGGATCTGGACGAAGCGGGTCTTGATGGAGTACCAGAAACCAATGCCGAGCAGCAGGAACACAAGGATGTAGTTGCTCAGATATTCATTGATCTTGCATACAATTGGGAACAGTGCGGCTTCGATGGATTCAATCATAACTCTCTCTCTCCTAAAAAACAAAGAAGTTGCCGATACGAAAATCAGCAACTCCGGAAGTAGCATTCAGTTGAGCGGGGAGGAGAAACGGTGCGACGACGTAAAAACGTCCTGCTTCTCTGTCCCTTTGCCTGAGAGATTCGACCATTACGGCCTTGCACCTTCGGCACTCAATTCAATGAGTTCTCCAGAGTTTCCTCGGCCTCCGGTTTGCGAGATCCCGAAAGCGTCATCGGTAGATATTCGTTTGTTTCAGCAGTAAAAGCGTAACATGCCGTAAAGAAGAAGTCAAGAGAAGCGGCGGCTTCAAAACCGCCAAAGATTCATCAAAAATATTATGCAAATTGATGATAAACTTTTATATTTTTAATGAATAGAAAATGGAATACCATTCCGAAAAGGAATTACGCCGCAAAACATTAAAAAATGCGGGTGGAGCATGAAAAAAGAGCGCGGCTTTTATCAAAAGCCGCGCTCTTTTGCGCTTTTTGGGGGAATATCAGCCGTTTTCCCGGCCGGACAGGCGGTCGGGCGTGTGGGAATGCTTGACGACGTGGCTCGTCAGGGCGAGCAGGGCGATGGCGTTGGGGATGACCATGAGCTGGTTGAGCATGTCGCTCAGCTCCCAGACGAGGTCGTTGGACATCGTGGTGCCGAGGAAGATGAGAATCAGCGCGAGCAGCGTGTAGACGTTGGCGCTCTTTTTGCCGAAGAGGTAGACCATGTTGATCTTGCCGAACAGGTTCCAGCTCAGGATCGTGGAGAACGCGAAGAAGAACAGACAGATCGCGACGAACATACTGCCCGCCTTGTAGCCAAACACCGTGCCGAACGCGCACTGGGCAAGGTTCGTCTTATTGAAGGTGCTGCTCAGCGCCGCTGCGCCGCAGCCGGCGAGCGGGCCGTCGCCTGCGTAAAGTGTGGAGATGATGACGAGGGCGTTGAGCGTCAGGATGACGAACATGTCGATGAACACGCCGATGATGGCGACGGTACCCTGCTCGTGCGGATTTTTGACGTTGGCGAGCGCGTGGGCGTGGGGCGTGGAGCCCATACCGGCCTCGTTGGAGAACAGGCCGCGCTTCGCGCCCTGCGAGAGCGCCGTTTTCAGCGCGTAGCCGAAGCCGCCGCCGAGGATGGCCTGCGGCTGGAAGGCATATTTAAAGATCATGCCGAACGTCGCGGGGATGTACTGGATGCGCACAACGAGCACAACGAGCGCGCCCGCGAGGAAGATCGCCGCCATGACCGGCACGATCTTTTCCGCGACGGCGGCGAGACGGCGCACGCCGCCGAGGAAGATGACGCCGCAGAGGACAACGAGCGCAATGCCGACGATCCACGCCGGGACGCCGAACGCGGTCTCAAACGTGGAGCCGATGGAGTTGGACTGCACCATGCACCCCATGAAGCCGAGCGCGAGGATGATAGCGACGGCGAAAAAGCCCGCGAGGAACTTTCCGAAACCGCCCTTGAAGGCGGTCGTGATGTAATAGACCGGGCCGCCGTGGATCGTGCCGTCCTTATCGACCTGCCGGGTGGTCAGCGCGAGCGTCGCCTCGGCATAAATGGTCGCCATGCCGAAAAAGGCGATGACCCACATCCAGAAAATCGCGCCGGGGCCGCCGGTCAAAATCGCGCCGGACGCGCCGACGATGTTGCCGGTGCCGACCTGCGCGGCAATGGCGGTGGCGAGCGCCTGAAAGGAGCTCATGCCGCTCGCGTGCTTCTCGCCGCGGAGCGTGAGATTGCCGAACACGCGGCGCATACCCTCGCCGAAGCAGCGCACCTGCACAAAGCGCGTGCGGATCGAGTACCAGAGCCCGACGGCGATGAGAAGAAAGACGAGAACATAGTTGGATAGATACGCGTTGAGATCGCATACCACGGGGTAGAGCGCGTTTTCGATGGCGGTGAACATGTGCGGGATCCTCCTTAGATAAATAGAAAAAAGCTGCCGGATTTCGGCAGCTCCAGAGAATATGCAGTTTCGGAAATAACCCCGTACATGTTCGCGGTATATCACGATTCTGCCCTGTCCTTTTGCCTGAGAGTTTCGGCCCGGAATGCGAGCCTTGCACCTTCGGCACCCGATCAAACGGGATTCTCCAGAGTGTCCTCCACTTTCAGTTTTCGAAAATCCTGAAAGCTTCTATGGAATTCGAGTGTTACCTTACCATAGTTTCGCCGTACTGTCAATAAAAAGTTTTCCTATCGCGGACATTTTTCTTTATATCAAAAACTCTCTGCCAAAAACAGCAGAGAGTTTTCGTTTATTTCGCTGCCATGGCGATCTGCTCGGGCGTGATGGGAAGCTCGCGAAACCGCTTGCCGGTGGCGTTGTACACCGCGTCGGCGATCGCCGGGAGCGGCGTGTTGATGACGACCTCGCCGATGGACTTTGCGCCGTAGGGCCCGGTCTCCTCGTAGCTTGCCTCGAATTCGACGGAGATACGGCCGATGTCCTGCCGCGTCGGGATCTTATACTGCATGAGGGAGTTTTCCGACGGCATGCCGCGGCGGTCGTAGGTGATGTTTTCCGTGAGCGCCATGCCGATGCCCTGCAGTATGCCGCCCTCGGCCTGCACGCGGGCGAGATTCGGGTTGATGGGCGTGCCGCAGTCCACGGCGGCGACGAAGTTCACGACCTGCGTTTCGCCGGTCTCGCGGTCGAGCTCGATCTCGGCCGCGCCCACCATGAACGGCGGGGGCGAGATCGGCGAGGTGTGCGTCACGGTCGCTTCGAGCGCGATCGCATTTCCGCACTGGGAGGCGAGCGCGATCTCCCCGAGCGAGACGGCCTTCTCCCCGTCCGCCGTTTCGGCGCAGCTCCCGGTGAGGAGCACGTCGTCCTCGCTGCACGCGAGCATACGCGCGGCGAGCGCCGTGATCTTTTCGCGCAGCGCGAGCGCGCACTGCTCCACGGCCTTGCCGGTAACGTGCGTTGTGCTGGAGGCGTAGGAGCCGGAATCGTAGGGCGAGGAATCCGTATCCGCGCCGAGAACGGAAATGTTCTCCAGCGGACAGTCGAGCGCTTCGGCGGCGATCTGCGCGAGGATCGTATCGCAGCCGGTGCCCATGTCCGCCGCGCCGATGGAGAGGGTGTACCCGCCGCCGTCGTTCAGCTTGAGCGTCGCGCTGCCGACGTCTACGTTGTTGATGCCGGAGCCCTGCATCGCCATGCCCATGCCGACGGCGCGCACCTTGCCGTTCCCCATATCGCGGCAGGGGTACTTTTCGTCCCAGCCGATGCGCCGCCGCACGCTTTCGAGACACGCCTCGAGCGCGCAACTCGTATTCTCCTGCCCGTAGTAGGCGGGCATTATCTCCCCCTCGCGGGGGATGTTGCGCTTTCGTATCTCAAAGGGGTCGATGCCGAGCCGCGCGGCCAGCTCGTTCACGGCGGACTCCACGGCGAAGAGGCCCTGCGTCGCGCCGTAGCCGCGGTACGCGCCCGAGGACATGTGGTTGGTGTATACAACGTCGTACACGAACCGGTATGCCTCGGCCTTGGCATAAAGCGGGATGGATTTGTGGCCGGAAAGCCCGACGGTCGTGGGGCCGTGCTCGCCGTAAGCGCCGGTATTGGAGAGCGTATAGAGATCGATCCCGCGGACAATGCCGTTCTTATCCGCGCCGAGACGCACATGCATCTCCATTTCGTGCCGCGGGCTGCCCGCGATCATGCACTCGCGGCGGGAGAAGACGATCATGCTCGGCTTTTTCGTCATCCACGTGACGAACGCCGGATAAACGGCGCTCACCGCCGTCTGCTTCGCGCCGAAGCCGCCGCCGACGCGGGGCTTGCTCACGCGGATCTTTGAGCGCGGGATGTGCAACGCATTCGCCACGATGCGGCGCGTGTGGAACACGATCTGCGTGGAGCTCACGATGTGCAGCCGGCCGTAGGTGTCGATCGTGCAGAATGTGCGGAACGTTTCCATCGGTGTCTGCTGACAGGCTTTCGTGTGGTACACGCGGTCAATGACAATATCGCAGTCACGGAGCACGGCATCGATATCGCCCTGTCCGTCCTCCTCGTGCGCGCAGAGATTGCGGCGGTTGTCCGCGCCGACGGGACACTGCGCCTCCCAGTTGTCCTCCGGGTGGACGAGCACGGGGTTATCGAGCGCGGTGCGGAAATCGAGCACCGGCTCGAGCACGTCGTACTCGACCTTTACGAGCTTCATCGCCTTATCGACGCACGCCTCGTCCCGCCCGGCGAGAATGGCGACAACGTCGCCCGCAAAGCGGACGTGGCGGTCGATCACGAGCCGGTCGAGCGGGCTCGGCTCCGGCGCGGTCTGCCCGGCCTGCGTATAGCGCCGGGCGTTCTGCGGCACGTCCTTCCACGTAAACACGGCTTCCATGCCCGGCACGCGCATGGCTCGCTCCGTGTTGATCTCGCGCACCATGGCGTTTGCGTGCGGCGAGCGCAAAAGTTTTACTACAAGACAGTTTCCCGGCGCGATGTCCTCGGTATAGACTGGCTGCCCGGTCACAAGCTGCATGGCGTCCAGCTTGCGCACGCCCTGATTGACGGTGTTCATTCTTCGCTCGCCTCCTTCGCCTTTTTCCATGCGAGGAAGCTCTGTATGCCGCGCAGCTGCCCCTCGTAGCCCGAGCAGCGGCAGAGATTGCCCGCGAGATACTCCCTGATCTCGTCCTCGTCCGGGTCGGGGTTTTCGCGCAGGAGCGCGAGCGTATTCATAATAAAGCCGCTGTTGCAGAAGCCGCACTGCTCCGCGCCCTGGTCGGCGAGGAATGCGCCGAACTCTGCGGCTTCGCTTTGCAGCCCCTCGAGTGTCGTGACGCTCCGGCCCTGCACGCGCGCGGCGAGCGTGGCGCAGGAGAGGATGGGTGTGCCGTCGAGATACACGGTGCAGAGACCGCAGTTGCCGGTGCCGCACCCGCGCTTGACGCTTTTGCAGCCGAGACGCCGCACAAGGTCGAGCAGCAGCGTGTCCGGTGCGATATCCGCGGACACGGCTTTGTTATTGAGCGTAAAGGTGATATTCACTTCGCGCCTCCTTCCAGTTCGTCCACGGCGCGGCGGACGAGCACGCGGACGAGATGCTTCCGGTAGATATGTATATCGGTGGTGTGGAACATGCGGTACTGCACCTTCTGTATTCTCGCTTCTACACCAAGTTTTTGTATGACATCGGTGTAGTAGATTTTGATGAGCCATTCCATAAATTATTTAACCAGGGAATGATTACCGGTAAGAAC
>OLNX01002487.1_pt1 | contig 13682 bp, 13 predicted proteins | sample 1672611 | NCBI WGS metagenome assembly OLNX01 (sample SAMEA3136705, study PRJEB25190) | human gut metagenome
AAAGCCCAGAATTTTGATGCTGGATGAGCCTTTCTCTGCGCTGGACGCATTTTTGAAAGAAAAACTGCAGTTGGAACTGCTGGAACTTTTGTCCGGTTATGACAAAGACATTCTGATGGTGACGCACAGCCGCGATGAGATCTACCGCTTCTGTGAACATATGCTGATCGTGGAGGATGGCAGACAGGCGGGATTTGGCGTCACAAAAGAGATTTTTAAAAATCCCGGAACACCGGCGGCAGCGAAGCTGACAGGCTGCAAAAATATTGAAAAAATCGAGAGAGTGGACGACCATACGATGGTTCTGCCAAACTGGAATACAACGGTCTGCGTAAAGGGCATGATCCCGGAAAATACGACACATATCGGCATCCGCGCACATTATTTAAGACTGCCGGAGAACGGACAGCGTGAAAATCTGGTGGAGTGCCAAAACGGAAGGATCCTGGATGATCCTTTTGAGCTGGTGGTTGTTTTCGAACATGATGTCTGGTGGAAAATCCCGAAAGAAAGCTGGCAGAAAGAATACCAGGAAAAAATGCCGCAGTATCTCGCAATCCCGGAGGAGAGTATTCTTTATCTGCACGGATAAAACTTGCAAACTGTAAAGTTATTTTTTATAATAAAAATAACATGTGCTTAGGAAGTGTAAATGGAACGGAGGAAAAACAAATGCCGGAAAATACGCAGAGAGTGAGCGTTGGTGGATTTTCTTTTGAAAATAAAGATGAAGCAGAACAGGCAAAAAAGGAGATTGAGGGAATCAAATATATCAAGACTAAGACCGATATGAATGATCCGGAGGTCGTATTGCAGGTTTATAACAAAATGATCGAGCAGAAACTGTTTGAGACGGCAGTCGGATACAGTTACTTAAAGGATCTGCAGGAATACCTGACGACAATTCCTTTTATCAAAAATGAAGATATCCTGCCGATTCCGGTCACACATCCGAGACTTGAGGCAAGCATAAAAAAGCAGAAGCGTGAGATCGCACAGAAGGAACGTGTGCGGGCGGTCAGGGCGAGACAGCGTGAAAAAAAGCTTGCAAAGATCGACAGGAAGGCATTAGAGACAGAGTCCTCCGGAAAATTGAAGATTTCCCTGTGCGTGAATGCAATCCTTGTGGTGTGCGTTGTGGCAATGTTTGCCATGGCACTGACGAGCGACAGTCCGACGATCGTGGACTATCAGTCGAAACTTTTAAACCGCTATGCATCCTGGGAGCAGGAACTGACGGAGCGGGAAAAGGCAGTGAGCGAAAAAGAACAGGAACTTGGGATCCAGGTGGATACAGAACAGACAGATTTCACAGATTAGCCATAAAATCGTGATATTTTTAACAGAGAACAGACGTAACCGGAGGACGATATGGAGAGATTAAAGATTCTTGTAGTAGATGATGAGAGCAGGATGCGTAAACTGGTCCGCGACTTTTTAGTGCGGGAAGATTATGAAGTGTTAGAAGCCGGAGACGGTGAGGAGGCACTGGATATTTTTTATAAAGAAAAGAATATCGCACTGATTATTTTAGACGTCATGATGCCAAAGATCAACGGATGGGATGTCTGCCGTGAAGTGCGTGAAACATCCAAAGTTCCGATCATTATGCTGACTGCAAAAAGCGATGAGAGCGATGAACTGACCGGATTTGAACTTGGAGTGGACGAATATATTTCCAAACCATTTTCACCGAAAATCCTTGTGGCAAGGGTAAATGCACTGCTTCGCAGAAGCGGACTGACTGCCGGAAATGATGAAAAATTTGTTGAGGCGGGCGGTATTAAACTGGATAAGACGGCACATCTTGTGACCGTGGATGGCAGACCAATCGAATTAAGTATTAAAGAATTTGAACTGCTGGACTATTTTATGGAGAATCAGGGAATTGCACTATCCCGTGAAAAGATATTGAACAACGTGTGGAATTATGATTACTTTGGAGATGCAAGGACAATTGACACACATGTCAAAAAACTCCGTGCCAAAATCGGGGAAAAAGGGGAGTATATCAAGACAATCTGGGGTGTTGGCTACAAGTTTATAGTGGAGTAGGACATTGCCGATTATTTGCAAAACTGATTGACATTACAGGATGGTTGTCATAATATGAAAAGAGATAAAAAAGGGTCACTGACCCGCGAACTTGCAGTGATATTAGTCGGACTTGTAGCAGGGACGATTATGTTGTGCTGGTTTATCAATACTTCCTTTTTGGAAAAATATTATATGTTGAATAAGCAGGATTCGCTGATCGACGGATATGATGTGATCAACGGTGCCAGTGAGACAGGTGAACTGAATTCCAGTGAGTTTGATGTCACTTTTGACAATCTGTGTGCCAATGGTAATATTGCAGTTATGATCATCAGTTCCAACCGTGCGATCGTGAGGTCGTCGGTGAATGACAATCAGGTCATTCTGATGGAATTTATGAATATTTTGTTTGGTGATGACAGAAACCAGACCGAGATCTTACAGAGATCAGACAATTACGTCATACAGAAACAGACAGATACAAGGTTATCATCTGAGTACATGGTTCTTTATGGAACACTTTCCAATGGAAATCTGATCCTGATGCGTACCGCAGTGGAGAGTATCCGTGAGAGTGCAAAAATTTCAAATCAGTTTCTGGTTTACGTGGGCGTTCTGGCAATTGCGATCAGTGCGATTGTCACAGTGTTTGTGTCTAAGAGGATAACAACACCGATCTCAGAACTCACGGACATATCAAAAAGAATGACAGAACTTGATTTTGATGCCAAGTATGTTTCCAAAGGACACAGAAAAAATGAGATAGATGAACTCGGTGAACATTTTAACCGGTTGTCATGTGCGCTTGAAAGCACAATCTCAGAACTTAAGAGTGCAAATAACGAATTAAAACAGGATATTGAGAAAAAAACAGAAATCGATGAGATGCGCAAGGAGTTTCTATCCAATGTATCTCATGAGCTGAAGACACCGCTGGCGTTGATCCAGGGTTATGCAGAGGGATTGCAGGAGTGTATCAATGATGATGCACAGAGCCGTGATTTCTACTGTGAAGTGATCATGGACGAGGCGGATAAAATGAATCAGATGGTCAAAAAACTTCTGACTTTAAACCAGTTAGAGTTTGGAAATGAAGTTGTTCCTATGGAGCGCTTTAATCTGACAGAACTGATCCATGGAATTATTAATTCATCTTCTATTTTATTAGAGCAGAATGATATCTCGGTCACATTTGATGAGAGCGGACCGATGGATGCATGGGGAGATGAATTCAAGGTGGAAGAGGTTGTGACAAATTATCTGAGCAATGCGATCCACCATGCAGAATTTGATAAGAAGATCAGAATCTGGTACACAAGAAAAGACAGTGTTGTCCGGGTGAGTGTATTCAATACCGGAAAACAGATTCCGGAAGAAGATCTTGATAATGTCTGGATTAAGTTTTATAAAGTGGACAAGGCAAGAACGAGGGAATATGGTGGAAGTGGAATAGGACTTTCTATCGTAAAGGCAATCATGGAGTCATTTCACAGGGAATGTGGCGTGTTAAATCATGAAGATGGCGTAGAATTCTGGTTCGAACTTGACACGGAAAAAACAGGGATTGGTTCCGGACAGGCGGAGGATGATACAGTATGAGAAGAAAAAAGATAGAAGGAATCTTATGTCTGACAGGTATGCTTTTGCTGACAGGATGTGGAACGAAAGCATATGATCTCACAGAGGCAGAGGAAAGTCAGATCGTCAATTATGCAGTACACGTTGTTTCCAAGCATAATTCATATCAGAAGGATGGTCTGGTCTATGTGGATCAGAGCGTGGAAGAAACAGAGCCGGAAGAAACTGTCACAGGCAGTGAGAGTGTGGATGGCACAGAAATAATGGATGAGACACCAGCCGGAAATACGCTGGAGGATGTATTTGGAGCGGATGGACTGGAAGTTGCCTATGGAGGAGTAAGCCTTGCCGGAAACTATACAGAGTCGGAAGTGCTTGATGTAAGAGCCTCGAATGGAAAACAGTTTATGGCACTTGAAATCGATATGACCAATCCTACAGAAGAGGGTATTACTCTGGATAATCTCACTTCAAAGGTAAAGTTTACAGCGGATTATTCTGCGGATGGAGCAGAGAGTACGCAGGTTTCTGCTTATACAACGATCATGACAACGGATTTTTCAACTTATGATGATGAGATCCCGGCAGGAGAGACAAAATCAGCGGTTCTTTTATTTGAGATACCGGATTCCGTGACAGAAGTTTCTGATATTGTGCTCCATGTGACAAGAGATGACACAACTTATGAAATAAAATTGTAAAAACAGGAAGAGTTATGATATAATGTGCGTAAGCAATGAGCAGTGCCAATCGAGCATATACAGATCGGACATGTTTGCATGGTGAGGTCTGTATATATCGAGAGTGATAGGGCGAATGCCCGACAGCCAGGAAAATCTCTGATTTTTCTGGCGTGCACTGCGGACTGAGGTTCATATATTAAATCAAATTAAAAACAAGAGAACATATACGTGGGAGGAAGACACAATGGATACAAATATTCTTTTAGAGTCAGGTACAAATGAATTAGAAGTTCTTGAATTTACGTTAGGTGACAATTATTATGGAATCAACGTGGCAAAGATCAGAGAGATCCTTACCTATCAGCAGGTAACACCGGTTCCAAATGCACATCCTTGTGTGGAAGGAATTTTTATGCCGCGTGATACGATGATGACGGTTATTGACCTGAAAAAGTGTCTGGGAATGGAACCATCCGAGAAAAAGGGCTTATTCATTATCACAAACTTTAATAAATTAAACATTGCATTCCATGTAGATGAAGTGATCGGTATCCACAGAGTATCATGGGAGGACATCATTAAACCGGATTCTACGATCAACACGGAAGATAAGAGTGCTGCAACAGGGGTTATCAAGCTGGAAGGAAAATTAGTGGTGATCCTTGATTTTGAAAAGATAGTTACGGACATCAGCCCGGAAACCGGACTGAAAGTATCAGATGTGGAGGAGAGAACAGCCAGAGACAGAAGCGATTCTCCAATCCTCATTGCAGAGGATTCCCCACTGCTTGGAAAAATGATCTCAGAGTGTCTGAAAAAATCAGGATACACGAATCTGATCATGACAATGAACGGACAGGAGGCGTGGGATAAGCTGACTGAGTTCAAGAATAAAGGAACAGTCCGTCAGGACGTACACTGTATCATCACAGATATTGAGATGCCTCTCATGGATGGACACAGATTGACAAAACTCTGCAAATCAGATGATGAGATCAAGAAGATACCACTTATTATTTTTTCATCTCTTGTGAATGAGGAGATGCGCAAAAAGGGAGAACAGTTAGGAGCAGATGCCCAGTTGACAAAGCCGGAGATCGGTATGCTGGTAGAGGCAATTGACAATCTGATCGATAAGAGCGTAGATTAAGTCAGAAAAAGGGGTGTGAGTTTTTTCACATCCCTGATTTACTATAATCGAAAAATAAATATATGATAGTTACAAAGAAATCAATAGCAGGAGAATATTACCATGAATGAATCAGAAAATTACCTGGATCAGTTATTAAATGCCGTCGATGGCAGATCTGATTTAAATGACAGTGATCCTGTAAATCCAGAAGAAATTGAGAGTAAAGAACAAATGCCACAGAAGAGTACAAGAGAGACAATTGATATTCCGGATTCCAATGATCTGTTTATGGATCAGTTTGAACAGGAACTCCGGAAAGATAATGATCCCGATGAATTTTTAAAACAGTTCGAGCAGGAATTAGACAGGGACGAAAGTTCACAGGGTGTGACAAAAGCAACACAGCCGATGCTTGATGATATTGACCAGATCATGGAGAGCGTGAATCAGGAAGCAGCAAATGATACAGCAGAGATGGCAGCATCGGCAGTGGAGAAAACAGCAGAGCAGAAAGAGGATACTGCCGAAGTAAAAAATGATGAGGATGCCAGTGAGGATGGAATTGATGATCTGGCAATCGATGATATCGGAATTGATGATTTTGGACTGGATAATCCGGAAACAGAAAACGAAAAAGCGGTATCAGATGAAGATGATGAATTAATGAGGATTCTGAGTGGAACAGGCGAAGATTCCGAAATACCGGAGGCAGACAATGCAAAAGCAGAAGTGCAGCCGGATGACGAGGTAAAAGAAGAAAAGAAGCCAAAGAAACAGGGATTTCTGGCAAAGCTGTCCAAGTTACTGTTCGGTGATGATGAACCAGATGAGGAAGAAATTTCCGGAATGCAGGCAGAACCTGCTGTTACTGAGATGTCTATGGATGATATGGACATCTTAAAAGAGTTAGAAGGTTCTTCGGACGGTGATAAGAAGGGCGGGAAAGAAAAAAAGAAAAAAGAGAAAAAGAAGAAAGAAAAAGCACCAAAGCAGCCGAAAGAGAAAAAAGTAAAACCAAAGAAAGAGAAGAAACCAAAGCCACCGGCAGAACCGGATAACACACCGCCGCTTCCAAAAGTGCCGGTGATCCTCGTTTTTGTGATGGCAGCATCCATTCTGGTACTTGTTCTGGCAGGCACACATTTACTTGGATATTCAAATAGTTTTGCAGATGCAGACCAGGCATTTGCAGAAGGAAGATATTCAGATGCTTTTCAGGCTGTGGCAGGGGAGAAAGTAAAGGAAAAAGACACGGATACCTATGAAAAATATCGTATTACAGCTATGGTTTCAGCAGAGTATGAAGCTTACGAGAGCATGATGGATGCAGAGGTTTACGATATGGCTCTGGATTCTCTGATCCGCACGGTGCAGCGATATGACAGGTATCTGCAGGATGCAGAGACTTATGGATGCAGGGGCGAGTTTGATAAGATTGAAAGTGCAGCAGAGACAGCATTACAGCAGGATTTTGGATTGACAGCAGAGGATGCAAGAACCATGTATGCACTGTCCAATAAAGAGACTTATTCCAGAGAAATTTATAAAGTATTAGAGAAGGCAGGCTTATCAGAGGTGACAGAATGATAGCAATCATTGATTATGATGCAGGAAATTTAAAAAGTGTAGAAAAGGCGTTACAGTTTCTGGGGCAGGAGTGCGTGATCACAAGAGATTTTCATGAGATCAAAAAGGCAGACAAGGTGATCCTTCCGGGTGTTGGATCCTTCGGAGATGCCATGAGCCAGCTGAGGAAGTTTGAACTTGACAAGGTCATTCGTGAAGTGGCGGCAGAACAGAAACCATTTTTGGGAATATGTCTTGGATTACAGCTTTTGTTTGAAGGAAGTGAAGAGTCTGAGGGAGTGGAAGGGTTACATCTGTTGGATGGAGAAATCCTTCGAATCCCAGAACAGGAAGGACTGAAAATTCCAAATATTGGATGGAATTCGCTGAATCTGCAGAACAATGGAAGACTGTTTCAAAATCTGGAAGGCAGTCCGTTTGTTTATTTTGTCCATTCCTATTATTTAAAAGCCAGAGAAGAGGCAATTGTCAAAGCAACCATCGATTACAGCACACATATCCATGCGTCTGTGGAGAAAGATAATATTTTTGCATGCCAGTTCCATCCGGAAAAAAGTGGAACAGTAGGATTACAGATACTTTCTAACTTTGCACAATTGTAGGAGGACGTCAATGTTTACAAAAAGAATCATTCCATGTCTCGATGTAAATCAGGGACGCGTGGTAAAAGGTGTTAATTTTGTCAACTTACGGGATGCAGGTGATCCGGTTGAGATTGCGGCAGCGTATGATAAAGCAGGAGCAGATGAATTGGTTTTCTTAGATATCACAGCAACGTCTGATGCGCGGGAGACTGTGGTCGATATGGTGCGGAAGGTCGCAGAAAAGGTATTTATCCCGTTTACCGTGGGTGGAGGAATCCGCACGGTAGATGATTTTAAGGCGTTGCTTCGCGAGGGAGCAGATAAGATCTCCATCAACTCATCTGCCATCAATAACCCGAATCTGATCAGTGAGGCCGCAGATAAATTTGGAAGTCAGTGTGTGGTTGTCGCAATTGATGCCAAACGAGATGAAACTGGCACATTTAAAGTTGTGGTAAACGGCGGAAGAATTGATACCGGATTAAATGCCGTAGAATGGGCAAAAAAATGTCAGGAACTTGGTGCAGGAGAAATCCTTCTGACTTCAATGGATACGGATGGATGCAAAGAAGGATTTGACCTGGAACTTTGCAATGCCGTCTGTAATGTGGTCAGTATTCCGGTCATTGCAAGTGGCGGATGCGGAAAACTGGAACATTTTTCGGAAGTGTTTGAAAAGAGCGGTGCAGATGCGGCACTTGCAGCTTCCCTGTTTCACTTTAAAGAGCTGACTGTCGAAGAAGTAAAAGAACATTTAAAGGAATGCGAAATTCCGGTAAGGAGATAGAGATGGATTTTGACCGTTATTTTGTAAAAGGGGAGTTGATTCCGGCAATTGTGCAGGAAGAGGGAACCGGAGAAGTTTTAATGCTTGCCTATATGAATAAAGAAAGTCTGAAAAAGACATTTGAGACAGGATATACCTGGTTCTACAGCCGTTCCAGACAGGAACTTTGGAATAAAGGTGCAACTTCCGGCCATCTGCAGAAAGTGGTAGATATCAAATCAGACTGCGATGATGATACGCTTTTAGTGACTGTGATTCAGACAGGTGCTGCTTGCCATACCGGAAATCACAGCTGTTTCTTTACAGATATCTGGAAAGAAGGAGGAGAACGTAATTAGACGTTTTTTAATGATAACAGGCAAGGTGCTCTTGGCACCTTTCCTGTTTTGTTTATTTTGGATTTCAAGAATCTTTGAATTATTTTTAAAGATTTCAAGACCAATTGTTACGATTCTATGTGCAATCGGTTCGGTAGGAATTACAATCGGGGCAATCATCCATATTTTTTTCTATCTTCAGGGAAGAGGAATCAGTGTATGGGGGATTGTCCTTTCGGTGTTTTTTGCAGCAGCCCTGATGGTTGTGCCGGCAGCAGGTGTTGGAGTGGTAATCGTAGTGTTGGAGGGAATTTGCAATGGGATTTATCGAATGTACCGTCCGGCGATGGAAAAGATGAATCTGGAAGAAGAGAAAAAAGATTATCATCTGGCGGAATGTGAGTGGGATGAAAAGACACCGGACGCTCCCTGGAAAAATAAAGAAGAATGCGAACGAAGAATTCATTATTTTAAAGGGGTAAAAGACAAAGAAGAACTGGAAAAACGGCTTTCCGGGCTCTTACGGATTTACCGACCGGAGAAAGAATTTGCCGAAGATGCACTGACACGAAGCATTTTGGATGAATTTGAATATTTAAAAGGCAGACTTCCGGAGAAAGCAAAGGATGTATGATGAAAAATGCAAAAACCGCCCGAAGAAATCCTGTTCGAGAAGTTGACAAGACCTTGAAAAGCGATATAATAAAAGAATAAAGAATGTTTAAAATTCAATTATTGTGGAGGAATTTAAAATGAAAGTATTAGTTGAAACATCTGCAAGACATTTACATTTATCACAGGAACATCTGGAAATCCTTTTCGGAAAAGGTCATGAGCTGACAGTGAAAAAAATGCTGAGCCAGCCGGGACAGTTCGCATGTGAAGAAAAAGTACAGGTAATCGGACCAAAAAGTTCTTTAAAAATGTCTGTATTAGGACCTGTAAGAAAAGATACACAGGTTGAAGTATCCTTAACAGATGCAAGAGCAATCGGTGTTACAGCTCCAATTCGTGAATCCGGTGATATCGCAGGTTCTGGTGCCTGTAAGCTGGTAGGTCCTGCTGGTGAAGTAGAACTGACAGAAGGTGTAATCGCTGCAAAACGTCACGTACATATGACTCCGGAAGATGCAGAAGCAGCTGGAGTAAAAGATAAAGACATCGTAAAACTGGATATCCAGTCTCCAAACGGTCGTTCTTTAACATTCGGTGATGTTGTAGTTCGTGTAAGCGCAAGCTATGCAACAGCTGCACACATCGATACAGATGAAGCAAATGCTCTTTGCCCAGGTAAAGAATGCTTCGGTGAAATGATTAAATAATTTAAGAAATCTATCTAATAGAAAGCCTCATAAATGAGAATACTCATTTATGAGGCTTTTTTGCGTTAATTTTAGCAAATATAATCACAAAACATCATACTTGTGCAAAATGCACCAAAAACGTTTATGATTTTCGTATATTAATAATGACTGATTTTGATTGATTTTGAATGAAAATGATTGTATAATACAGTCATAGCAAGAGAGAACAAGAAAGAAAAAACAGAGCAGGAGGGAAAACATGATTTACACAGTTACATTTAATCCATCCCTTGACTATATTGTTTCTGTGAATGGGTTTGAACTTGGAAAAACGAACCGTACCGATTCGGAACTCTTATTACCTGGAGGAAAAGGAATCAACGTTTCGATTGTTTTGAAAAATCTGGGAATTGATAATACAGCACTTGGATTTATGGCAGGATTTACCGGAGAAGAGATTCAGCGCAGAGTCGAAGAGATTGGCGTAAAGGCAGATTTCATTTCAATCGAAGATGGAATTTCAAGAATCAACCTGAAACTGAAAAATATTGAGGGAACAGAAATTAATGGTCAAGGACCGAAAATCAGCAAAGAAAAACGCGAAGAACTGCTTCAGATATTAGACAAATTAAAAGAAGGCGATGTGCTGGTTTTAGCAGGAAGCATCCCATCCAGTTTACCGGATGATATTTACAAAAACATCATGAAGCGTCTGGAGAAGAAAAACATTCTGATTGCAGTGGACGCTACAAAAGATTTACTTTTAAATGTATTAGAACATCATCCATTTTTGATTAAACCAAACAATCATGAGCTTGGAGAAATCTTTGGAGTGGAATTAAAGACGAGAGAATCCGTCATTCCTTATGCGAAGAAACTTCAGGAAAAAGGAGCAAGAAATGTGTTGATTTCTATGGCAGGAGAGGGTGCAGCCCTCGTTGCAGAAGACGGAAGTATTTATCTTGCCGAAGCACCAAAGGGAACACTGGTAAACGGTGTCGGTGCAGGAGATTCGATGGTGGCAGGGTTCCTTGCAGGCTGGCTTGAAAAACACGATTACAGACATGCATTCCATACAGGAATCGCAGCCGGAAGTGCAAGTGCATTTTCCGAATATCTGGCAAGCAGGGAAGAGGTTCAGGCTGTGTATGAGCAGGTAACATCAAAAGAATATAAAGAACAATAAGGAAAGAGAGGGAGAAGTAAAGGTATGAGAATTACAGATTTACTCGATGCAAGAAGTATTTCGCTTGACTGTTCGCCAAAAACGAAGCAAGAGGCATTGGATACAGCAGTTGCCCTCATGGTAAAGAGCGGAAAAATTAATGACGAAGAAGCTTACAGACGTCAGGTTTATGCAAGAGAAGAAGAAAGTACAACAGGAATAGGAGAAGGAATTGCAATTCCTCATGGAAAATGTGATGCCGTAACAAAACCTGGTCTCGCGGCAATGGTAATCAAAGATGGTGTTGATTTCGATGCATTAGACGGAGAGCCGGTTACCCTGCTGTTTCTGATTGCAGCACCAAATACAAAAGATAATGTACATCTGGATGTATTAAGTAAGTTATCTGTACTTATGATGGATGAAGATTTCTCAAATGGACTGAGAAATGCAAAAAGTGTAGAAGAATTTTTGGAAATCATTGACAAAGCCGATGATGAAAAACCAGACATTGATGAACGTCTTGAAGATACAGGAGCAAAAGAAGATTCCAAAGTAAAAATTCTTGCAGTTACCTCTTGTCCGACCGGTATTGCTCATACTTACATGGCAGCAGAGGGACTTGAAAAAGCAGCAAGAGCCAAAGGATGCTTTATTAAAGTAGAAACCAGAGGTTCCGGTGGAGCAAAAAACGTGCTGACAGCAGCAGAAATTGAAGAAGCAGACTGCATTATCGTTGCGGCCGATGCACAAGTTCCGATGGATCGTTTCGATGGAAAGAAATTAATTGAATGTCAGGTATCTGACGGAATCAGCAAGGCAGACCAGCTCGTTGAACGTGCAATGGCAGGAGATGCACCGATTTATCAGGCAAAGGGTGCAGTACAAAAATCCAGTCAGTCAAAGGGAAGCGGAGGAGTTGGACATCAGATTTATACACAGCTGATGAACGGTGTTTCCCACATGCTTCCATTCGTAGTCGGTGGTGGTATCTTAATCGCACTTGCATTCTTAATTGATGGTTTAAGTGTAGATATGAATTCTCTTCCGGTTGACCAGAGAGCAAACTTTGGTACAATTACTCCGGTTGCAGCGATGCTTAAAGGAATCGGTGGTACAGCATTCGCATTTATGCTGCCGGTACTTGCAGGATTTATCGCAATGGCAATCGGTGACAGACCGGCACTTGCAGTTGGTTTTGTCGGTGGTATGATTGCTTCTCAGGGAAAATCCGGTTTCCTTGGTGCTTTAGTAGCAGGTTTTGCAGCAGGATACATCATTGTATTACTTAGAAAATTATGTGACAAACTTCCACAGGCAATTGAGAAAATTGCACCGGTTCTGATTTATCCGGTAGTCGGAATTCTGGTTATGGGATTATTAATGAATTTCGCAGTAGAACCGATTATGGGAGCAATTAATACTGCATTAAATAACGGTTTGACAAGCATGGGCGGTTCTAGTAAGATTATTTTAGGATTTATCTTAGGCGGTATGATGGCAATTGATATGGGTGGTCCATTTAATAAAGCTTCTTATGTATTTGGTACTGCCGCAATTGCTTCCGGTAACTACGATGTCATGGCAGCAGTTATGATTGGAGGTATGACTCCTCCATGTGCAATCGCACTTGCAACTTTATTATTTAAAAACAAATTTACAAAAGAACAAAGAGACGCAGGTCCGACAAACTTTATTATGGGTCTTGCTTTCATTACAGAAGGAGCGATCCCGTTCGCTGCATCTGATCCCCTTCATGTGCTCCCGGCCTGTATCGCAGGATCGGCGGTTGCAGGAGCGCTTTCCATGGCGTTTAACTGTACGCTGATGGCGCCGCACGGCGGAATCTTCGTATTCCCGGTTGTAGGAAATCCGCTTCAATATCTGATCGCGCTTGTTGCGGGAACAGTTGTGTCGGCATTGCTGCTCGGAGTATTGAAAAAGAAAGCTTAAAAAGTATAAAAATATAAAGAATAAAAAACTGTTTGTCCTCAGCGGGAAACAGAAAAATAAGAAAAAGCAAAAAAACAAGAAAAAGTGAAGCGTATAAAGTGAAAAAATGATAGAATAGTGTCAAATAGTAAATACGAGGGTCATCAAAAAATATAGATTGAAAGATGACCCTCGTATTGGAAAAAGAGAAAGAACATATAGTATAGTTTATTATATGCACAGAGGGCATTATGTTAACAGAGCAAAGGTTTGAACGGATATTAGAACGGCTGAAAGTAAAGAAAAGTATTACAGTAGCTGAAATTACAGAAGATCTCGGAATTTCGGAATCCACGGCAAGGAGGGATATTACTGCGCTTGATAAGGCGGGGAAGCTGACGAAAGTGTTTGGCGGAGCGGTTGCTGCCGAGCATACTTATGAGATGAAAGAACCGACAGTGGCACAAAAAGTGAACGTCAGGAAAGAGGAAAAGATCAAAATCGCACAATATGCGGCAGATATGATCGGAGACAATGATTTTCTGCTCCTTGCCGGTATTGTCGGCGATGACATAT
>OLNX01002497.1_pt1 | contig 13634 bp, 11 predicted proteins | sample 1672611 | NCBI WGS metagenome assembly OLNX01 (sample SAMEA3136705, study PRJEB25190) | human gut metagenome
TCAATCGGTTTAATCTGGTGTTTTCAAGATGTCCTTATGAGGAGTCGCCCTTGCGCGTGTCTTTCTTTTTGTATTTGACGTTTTTCCCGATAAAACCGAATCCCATTCGTAATATTATTCAGAAATATCACTATCCGTATTCAGAAGTCGAACACAACCCCCACCACGGCGGAGGCCAGGATGAACACAATGGGGTGCAGGCCCTTGGTGGGCTTCACCCAGCGGGTCAGCGCCAGGATCACCGCCGCCAGAGCCAATGCCTTCCAGTTTACAATCGCCAGGCCCGTGGCTCCGGTGTTCAGCAGGGTGATGGCCACCACGGACAGGCCCGCTGCGGCCACCATGGCCGTGGATGCCGGGCGCAGCCCGTAAAATGCCGCCTCCACATACCGGTTGTGCCGGAAGGCCTTCAGGAATGCCGCAATCATGAGGATCACGATCACCGACGGTGTCACCAGGCCCAGAGTGGATACGATGGCCCCAGGAATGCCCCGGGTGACATAGCCCACATAGGTAGCCATGTTCACGCCGATGGGGCCGGGGGTAGACTCGGACACCGCCAGCATATCTGCCAGCTGGGTGCGGGTAAACCATCCGGTGCGGTCCGCCATGTCATACAGAAACGGCAGGGTGGCCAGACCGCCGCCTACGGCAAACAGTCCGGTTTTGAAAAACTCATAAAACAGCTGCAAATAGATCATGACCGCTTCGCCCCCAGATTCTTAATGAGAAGTCCCGCCACGGCTGCCGCCAACACATAGATAATGGGCGAGAGCTTGGTGAACACCGACAGTGCCAGGATCACCAGGAAGATCACCAGGCCCCACACGTCCTTCACCGCGCCCTTCCACAGCTTCAGCACAGCGTTGAAAATCAGCACGCACACGCACACCCGGATCCCGGCAAAGGCGTGCTGCACCCACGCCAGATGGGAAAACGTGGTGATGACGCCGGCCAGGGCCGCAATGATCACCAGGGACGGAAACACCACGCCCAGGGTGGCCGCGATGCCGCCCAGAATACCGCGGCGCTTCTGGCCGATAAACGTGGCGGTGTTCACGGCAATGACGCCGGGGGTACACTGGCCGATGGCGAAATAATCGGTCAGCTCCTCATCGGTGGCCCATCCCTTGTTTTCCACCACCTCCCGCTGCAAAATCGGCAGCATGGCATAGCCGCCGCCGAAGGTCATGACCCCCACCTTGGCAAAGGTCAGAAACAGGGTAAGCAATTCCTTCAACAAAACACACCTCCTGGAATGTCCGGGCCGCCGCATTTCCCATAAAAAGGGCCCTGCGATACTGTATACCAATCCCAGGCGGCTGTCAATTGCCATTGCCGCAAAATTTTGGCGGTTCGTCTTAAAATAAACAGGCATTTTATCAGAAATTCCTTGCTTTTCTGCCGAAGACGGTATAAAATATTCGGGAAGATTTTCTGGGAGGACTGGATCAACATATGAGCAACAACCCCTATAAGACCCGCGAGGGCGGCGCAACCGTCACGGTTTTCGTGCCCTACGACTGCAACAACCACTGCCCCTTCTGCATCAACAAAAAGGAATACGCCGACTGCACCGGCTTCAGCCTGGACGCCATTCTGGAGAGCATCCGCACCATGGACGCCATCACCCCCCGGTGCGATTTCGTGTTCACCGGCGGCGAGCCTCTGGCCAATCTGGAGTCCCTGCAAAAAATGCTGGACGCTATCCCCACCACCCACAAGGTGTATATCAACACCACCTTCCCGGTGCAGACCGGGTTCTACACCGCCGAGGAAATGCTGGACTTCACCCGACGCAACCGGGACAAGATCACCTGCATGAACATCTCCCGCCACCTGGTAAAATACGTGGAGGAGAGTCCCGACCAGGTGCTGGGGCAGATCGCCTGCCCCACCCGCATCAACTGCGTGCTGTACAAGAAATACCCGGCGGAGAAGCTCCCCCAGTATGTGGAGCGTTTCCTGCCCTATGGCATCCCCATCCAGTTCCGGTATGACTATACCGAAACCACGCCGGAGAACCTGTATGACCAGGATCACGACCCCATTCTGCAGGACCTGAAGCGCCTGTTCACCTATCGGGGGCTGGACGGCTGCCGTATGCGCAACGGCTTCCACTTTGAGTACAAGGGCCTGCACATGACGTACCACAAGACCCTGCCCTATTCCACCATCGTGGAAAAGGGCGACGACGGCGTGACCTATGACATTCTGTATGATATTCTCATCAAGCAGAACGGCGAGATCCACTCCGACTGGACCGGCGTGAAGATGGACGTGGAGAAATACCGCCGCGTGACCTTTGAGCCCTACGATCTGCGGGTGCTGGACGGCACTGTTGATTTCTGAAAAATCCCTCCTGACCGGGAACGGTCAGGAGGGATTTTTTTATTGGCTGCACAGGGGGCGCAGGGCCGCCAGCAGCTTGTCATTGTCCTCCGTATTGCGGACGGCCAGGCGCAGGTACTGCCGCCCGCCCAGCTTAGCGGACAGATCCTTCACCAGGATGCGGCTGCCGATCAGCAGCTCCCGGGTAACGGCCCGGGAGGACAGGCCGCCCAGCAGCTCCACCATCAGATAGTTGGCCTGAGACGGGATCACCCGCAGGTTGGGCAGACGCTCCAGCTCCGCCCGGAAGCGGGCCCGCTCGGCCCGGATGCGGTCCAGGGACTGGGCATAGTCCTTTTTATACTTCTCCTCGATCTGCATATAGAACTCGGCAAAGGAGTTGATGTTCCAAATGGCCACGTCCTTTTTCAGCGCATCAATAAGCTCCGTGTCGCCGGAGGCCAGAACACCCAGCCGCAGGCCGGGCACGCCATAGGACTTGGAGATGCTCTTGACCACATACAGCCGCTTGTGGGCATCCAGCAGCTCCTGGCGGATGAAGGTGTTGTCCGCCTCGTCGGCAAAGTCGGCAAAGGACTCGTCCACGATCAGGCGGATACCCTTTTCCTCCGCCCACCGGATCAGGCGGCGGACATCCCCGGCAGGGATATAGTTGCCGGAGGGGTTATCCGGGTTGATGAGCACCAGGTTGTCAATGGCCTGGCCGCCAAAGAAGGCCATCAGGTCGTCGGCGGTATACCGGAAGTCCGGCCCCGCCGGGGTAAAGCAGACGTTGGGCCGGTCCTGACAGCGGTTGGGATACTCCTCAAATGTGGGGCGGATGAAGCCGGTGACGCCCTCCAGCCGGGCCATCAGGGCCTTGATCAGCTCCGCTGCGCCGTTGCCCACCACGATATTGTCCTGGTGAACGGCAAAATTCTTGCCTGCCAGCAGGGCATTCACCCGCATGCCGGAGGGATACTGGGTCAGCAGCGGGGTAAAGTTGGCCTGCAGCTCGTCGATCAGCCGCTGGGGCGGGAAGTAGGGATTCACCAGATAGCAGAAGTCCAGCAGCTGGGGATAACGCCAGTAGCCGCCGTAGCGTCCCTGCATCAGGCTGACCTTGAAGTCCGGGTCCTGGGCAAACATGGACGAGGCGATATCCAGATCCTGGATGTCGTCGATCTCGTACCAGAGCTGGCCGTTCAGGCGCTTGGCCCGGATCTCGGGGTCATCCAGCATGGTGATGACCCGCAGGACCTGCTCATAATATTCGTTGTTGCCCAGGGCCTTGGAGTACGCCTCCAGGAAGGGGACGTAGTGGGTCTGGGAAAAGTGGCGGCCGAACTTGTAGATGTTCACGGTCTTGTAGTATTCGTGGGCCTCGGCAAACCGGAAGTTCTTGCCCGGGACGAAGGAGGCGATGCTGTCATCTGCCCCCAGCTTCACGCAGGTGCCGTCCATCCAGCTCTCGTACTTGTCCACCAGAGCCAGCGTCTCCCGGGGGTCGTCCAGCAGCTGGTCGATGACGGAGTCCTCAAAGATCAGATCCGACTCAAACAGCAGGGTATCGTCCTGGCAGAGGTAGTCCTTGGCCAGGGCCAGCGAATAGATGTTGTTGGTCTTGTCGTAAATGGGGTTATGGACATAGACAATAGGCGTCCGGATGCCCAGGGTGTCGATGTACTCCATGAGCTTCTCGCCCTCATAGCCCACCACGATGACGATGCGGGACAGATGGCGGCGCTCGATCTGATGGAGCATCCGGTCGATCAGGGCCACGCCGTTGACCTGTACCATGCACTTGGTCCTGTCCTGGGTCAGCTCCTTCAGGCGTTTGCCCATGCCCGCTGCCAGTATGATTGCCTGCATATGGTCTCCCCTTTTCTGTCTGGAGTTTTTGATGCCCTATTATACCCCATGCAGCGGAAATGTGCAATGGCAGACAGGCGAAAAATGCGAAATTCCGGGTCCGGGCCATTGCATTCCTCCCGGCAGCATGATATGATAGAGAAAAAAGAAGGGAGCTGAAAAGATGATCATGATCTCCTGCTGAACATCTGGCGCAATATGCTTCGGGCGGCGTTGACCGCCTGGTTCGTTGTGCCTTTTCGCGGGAAATCGGTTCATCTCTCGGCTCCATGCATGGTGCTGCCCTGCCCTTTTGCGGGCACAGTATGTGCATTTGGCTGCGGGAATCGTTTCCCGCAGCCATTTTTGCTATAGGAGGCATAACCATGTCCTTGATTCAAGTATCCAACCTGACCTTCTGCTACGAGGGCAGCTGCGACAACATTTTTGAAAACGTCAGCTTCCAGATCGACACCGACTGGCGGCTGGGTCTCACCGGCCGCAACGGCCGGGGAAAAACCACCCTGCTCCGGCTTTTGCAGGGAATGTACCCCCACCGGGGAACCATCCGCGCCAGCGTGGGCTTCGACTATTTCCCCTACACGGTGCCGGACCCGGAGGAGTGCCCCCTGGAGCTGCTGCCGGCCATCTGCCCGGAGGTGCCCCAGTGGTGCTTTCTGCGGGAGCTTGCGCCGCTGGAGGTCCCGGAGGAGGCACTGTACCGCCCGTTTTCCACGCTCTCCGGCGGGGAGCGGTCCAGAATTCTGCTGGCCATGCTCTTTTCCCGGGACAACCGCTTCCTGCTGATCGACGAGCCCACCAACCATCTGGACCGGGCAGGCCGGGAGCTGGTCAGCCGCTATCTCAGGAGCAAACGGGGCTTTCTGCTGGTATCCCACGACCGCGCGTTTCTGGACGGCTGCGTGGACCACATCCTCTCCATCAGCCCCAGCGGCATCGAGCTCCAGCGGGGCAATTTCTCCTCCTGGTACGAGAACAAGCAGCGCCGGGACGCCTACGAGCTGGCCCAGAACGCCCAGCTGAAAAAGGAGATCGGGCGGCTGAAGGAGGCAGCCCGGCAGTCCAGCGCCTGGGCCGACCGGGTGGAGAGCACCAAGATCGGCGCAAACTCCGCCAAGGCCAAGGGCGAGGCCGACGCCATGGGCGGACGGGCCTTCATCGGTGAGCAGTCCCGGCGCATGCAGCAGCGCCGCAAGAATCTGGAGCGGCGGCAGCAGAACGCCATTGAGGAAAAATCCGCCCTGCTGAAAAACCTGGAGACCAACCAGCCCCTGAAGCTGCACCCCCTGACCCACCACGCAAGGCAGCTGGCGCTGCTGCGGGACCTGACCATCTGCTATGGCAGCGCGCCGGTGTGCTCCGGCGTCTGCTTCCAGGTGGAGCAGGGGGAGCGCATCGCTCTCTGCGGCCCCAATGGCTCCGGCAAGTCCAGTATTCTGAAGCTGCTGTGCGGCCAGGACATCCCCCACACCGGGACCCTGGAGCTGGCCAGCGGACTGGTCATCTCCTATGTGCCCCAGGACGCATCCGGCCTGCGGGGCAGCCTGCGGGACTACGCCGCCCGCTGCGGCATTGACGAGACCCTGTTCAAAACCATTCTGCGCAAGCTGGGCTTTGAGCGGGTGCAGTTTGAGAAGGACATGTCCGACTATTCCGCCGGGCAGAAGAAAAAGGTTCTGCTGGCCCGGAGCATGTGCCAGTCCGCCCACCTGTATATCTGGGACGAGCCCCTGAACTATGTGGACGTTCTCTCCCGCATCCAGATTGAGGAGCTGCTGACGGCCTTCCGCCCCACCCTTCTGTTCGTGGAGCACGACCGCATGTTCTGTGACAGGATCGCCACAAAGCTGGTGGAGCTTTGAGTGCGCAAACCGGCCCCGGCGCAAAAGCGCCGGGGCCGGTTTGTGTAAGCACAGAGCAATTTTATCGCTGACCCTTGTCGTAGGGGATGCCCTCGGCCTTGGGGGCCCGGGACTTCTTGGAGGTGAAGGCCAGCACCAGCAGGGTGATCAGGTACGGCAGCATCCGGTACAGGTGGGCGCTGATGCCGATGTCGGCCAGCAGGAACACGCCGTCGCCGTTGATGTCGATGCTGGCATATGCCGCGGCGATGCACTTGAACAGGCCGAACAGCAGAGACGCGCCCGCGATGTTCAGAGGCTTCCAGTTGCCGAAGATCATAACGGCCAGAGCCAGGAAGCCGAAGCCCGCCACGTCACCGTTGGAGGAGCAGTTGGCCGTGGTCATGGCGTACACAAAGCCGCCCATGCCCGCCAGAGCGCCGGAAATGGTGACGCCGGCATAGCGCATCCTGTAGACGTTGATGCCCAGAGAGTCCGCCGCCTGGGGATTCTCGCCGCAGGCCCGCAGACGCAGGCCGAACTTGGTCTTGTACAGGATGACGGACAGGATGATAAACAGCAGGATGCAGATGTAGGTGGCCAGATAGATCTTGTTCAGGAAGGTTTCCCCAAAGAAGCCCCAGTCCACGCTCTTGTCCACGCCGAAGGTGGACTTTTTCAGCATAAACCAGCTGGCAGAGTCGCCGGTGGCCATTTGCAGGGTATTCTGGTTGGCGATGATGCGGATCAGGAACAGCACCAGAGCGGGGGCCATCAGGTTCAGCGCCGTGCCGCCGATGGTCTGGTCCGCCCGGAGGTTGATGGACGCAAAGCTCAGCAGCAGGGAGAACACCGCGCCCATGGCCGCCGCCACCAGCATGGTCAGCAGCTCCAGCCCCTGAAGGGCCACCCAGTCGCCGGCCTGCTTGGCGGCCAGCACCGCCTCGGAGCCCTGCATCAGCCGCACGAACAGCACGCCGATGAAGGCGCCGAAGATCATGATACCTTCCAGGGCCAGGTTGATGATACCGCTGCGCTCGGCGAACACGCCGGCCAGGGCCACGATCATCAGGGGCACCGCATAAATAAGCGTCTGTTGGATCAGGAACGTCATGCCTGGTCGCCTCCTTCCTCCGTCTGAGCCGCTATCGGCTCTGCCGGTTCCGTGGGTTCCTCCGCCGGTTCCTCCGCCGGTGCGGCGTCCGCCGCCGGGGCGGCAGTTTCCTCCACATGGGCGTGGGGCTTTTTCTTCCGGGACAGCATCATGCGGATGGCCAGGGAGAAGGCGGACAGATACACGATGACGGAGATGATCACGTCGGTGATGTATTCGTTATAAGCCGTCAGGTTGGTCAGCTGCTGGCCCACGATGTTCAGCATGGCCATGAAGATGCCGGTAAACACCACGGCGATGGGGTTGTTCAGTGCCAGCAGGGCCACGGGGATGCCGTTGAAGCCCACGGCGGGCAGGGACTGATAGGTGGACCAATAGAACTCCGTGTTGCCGGACAGCCAGTACAGCGCAGCGCCGGCGCCGGCCAGCGCACCGGCGATGGCCATGGACAGCACGATGTTGCGCTTGTCCCGGATACCGGCATAGCGGGCGGCGTGGCGGTTGGCGCCGCAGGCCTTCAGCTCATAGCCCAGGGTGGTCTTGTTCATCAGGATGTACATGGCGATGGCGATGACAATGGCCACCAGGATGCCGCCGTTGACCTGGGAGCCGGGGAACAGCATGTCCAGGCCCAGCTTGGGCGTGGCCACGCCGTTGAAGGTGGTCTTATAGATGTAGCCGGACTTGGTGCTCTCGGTGAGGTTCTTGAAGCTGCTGATGTCGAACATCCAGGTCACCAGGTTGGCGGCGATCCAGTTGGTCATGATGCACGCCAGCACCTCGTTGATGTTCAGCAGGGCCTTTACCAGGCCGGGGATCGCGCCCCACAGAGCGCCGGACAGGCACCCGGCCAGGAAGGCCAGCACCCAGATGACGCCCACGGGCACGGACTCGGAGGGGATGGACAGGGCCACCATCAGGGTGACCATGGTGGAGATCAGATACTGACCGGGGGCGCCGATGTTGAACAGGCCGGTCTTGAAGGCCACGGCCACGGAAAGTCCCGTCATGATCAGGGGCGTTGCCCGGAACAGCATGTTGCCCAGGTTCACGGCGTTGAAGCCCCAGGTCAGGGTACCGGCGGCGTCCCGGCCGGTGCTGAAAATACCGGCAAAGATGATGCGGATACCGTCCCACGCGCCGGTCAGAGAGATCTTCTCATTGCACAGGCCCACGATGAGCACGGCGATGCCGCCCACCAGCAGACCCGCCAGAATGGAGATCAGGGATGAGAGCACCTTTTTGGTGCCGTCTTTTTCGTAAAGCGCTGCCAGTGCGTTCTTTTTCATGCCTGGTCACCTCCCATATCATCCCGCTTGGCGCCGGACATGTACAGGCCCAGCTCGGCCACGGTGGTGGTTTTCGGATTCAGCTGGCCCACAAGCTGGCCCTCGTACATCACCAGGATGCGGTCGGACAGGCTCATGACCTCGTCCAGCTCCAGAGACACCAGCAGCACCGCCTTGCCGCGGTCCCGCTCGGCCACCAGCTGGCTGTGGATATACTCGATGGCGCCCACGTCCAGGCCGCGGGTGGGCTGCACCGCCACGATCAGGGACTTATCCCGGTCCACCTCGCGGGCGATGATGGCCTTCTGCTGGTTGCCGCCGGACATGCTGCGCACAATGGTCACGGGGCCCTGGCCGCTGCGGACATCGTATTGGTCAATAAGCCGCTGGGCATATTCCCGGACGGCGGCGTTCTTGATGAAGCCTGCCGTCTGGAACTGGGGCTCCAGATACCGCTGGAGCACCATGTTCTGCTCCAGGGTAAAGTCCAGGATCAGGCCGTGCTTATGCCGGTCCTCGGGGATATGGCTCATGTTTTCGCCCCGGTGGCGGATGGAGGCGTGGGTAATGTTCTTGCCGCACAGCTCCACAGTGCCGCCGGTGATTTTGTCCAGGCCCGTCAGGCCCTGGACGAACTCCGTCTGACCGTTGCCGTCGATGCCGGCGATGCAGACGATCTCACCGGCCCGGACCTCCAGGCTCACGTCGTGGACGGCGTCCCGCTTGTGCTGATGGGAGGCCACGCACATGTGGCGCACCCGCAGCACGGGGTCCTTGGGCTGGGCGGGCTCCTTCACCACCTGCAGCTGCACCGGGCGGCCCACCATCATGTTGGACAGCTCCTGCTTGTTGGTGTCACAGGTGTTCACCGTGCCCACATAGCGCCCCTTGCGCAGAACGGTGACCCGGTCCGCCACGGCCATGATCTCGTTGAGCTTGTGGGAGATGAACAGGATGGACTTGCCCTCCTTGGTGAGGCTGCGCATGATCTCCATGAGCTCGTCGATCTCCTGGGGGGTCAGCACGGCGGTGGGCTCGTCAAAGATGAGGATCTCGTTGTCGCGGTACAGCATCTTCAGGATCTCCACGCGCTGCTGCATGCCCACGGTGATGTCCTCGATTCTGGCGTCCAGGTCCACCCGCAGGCCGTACCGCTGGGACAGGTCCTGCACCTTCTGCCGGGCTGCCTTCTTTTGCAGGAAGCCCATTTTGGTGTCCTCCGCGCCCAGGATGATGTTGTCCAGGACGGTGAACACATCGATGAGCTTGAAGTGCTGGTGCACCATGCCGATGCCCAGTGCCGTTGCGTCGTTGGGGTCGTTGATCTTCACCGGCTTGCCGTTTTTCCGGATCTCGCCCTCCTCCGGCTGGTACAGGCCGAACAGGACGGACATCAGCGTAGATTTGCCGGCGCCGTTTTCGCCCAGCAGGGCGTGGATCTCACCCTTGCGCAGCTGCAGGGTGATGTCGTCGTTGGCTTTGATGCCGGGGAACTCCTTGGTAATGTGCAGCATTTCGATGACATAATTATCTGCCAATCGTTGCACTCCCTTTCAATGTGTACGGGCTTGTACACAAATTCTTATACTATATTATACAGAAAAATCGCGCCATGTACAATAGAATCTGCACAAAAAGTAGCCGAAATTTGGCAAAACAGAACAAAAACCACCCTGCGCGGGATGCGCAGGGTGGTTAAAAGTCACACTTTTAAAGCTTTATCAGCTCTGGTAGTCAACCGTGATGGTGGTGACAGCGGGCTTAACATCGGCGTCATAGCTGTCGTCGATGGCCAGGGTGCCGTCCACGATGGAGGCGTACATGGAATCGTACTGCTCCTGGGTGAACTTGGTGAACTTGGAGGTGCTCATCGGCAGGCCGACGCAGTTCTCGGCAGCGCCGAGCTTGGTCTCCTTGCCGGAGTAGGTCTCGCTGAACTTCCAGCCGTTGTTCAGGGCATCGGTCAGAGCCTCGTTCACGGACTCGGCCAGGCCCTTCATAGCGGAGGTGACGACCGTGTCGAACTGGCCGGACTGGTCAACGTCAACGCCGATCATCTTGCCGCCGTTGGCCTGCGCAGCAGCGTCGCAGCTCTGGCAGACGGGACCGCCGCAGGCAAAGACGACCTCGGTACCCTCGGAGTACCAGCCGTCCATCTTGTTCTTGACCTCATCGGTAGCAGCGAAGCCGCCGGAGTACCAGTACTTGATGTTGACATCCGTAGCACCGATCTCCTTGGCAGCAGCGTCAGCGCCCTGCACGAAGCCGTAGCCGTAACGGATAACAGCGGGAACAGCCATGCCGCCCAGGAAGCCCAGCTCTTTGTAGCCGTCGTAAACAGCGGCGTAGCCAGCCAGATAACCGGCCTGCTCTTCCTTGTAGGTGATCAGAGCGGTGTTCTCAGCGGGGGCAGTGTCGCCCAGGTCGACGGTGGAAACGTCCAGAGCCAGGAACTCAACGTCGGGGTACTTGGCCTGAGCCTCAGCGATAGAGGAACCGAACAGGTAGCCGGCAACGACGACGGCCTTAGCGCCGTCATTGACAGCGTTGTCCATCTGCTCCAAACGGGCAGCGTCGGAGTCCTCGGTAGGACGATAGTAGTTAGCGTTCAGGCTGTTTGCAGAGCAGAAGTCCTGCACGCCCTGCCAGGTGTACTGGTTGAAGGACTGGTCGTCGATGTTGCCAACGTCGGTAACGAAAGCGACGTCGGTCTTGCTGCCGGAAGCAGCAGCCTCAGAGGTAGCCTCGGTGCTGGTAGCAGTGCTCTCGGCAGTGCTGGCGGAGGAACCGCCGCAGGCAGCCAGAGAGAGGGCCATGCAGCCGGCCATCGCCATAGAAATAAACTTCTTCATGGTGTAAGCTCTCCTTTGTCATGGAACCAAAAATGGTTTTTTCAGGGCAGGGGCCTTCCCTGCCGCAGTAGTTTCAGTATACCGCATTTTGGCGGGCATTTCAACGCAATAATAATCACAATTTCATTACAAAATGCAATTTTTGCGTTGTTTCATCAGTTTTGCTCCTCCACCGTCACGTTGGGGGTGTCGGGCAGGGTGTTCATGTCGGCGTAGGCGTCCACCTTCAGGTCGCTGTTGCGCAGCTGGGTGTACAGGCGCTCATAGTCGTGCTGGCTCAGCTCGGCAAAGCGCCAGTGGGGGCCTGCCAGGGCCACGGCGCCAGTGGTGTAGCCCACCTTTTCGCTTTGGCCTGCCGCAGTCTGGTCCCAGGCGGCATTGCCGGAGAAGAAGGCATACAGTTCCTGCTGCACGGCGGAGTTATAGCACTTGATGGCACTGCCCAAGATCAGATCCGAGGAATCGTTCTGGTCATAGTCGCTGGCCATCACGCGGACCTCGTTGCCGCTGGTGGTCTCCTTGGCGGCGTCGATAGCACTGGCGATCAGGTTGCCGCCGTTGACGAAGAGCAGCGTGGTGCCGTTGTTGCACCAATCCAGCATGCGGTTGGTGGTGTCATCGCTGGCGCTGTAGGTACCGGCAAACCAGGTGCGCAGATCCACCGTAAGGCCCTGCTGCTCGGCCGCATACTCGGCCCCCTGCAAAAAGCCGGTGACGTAGCACACCACGCCGGGGATCTCCTCGGCACCGATAAAGCCCAGCTGGGTGTAGCCGTCCGTCACGGCGGCGTAACCCGCCAGGAAACCGGCCTGCTCCTCCTGGAAGAGGACACAGTGGACGTTGGACTCGGTGGTATAGTTGGTGTAGCTGCTGTTGTGGGGCTCGCCGTCAAACAGCAGGTAGTGTACGCCGGGGTAGTTGTTCTGGATGTTGAACAGCGCCTGGGCCATGGCCTCGCCGCGGCAGACGACCAGCGCCGCGCCGCTCTCGGCGGCTTCACGCAGGGCGGCTTCGGCCGCCTCCACCGAGGTATCGGCGGCAGTGTGGTTCTCGGCCGTGTAGCCGTAGGTGCCGGCAAAAGTCTGGATGCCCTTCCACAGCAGGGTGTCGGCGCCGTCGTCCAGGCTGGCCTGCTCGGCCGCCAGGGCGATGGTTGCCCCGCCGGGCAGGGTGGCAGACTCGCCGTTTTCGTCAACCGGGGCCGTGAAGGTATAGGTACTGTCGTCCATCGGCACCGTGAAGGTCACCGTCTGGCTGCCGGCCTTGCTGCTGCAGGCGCACAGGCTTACCGCCAGCGCCAGGGTCAGGACCAGCACAATGAATTTTTTCATGGGATTCGGGAAACTCCTTAACATAGGTTTAATCGAGGTTCGCCGGGCCGAAGCCGTAGGGCAGCAGTTCACCCAAGGTCGTCACGATGTAATCGTCCTCGCTCTTGGCCATGATAACGGTCAGGCTCGGGCCGCCGAACTCAAACAATGCCTGGCGGCAGACCCCGCAGGGGCCGGTGACAAGGGTGTTCTTCTCCCCCACCTTGCTGCCCACGATGGCAATCGCGGTAAACTCCCGCTCACCCTCGCTGACCGCCTTGAACAGGGCGGTGCGCTCGGCACAGTTGGTGGGGGTGTAACTGGCATTCTCGATATTGCAGCCTTTGTAGACCGTGCCGTTTTTGCCCAGCAGCGCCGCGCCCACATGGAAGCGGGAGTAGGGCACGTAGGCAAATTTCTGGGCTTCAAAGGCGTCGCGGATCAGGCTTTGGATCTCTGCTTTTTCCATATTACTTCTCCAAATAATCGTCCACGCCCAGGGCCACCTTCATCATTTCGGTAAAGCTGGTCTGGCGCTGTTCGGCGGTTGTGATCTCGGGAGAGACGAAGCTGTCCGAGATGGTCAACAGGCAGGCGGCGCGCTTGCCCAGCACCTTGGCATTGTGGAAAAGGGCGAAGCTCTCCATCTCGACGGCCAGGCAGCCCTTCTCGTCCCGCAGCTTTTCCCAATAAGTCGGCTTGGCATCGCTGGGCTGGCGGTAGAACACGTCCGAGGAATGGATGTTGCCCTCGATCAGAGGAATGTTCTGGGCGGCGGCGCTGGCACGCAGGGCGTTGTTCAGCTCGAAGCTGGGCTGCTGGATGTCGTCGGTGTCGCCGCTCTGGGTCACAGCGTAGTTGCTCTCCGAGTAAGCGCCGGTGGCCAGCACCACGTCAAACAGCTTGGCCTTGTCGGTGTAAGAACCGGCAGAGCCGATGCGGATGATGTTCTCGACGCCATACTGACTGAACAGCTCGTAGGAATAGATGCCGATGGACGGCATGCCCATGCCGCTGCCCATCAC
>OLNX01002508.1_pt1 | contig 13582 bp, 10 predicted proteins | sample 1672611 | NCBI WGS metagenome assembly OLNX01 (sample SAMEA3136705, study PRJEB25190) | human gut metagenome
TAAGCATTTCCTCCAAATCCCAATTTATAACTAAGATTGTAGCACGGAACAGAGTGTCTGCCAAATAAAAAAATCTGTCGAATCATGCCGATTTGGAATGCGAAGCATCGACAAGCTCCCGTTACTGGGCACACATGTGTGAACAGTAACAGGAGTTGGAGCAGCATAAAACCGCCCTATCTAGTGGAAATCACTAGGGAAATGTGGTAAGATATATAAGTTAAACTGGACTTAATAGCGGTTGACAGATTGACAAAAGTAAAAATTGTATCTTTCAGTATAAAAACAGTAAAAATTGAGTTGGAAACAACAGACAGAAAGGAAGTACAGTATGCAGGCAATCATTCTGGCTGGCGGACTGGGGACGCGGCTTCGCAGTGTGGTAAGCGATCGTCCGAAACCGATGGCGCTGGTTGAAGGTAAGCCGTTTCTGGAGTATGTGCTTCAGGGGCTGAAAAAAAGCGGAATTGATGATATTATTTTTGCCGTCGGTTATAAGGGCGGCATGGTGGAAGAATATTTTGGAGACGGATCGCGGTTTGGCATCCGGGCGCGGTATGCGTATGAGGAAGAGCTGCTCGGCACGGCGGGCGCGATCAAGAATGCCGGGAAATATGTGACGGACGAGCAGTTTTTTGTCCTGAATGGCGATACATTTTATCAGATGGATTTCGGTGATTTGAGCCGGATTCAGCAGGAAAAAAATCTGGAGATGGCGCTGGTTCTGCGCGGTGTGCCGGATATTTCCCGTTATGGGGCGGCGCGTCTGACCGACGGGCTGATGACCGCTTTTAATGAGAAAAACGGCAATACTGGGGCGGGCACGATCAACGGCGGTGTGTACCTGATGAAGCGGGCGCTGCTGGACGAGATTCCGGAGGGAAAAGTTTCGCTGGAAAATGAGTGCATCCCCAGGTGGATGCAGGAGGGAAGACGTCTCGGCGGCATCGTAAATGACGGCTATTTTATTGATATCGGTGTGCCGGAGGATTATTTCCGGTTCCAGGAGGACGTAAGAAAAGGAGACATTACATGGTAATCAGAGGAAGAGCGCCGCTGCGCGTGAGCTTTGGCGGCGGCGGTACGGATGTAGAACCATTCTGTGTAGAACAGGGCGGTGCCATTATCGGAAGTACTATCAATAAATATGCATATTGTTCGATCATTCCGAGGGATGATGACCAGATCACGGTTCATTCCCTGGATTTTGATATGACAGTCAAGTACAATGCGAAGGAAAATTACGTCTGCGATGGACGGCTGGATCTTGTCACGGCAGCGCTGCGGGCGATGGATATCAAGCAGGGATGCGAGGTTTATTTACAGTGTGATGCTCCGGCTGGTTCGGGACTTGGAACCTCCTCGACCGTCATGGTAAGTCTTCTGACCGCGATGGCGCGCTGGAAAGGAATTACGCTGGATAATTATGCGATGGCGGATCTGGCTTACGGCGTGGAGCGGATCGATCTGGGGATTTCAGGCGGTTATCAGGATCAGTATGCGGCGACCTTCGGCGGCTTTAACTTTATTGAATTTCACGGACGCAACAACGTCGTGGTAAACCCGCTCCGCATCCGCCGCGATATTATCAATGAGCTGCAGTATAACCTGTTGTTATGCTACACGGGCAATATCCATGTATCCGCGAATATTATCAAGGATCAGGTAAGCAACTATAAGAAACCGGACGCATTTCAGGCGATGTGCGAGGTAAAGGCGCTTTCCTATGCGATGAAGGACGAGCTTTTAAAGGGAAATCTCCACAATTTTGGCCGCCTCCTGGATTACGGCTGGGAGAGCAAGAAGCGGATGAGCAGCAAGATCACAAATCCGCAGATTGATATGCTCTATGACGAGGCGAAAAAAGCGGGCGCCCTCGGCGGAAAGCTTTTAGGTGCTGGCGGCGGCGGCTTCCTTCTTGGCAATGAACTCCGCGGCTTCGTTGTCGCCGTCGTAGGTGGAGTAGAAGTAGGGGGTGTTGGCCGAGAACTCGGCGGCGCAGGTGTCCACCATCTTGAAGCCGGCGCGGTAGTTCTCCACAGGCAGGGTGTCCACCTGTGCCAGACGCTTGATGGTCTTATCCTGGAAGCCGTACTTCTTGGCAGTCTTGTACTGCTCTTCGGTCAGCACGCCGTTGCACTTGGCAAGACCCTTTTCCAGATCTGCCAGATGCTGCATCTTGTCCAGGAACCACCAGTCGATCTTGGTGATGCGGTAGATGGTCTGGTGGTCGATGCCGCGCTTGAGGGCCTCGTACACGCAGAACACCTCAAGTGCCGCGCGTGTATCGCCGGGATAAATTTTCTGCATGTATGGATTTTTTCCGAAAATTTCATCCAGCTTTTCACTGTGGATGTTCTGGATTCTGCCGCGGAGAGAGACTGCTTTTTTATCTTTCGTCGCAGAAATTGCCACATAGCCCTGCTCCATGAGCTGTGCATAAAAGGCTTTTCCTTTTGCCGTCAGAAAATACACTCCTTTCTTGTCCCACAGCATCATATCGATCACACGGGTCTGTGGATGACCGTCTGCACCGATCGTCGCCATCGTGGTTGAGTGCATCTCCTCTACTAACATCTTCAGATAATCATTTCTCTCCATAGCGGCAGATTCCTTTCTCTTTTTACTTCAAATTCATAGCGACAGATTAAAACTCGTACGGTGGGTTTCCGGAAAAGTCTGCGATTACACCGTGTGCATTGTCCAGATAGAATACCTCGAAAATCGGGTTGTCAGCGGTCTGGTACTGGCCTTTTACGATCGGGTTCTGCATGCACACTTCTTTTACAGCCATGTTATTTTCAAACACTGCGGTTCCGTGCAGACGGATCCATGCGTAGGACGGGCTGGAAACAGAGATTTCGATTTCCGGATTCTCCTGCATATCTTTGTAAACATCTTTTGTGTTGTTGGTGCAGAACCACAGTTTTCCGTCAACCTCTCCTGCAAACATGAACGGGCGGCATTTTGCCTTTCCGTCACGACCTACCGTTGCCAGATACTGTATCGGATTCTCATTTAAAAATTCTACTGCTTTGCTCATTTTACTTTCCTCCATTTTGTTTTTTTGAATTGTTTTTTTCTTTCGATGGCTTTATAATAAATCCATAGAGTTCTTTCGTAAAGTAAGCACAATATTGTGGTGTAGTTACCCAAAAGATACTATTGTGTAAAATCAGACGTTTCCGCCATCTTTCAAATCATTATTTTCTTCAAAAAGGAGGTTTTCTCTTATGTCATCCGCAGAAAAAACACCCGTTTCTCTTGCTGATCTTCCGCCCTGCCCGGTGGAAACTACGCTGACTCTGATCAGTGATAAATGGAAAGTTCTGATCTTGCGCGATCTGCTGCTCCACGGCACCATGCGGTTCGGCGAGCTGAAAAAGTCCATCGGTCACGTCTCTCAAAAAGTTTTAACTTCCCAGCTCCGCCAGATGGAACAGAGCGGTCTGGTCAACCGTAAAGTTTACGCCGAGGTACCGCCGCGTGTCGAATATTCCCTGACGGAACTCGGCTTCAGCCTCCACCCGATCATGGATGCGATGTGGGACTGGGGCGAGGCGTATAAGAAAAAGCTGGCGCAGGAAGAAGACGCTGCCGCAAATGTATGAACGAAAAAAGTCTGTTGAGAAACAGCCCATTCCGATTTTTCTCAACAGACTTTTCTTCTCTTCTATCTTCCTTTCAGCACAATCGTCTTCCAGCTTCCGATCGTTCCGTCATACGTTCCCTGCCATACCGGATAGCGCTCGATCGGCAGTTTGACCGCAACGGCCTCCCGGTTAAAGTTCTGGACAAACACGTACCTGGTTCCGTCCTTCTGCTTACGCATCGTGACTTCCACACCTTCCGGAACTTCTTCCACGATCCGCTCCACACCGGCCTCTTCTGCCAGTTTCCGGCAGACTTCATCGTACAGTCCCTGTTCAAAGTCCGCACAAACGGCATACGCTTTTCCCTTTCCGTACACATTCCGGGTCATCGCAGGCATGCCGTCATAGAAATCCTTTCCGTATGTCATCACTACTTCCGCCGTCGATGGCTGTACCAGCTCGCAGAGATGACTGCAGCGGTATGCCAGTTCCAGATGCAGCGGATTTTCCGGTTCCGGAATGCCCTCGTTCCATTCGCCATCGTACAGTCCGTCAATCTCCATACTCCGGAATCCCATCACATCCATCAGGTCATGCGGTGTTCCGCCTAAGTAACAGAGATCCGTCTCATCCACAATGCCGGACCAGTAAGTCAGCAGAAAAATTCCGCCGTTTTTCACAAAGTTCCGAACCTTCTCTGTCCATCCTTCCCGCAGCAGATAAACCATCGGCGCTGCCACAACACGGTATCCGTCGAGGCTGCACGTCTCATCAATCACATCCACATTGATGCCCAGTTTCCGGAATGCCTGATATGGCTTTTCCACGGTTTCTTTATAAAAAACACCTGCATTCCGCGGACCCGCCGCATCTTCCACCGCCCAGCGGTTTTCGACATCATAAATCACGGCTGCTTCCGCCGGGTTCTGCGAACCGTTCACTTCCTGCAGTTTCTCCAAAGCTGCGCCGACTTTCGTCACTTCACGGAATACCCTAGTATCCGATCCGCCATAATGGTCGATCACGGCCCCATGGAATTTTTCGGATGCACCGCGGCTCTGCCTCATCTGGAAATACAGCACACTATCCGACCCATGCGCAACTGCCTGCAGTGACGCGGCCTGCAGCATGCCCGGTTTTTTCAGCTTGCTGACGGACTGCCAGTTCGTTGCGGAAGGACAGCTCTCCATCAGATAAAACGGCTTTTTCTGAATGCTCCGCATAATGTCATGCTGCATACCTGTATCCATCGCTGTTACCGTCTCCGCCTCTTTATGCCAGGTCGGATAATTGTCCCAGGATACAAAGTCAATCACATCGGCAAACTTGTAGTAGTTCAGTCCGGTAAAGTTATACATCATATTGATGGTAGACGGCTGTTCTGCCCCAGCGTCCCGCAGCGCTTTGATTTCCCATTTTACAAAATCCGCGGTCTGATCCGTCACAAACCGTTTCCAGTCCAGATTCAGTCCGTGCAGCGAAGAATCTCCTTTCGGAGACGGGCTCTCCACCTGGTCAAAACTCTGGTAAGTATGACTCCAGAACCCGGTATTCCAGGCACGGTTCAGCCGTTCCAGTGTGCCGTATTTTTTCTTCACCCAGCCGCGGAATGCCTCCTGGCACAGCGGACAGTGGCACTCTCCGCCGTATTCATTCGAAATATGCCATGAAATCACGCCAGGGTGGTCTTTGAACATTTCCGCCAGCTTCGTATTGATGATTCTCGTTTTTTCCCGGTAAACCGGTGAGGTATAGCAGTGATTATGGCGCTCCCCGTACAGATTCCGTTCTCTCGCTGCATTGACACGGAGCACCTCCGGGTATTTTTCCGCCATCCAGCGCGGTCTTGCCGCCGTCGGCGTGGAAAGCATGACCACAATTTCGTTTTCATACAGGCGGTCAATCACCTCTTTTAACCATTCCAGACGGAAAACTCCTTCCTCCGGCTCTAAAAATGCCCAGGAAAACATGCCAAGCGAAACCTCGTTGATTCTGGCTTTCTTGAAATACGCCAGATCCTGTTCCAGAATCTCCGGGTAATCCATCCACTGTTCCGGGTTATAATCGCCCCCGTGCAGGAGCTTTCCAAAATTTACTTCTTTCCCCATCTGCTTTTGTCTCCTTTTCTTTCGCAGACAGCCCATCCTGTCCACGGACAGAATGGGCTGAACGCATCAGATTCCCTTAAACGTAAAGGTAAACTCCAGTTTTTTATCAATCGGAATCAGGTACTCCGGATGGGTCTGTGCACCCCAGCTGTCGTCTCCGCCAACACCCATCTGCTGTTTTGCCACGCGCACAACGGTGTAATGTACCTGCGGCAGTTCATACGGATGCATCGCATTTTCCAGCTCGTGCGGTGTGTACGGCAGTGCGGAAAATTCCATCTTGTCGCCGCTGAACATCATACCGCGGCCCTTGCGGTTCGTCACGGTTGCCCAGCGTACACCAACCTTGTTGCCGCACTCCTGCGGAACGAGATATTTCGCCATATTATCTTCGACTTTATTCTTATAAACACCGAGCTTTGCTCCGGCACAGCGGTCCACATACGTCTCCTCCGGTCCCATGCCGTACCAGGTAACGTTGTCATAATCGGCATCCAGTTTGAACATCACGCCGAATTCCGGCATATCGCCGAGCTCTTTCACCGGATCATACGTCAGCGTCGTCTGAATGCTTCCATCGCCGAAGACACGGTAGGTCAGACGGCACTCGCTCGCCGGTGTGGTCGGCATTACATAGCGGTAGCTGACTTCTGCGCAGTCCTCGTGTACTTCGATTTCCGGCGCATACAGTCCCGGATAATGGCTGCCGTTCGGATATTTGTGGGACAGATACATTGAAGCAATCTTCCACTGGCTGTAACGCATCGGCATCAGGCTTCCGCAGTCATTGTCGATCGGCGCACGCCAGAAGTTCGGTTTCGGAATCATTTTGATCATCTCAACGCCGCCGTAACGGTACGATACGAGTCCGCCGTTCAGATCGGAGAACATCACATCAAAATTTTCGCCGCGCACACCAAAATCATGGTTGGAACGGATCACTTCAAATTTCGCCGGTTTTTCTGCTTTCGCCGGTGCTTCCACTTCATAAACACCCTGTCCGAATGCAACTTCATGGCCGCGCTTGCCCCATATGGTATCTTCTTTCAGGCGGAAGGAAACGGTCACCGCATACTCGCCCGGAAGGGTCTGTACGGCAATCGGAAGCTCCACTGTTTTTTCGGAAAGCGGCTCCACGGAAATTTCCATCGGCACTTCTTTCAGTTTCTTTCCTTCTTTTTCGAGAATTACCACGCAGTCAAACGCATCGGTATTCACAAACAGGTTCTTATTTTTTACAACTGCTTTGTCTTTCTGTACATCCACAGCAATGTTCTGATAGCAGAATTTTACTTCCTGCATCTTCGGGGAAGCATCGCGCTCGCCGCCGTATACAATACCATTTCCGCTGAAATTGTAATCGCATGGATGATCATCAAAGTCTCCGCCGTACGCCTGGAACTCTTTTCCGTAGCGGTCTTTTTTGTAGATTGACTGGTCGATATAATCCCAGATAAAGCCGCCCTGGAACAGCGGTTCTTCCTCGGCAAGATCCATATATTTCTTCATGGCGCCGCAGGAATTTCCCATCGCATGTGCATACTCACAGCAGACATACGGTTTTCTTCTGTCTTTCGACAAGAATTCACGGATTTCATTGACGGTGGTGTACATCCGGCTTTCCATATCGCTGGTGTCGTTGTATCTGCGGTCGTCATTAACTCCTTCATAATGAACGAGACGGGTCGGGTCCATTTTCCGGTATAACTGGGACATTTCAAAAATAACTTTTCCGCCAAACGATTCATTTCCGCAGGACCAGATCAGAATCGCCGGATGGTTTTTGTCTCTCTGATACATCGAATTGACACGGTCGAGCATACAGTCCATCCACTCCGGGCGGTCGCATGGTACAACACCGGAGAAATCTCCGCTTCGTACCGCATCCGTATCTCTCGTTCCATGGGACTCCATGTTGCACTCCGCGATCATGTAAAGACCGTATTCATCGCACAGATCATAAATGCCGACCGCATCCGGGTAATGGCAGGTACGGATTGCATTGATGTTGTTCTGTTTCATCGTCGTCAGGTCTTTGATCAGCTCTTCTCTCGAAACGACACGGCCGGATACGGAGCTGAACTCGTGGCGGTTGACGCCTTTAAAGACAACCCGCTTTCCATTCAGCATCATGATGTGGTCTTTCATCTCAAAGCGGCGGAATCCGACTCTCTGCGGAATCAGTTCCTGCACCGTTCCATCCTCTGCGGTGACTTCCAGCAGAAGATCATACAGCACCGGTGTCTCTGCGGACCACAGTTCCGGGTGATCGACTTTCAGAACAAACTGTGTTTCCCCATCCAGCACACCTTCGGTGCTCTGCAGTGCCGTTCCGTCTTTTAACAGGGTAATTTTTACCTTTCCTGTTCCGATCATTTTCGTATCAATGACCAGATCTGCCTTCGTAAACGTATCATCCAGCAGCGTCTGTACTTTCAGATCCGAAACGTGAACCTCCGGAATCGTGTACAGATACACATCACGGTAAATACCGGAGAAACGGAAGAAATCCTGATCCTCGCACCAGCTTCCGCTCGTCCATTTGAAAACCTGCGCAGCCAGTTTATTTTCGCCCTCTTTCAGATACGGGGTCAGTTCAAACTCGGACGGAGTAAACGTATCCTCGCTGTAGCCAAGGAACGTTCCGTTCAGCCATACGGCAATACCGCTCTCTGCTCCCTGGAAGGAAACAAAAAGCCGTTTTCCTTTCATCTGCTCCGGCACTTCAAAATATTTCACATAGGAAGCCGTCGGATTGAACCGCTCCGGAATCTCGCCCGGCTGGATCTCTTCTCTTCCTTCCCATGGGTACTGCACATTGGCATACTGCGGTGCGTCATATCCCTCCATCTGGATATGTGCCGGCACGCGGATATCGTCCCATTTTGTGCAGTCATACTCCGGTGTCTCGAATCCCGGAATCGTGCTCTCGTAGTTCTTTGCGTAATGGAATTTCCACAGTCCGTTCAGACTGTGACGGAAGTTTTCCACATGCTGCTCCATTTCTTCCACCGATCCATAATATCTGTGATCGGAATGCGCCGCCACCCGGTTTTCTCCATAGTACGTCGGGTCCTTCACTTTTTCATACTGAAATACACCCATTTTTATTTTCCTCCTTCTGGAATTTTGTTCTTTTTGATCTTTTGAAAAAAAGGTGGATATTCATCCAAATATCCACCTTTTCTGTTCGATTCTTTTTCTTATTTTACGGCACCTGTGATACCTTCTGTGAAGCTCTTCTGGAAGCAGAAGAAAATAATTGCTGTCGGGATCGTACAGATAAATACGCCGAGCATCAGCACACCATAATCTACAGTGTAGCCGCCGAGCAGGTTCGCTACCAGCATCGGCATGGTGATGGATTCATTGTTCTGTAAGATAACCTTCGGCCACAGGTAGTTGTTCCATGCGTTCATAAAGGTGATGATTGTTGCTGCCGCATACGTCGATTTCATGGTCGGCATATACATACGAAAGAAAATTCCTGTCTCGCTTAAGCCATCAAGTCTTGCCGCTTCGATGATATCGTGCGGGAAGGAACGGGAAGCCTGGCGGAACATCATGATCATGAACGGTGTTGAAATCGAAGGAAGCATGAAAGCTGCCATCGTGTTGACCATCTTTAGCTGGGAAAACATACGGAACATTGGGATCATGATGGCTGCGAACGGAATCATCATCGCAGTCAGAAGTACGGTAAATACCGCATCTTTTGCTTTATCATGATAGATCTCAAATCCATAACCGGCGATCGAGCAGACCAGAAGACAGAGAATGGTCAGCACCGTCGCATTCCGGAAGGAGTTGCACAGTGCAAGGCGCAGGTTCTGCTGCGCAATCAGCGCTTTAAAGTTGTCAATCAGATACGTACCCGGAATCAGTTTTCCGGCAATGACATCAATACTTCTGTTTGTAGACGCGCAGAACATATAGTACAGCGGAAAAACAGAAAGGATCGACGCTACCGTTAAAATCAGATACATGAAAAATTTCTTTGCTTTTCCCATTATCGCTCGTCACCTACTTTCATCTGAAGCAGTGCCAGAATGGCTACCATGATCAGGATCAGGATGGACATTGCTGCCGCATAGCCAAAGTTCGGGCTCTGTACAAAGGACATATTGTAAATATAATGAGACATGGTCATGGTTGATTTTCCAGGACCTCCGTTTGTCAGGTTCAGGGACTCATCGAACAGCTGCAGAGTACCGTTGGTAGAAGTAATTGTGGTCAGCAGAATCATCGGTTTTAACAGTGGAACGGTGATCTTGAAGAAAGTCTGCAGCGGGCTTGCGCCGTCGATTTTGGCTGCTTCGTAGATCGAATATTCAATGTTCTGCATACCGGAGAGATAGAAGACCATGTTGTATCCGGTCCATCTCCAGATCAGGGCGATGATGATAACCGCACGGGCTGTCCACGCATTGGAGAACCACATGATCGGGTTCATGCCGAGGCCGCGGAGAACGGTGTTGATAAAACCGTCATTTGCAAACAGGGAACGGAAGATCATCGCGTAAGATACGAGAGATGTTGCGCACGGCAGGAAAATGCAGGTACGGAACAGTCCCTTAAAACGCAGATCTTTGTTGTTCAGCATGGAAGCAAACATCAGGCCGAGGATCAGCATGATCGGCACCTGAATAATCAGATAAAAGAAGGTGTTGCTTAAGGTCTGTTTAAAGGTCGGGTCTTTTAAAATACGGGCATAGTTTGCAAATCCGTTGAATTTTAGGTTGATGCCCATACCTGTCTGTAAAGACAGGATGAATGCCTGAATCATCGGATAAAAGCTCATCCATGCGATCAGGATCGTTGCCGGCATCAGGAAAGCCCAGCCGGTAAGATTCTGTTTTCTTTCCAAGTTCATTCCTTTTTTCTTCTGACTGCTCATGGAATCTTCCTTTCTTTTTTTACCTGGCGTGTGTTTGAAAAAATCTTTTTGCAGACAACATTTCATGTTCTCCTGCAGAAATCATTTTTCAAACACACACCGCATAGATACAGAACGGGCCTGCTTCTGTCTGTCCAGGAAGCAGACCCGTTTCTTATCGTCCTACTTTTTTATGTATTGCAGGATATCAGCCACCCATGTTGAACTCTACAGTTTCCTGTGCGGTCTGAAGTTCGCTGTCCATATCTGCTCCTGTCTGGATGATATTGGAAAGTGCGGTTCCGACAGCATCACGTGCATCGTAGTAGAATGCTCCAGTGATGTTGGATGGAGTCTTGGTTGCGAAATCAACGATCTTTGCGTAAACCGGGTCATCGCTGAAGAATGCAACTGGCTGTGCATATGCTTCGGAATCTCCTGCCGGTGCCCAGGTTGCCAGAGCGCCTTTTGCGATGATATCATCGTAAAGAGCTGTGCTGCCTGCGAAGGTAGATTTCATAAAGTCAATGGCAAGATCCTGTTTTTTGCAGTTGGAAGAAATTGCCCAGGAAGAACCACCGTTGTTGGAGTAGTTGGTTGCTCCGTCAACGCCGTCCAGTTTCGGCATATTGGTGATTGCCCATTTGCCGGACTGATCTTCATTTGCTGTGATGGAAGCCATGATCCAGCATCCGTTGATAACGCCTGCTGTAGTTCCGTTGTTGATGGATGCGATGTACTGATCCCAGTCAGTAACCTCTACAAGAGTGCCATCTTTTACCATCTGGCTGTAAATCTCAAGGATTGGTTTCAGTGCTTTGTTGTCTACGATGTTGACAGATCCATCTTCGTTGAAAAGGGACTCACCGCAGGACTGCAGCATTTCCATAACAAGGTCCGGAGATCCGGCCTGAGATGTCAGGATCGGCTGGCCTGTTTTCTCTTTGACAACTTTTGCTTTCTCCATAAAGTCATTCCAGGTGATATCTGTGAAATCATCTACGGTGAAGCCTGCCTGCTCCAGCATATCAGTACGCAGGCACTCGATAACGGCACCATTGTCGAACGGAATTCCGTAGTTCTTCCCATCCAGAGTAGAGTAAGCAACTTTTGCGGATGAGAATTCGCTGAAATCAATTCCGGAATCGGTCAGATCGGTGAAGATGTCCGGATAGTTGGTTGCATATTTCTGGAAGGAGTTATCCTGCATCAGGAAGATATCCGGCAGAGTGCTTAAGTCTCCTGCGGAAACTGCTGTGGTCAGACGGGTTTCAATGTCGTCGGACTGTACTTCGCTGACTTCTACTTTGAATCCTTCGTGATCCTGTGCATAAATTTCAGCTGCTTTCTTGATCGCGTAAACGTTGAAGTTCGGGTCCCAGGTCCATACGGTTAAGGTGTTGTCATCATCAGAGCTGCCCTCTACTACGTCGCTGCTCTCTGATTTTGCAGTGGTTTCACTTGCTGCTGATGCATCGTTTCCGCCGTTGCTGGAACTTGTTGTAGTTCCTCCGCTGGAACCACATGCAGCCAGTCCAAATACCATTGCTGATGCCATTACGATTGATACAATTTTTCTTTTCATATTGCACATCCTCCTTAAGATGTTATTTTACAACCGGAACCTCCGCACTTTTTACAGCGCAGAAATTTTTTGGTTGTTTTGTACATTTTTTATGTTTTTATTCCCTCAACATGTACAAAGTATAACATATTTTCCCGTCGTTTGTGCGCATTTTTAACTCTATACTATGCATTTTCAACCATTTATATGCATTTTGACGGACATCACCATCCTTCCTGTGTTTTTATATCAAAATTCAACAATTTTCGTTCATAATGTTCCGGTGCACTTCGCCACTGCTGTGGAGATACACCAAGAATCCGGCGGAAATTACGGTTAAATGTAGAAATTGTTGTGAATCCGCTTCGCATTGCAATCTCATTTACAGAAATATTTGTTTTCCGCAGTTCCTTACATGCCGCCCGGATCCGGACCCAGTTAATGTACTCAACCGGCGTCATCCGCATGGATTCCTGAAAAATACGGCGCAGATGTGTTTCACTGATATGACATACCTCTGCCAGCTCCTCAATTCGAAGAATCTCTTTATAATTTTCTCCAATATAATCCAGCGCAGGCAGAATCAGAGCGATACTGGCATCATCTACAATAGAATTCTTTTCCTGCTCCTCGTCCCTTTCATTCCATCTGGCAATCTGCATCAGAAGCGCTCTGGTCAGTCCTTTCACTTCCTCGAGATAAAATTCCCGTTTTTCACCCATGCATTTAATGATCAGTTTGATCACCTCCGCGACCTCCGGCCTTTCCTCATTTTTCACAAAATGGGCCTTCTGGTTAATACGCGCAATCAGCTTTTGTGCCATGCGCATATTGCCCTTATACAGCTCTGTAATAAATCCTTCCACATCCACAAACACCCATGCCCAGGAACATACACTGTTTTCTTTTGAGTTTGTTGTATGCGGAAAGTTTTTCGGCACCACCGTAAACATACCGCCATGATACGGCAGTTCCTCATCTTCCAAAACAATCGTTCCCTCACCGTAATAGCAGAAACCGATCTCCATCAGGTTATGAAAATGCAGATAATCAATCTGGTACCCATAATTCTGCAACCATTTTTCTCCCTGCAGCACCAGCACCGGGCATTTTTCCGGCACTTCGTAATAGCGGTATTCCATTCTGGGCTTTTTCTTTCTGCTCATATCCGTACCTGCTTATTCTACTTTTTTCTGAATCATCGCCAGAAACACGAGCGGTTCTTCCCCTGCGCAGGAAACCGCATGGCCGCTGCCGTCCTCGCAGAACGTCGTCATGCCCGCCTGCACCGGGTAGGTTTTGTCGTTATCCTGATACATACCCGCACCGGACAGGATGTGATACGCTTCTGTCTCCCCATGATGCTCATGATACGGAAGCTCATCACCCGGTAAAATCGTTACTTTTGCAAAGAGTGTCACCTTTCCGGAAAGGCGTTCGC
>OLNX01002509.1_pt1 | contig 13578 bp, 9 predicted proteins | sample 1672611 | NCBI WGS metagenome assembly OLNX01 (sample SAMEA3136705, study PRJEB25190) | human gut metagenome
TGGAGTTCGATGGGTCATCCTTGCCGCCTTTTTCTTTGGTGTCCTCCACGGACAGCCTGCAATAAAGCGCTGTGATTTTGTCGGTTGCCCTTGTCATATTGTTATCCTCCTTTGTCGGGGCAACTGTCTGAACAGGATTGGATTCTTGGTTTATATCAAGAGAAGCGTCGTTACTCATCGGCGTCCTCCGTGATACCGTTTTTATCATCGGCGGCGTTCTGCTCCATAATGCGTTTGAGCTTTTTATCGAGGGGTTCTGTTCCCTCATAGCTGCCCGTCACCGTGTATTCCGTGCCGCCATGCTCGTCCACGATTTTGATGTCGGGCAGCCAATAGGCGGACGGATTTTTCACCACAATGTTGCCCTTGTCATCGAAAGAAAACTCTCGCTTGGGGGCATCGTCGGGGCGCGGCTTGACCTTGGCATGGGGGTCTGAATTGGAGAAATAGAACGACCGAATTTCGCCGCTATCCTCGCCATTATCAAAATCGTCATCCGCAAAAATTTCATCCAGTTCTTTGTCGGTCAGTTCGATGATCTCATCATCTTTCTCTTTCGGATTCACTTCGTCAAGCCTCCTTCGCTTCATTCAAAATCATAATCTGTGTAGCAAAACAGACGGACGCCGTCAATGGTCGGGATGAACGGCTGCGCCGCCATTGACAGCGTCCGTCCGTTTCGCTTTTGGGCAGACAAGGCGGCGGTTGCCGCCGATTTCCATTTGGGAAATGGCGCTTACTAACATGGGAAACGGAGAATAGCAAGCACAGCAAGTGTAGCTACACTTGCGAAAACCGGCGTGGTACGACCGGGATTTCCTTGCAGAATAGCAAGCAAATCCGGTGAGTACCCACACCGGAGCTTGCCATTCTGGCAAGCAATGCACGGCGGTACCCACTCGTGCATTTTGCAAAATTTCAGCCGTGCTTACCTTTTGCAAAACCTTGTTGGGAAACATCCCAAACCCTTTAACAATTTCGGAGAAATTGGCTGCGCACTGGTAGTGCTGAACACTTATTACTTCCCTTTCATAAGCGCATACAAAAAAACAACAATACTGTTTTTCCGTGGTCTATATCTGCGAGGATATTTATAGTAGGTCTTTTTAACCTTGCCTCCGTAACCATTGCTAACCCATCGTTCTTTTTTACTGATATATTTTCTTTTTCTCATGAAAGACCTCATACATTATACAGCTCTAAGTCATCAAGCGTGACTTTCTATGTAACGAATAACTTTATTGACATACTCGCTGCATTCTGGTGTACCAGCATACCAAATATTTGCTTGTCCAAAGCCAATTCCGTCTTGCCTTGCTCGTGGAACAACAAATGTTCTTTGATCTTCCGGCAGTAAAAATCCATCTTTTCTATCTGCTTGGATGTTGAAAAATCTACCATTGTAAAATGGTCTGCGCCTAAATACAGTTGCATTTTTATACCAACCGACAATTACTGTTTGACCGTTTTCAGGCTTGGCACAGAAGACAACCAAAACATCATCAAGATATGTCTTTCCCTTTGCGAAAGGATCAATTCTTTCAATATGTAAAGAGTTGTATGTGTTAGTTGCGATACCTTCTTCGTAGCCAATACGATACTTAGTTTCTACAAATCCCCTGTATTGTCCATCGGCACATTCTTCAAAATTATGCTTTTCATAAGCATCGTGCATTTTTGCAACATAGGCTCCGCCGTTTTTCGGAGCAACCCTGTCAAGACGCGTGTTGTAGTACGGCAAGTACGAAATATTGCAAAACAAAATGCGTATCACAATTTAGCCCTCCTTCTGTATTCTTTCCCGTACATATTCCTCAGTTAATTCGATATACCCCCAACCATTTCTGACTATGCCAGCCCATTCAAGAATGGCAACCAAAGCAAATGTTGGGTCAAAACAACTTTCCCCCGTAGTTTTTCCAAAATAGTTCTTCATAATTGCTCCGGCAATTGTTGTTTCTTCACACCCTGGATCGCCAAGTCTTCTCCGTCCATATCCCTTTTTTGCCTTGCCGCCCTGCGATTCCAACAATTCAGTAATAACATCAAAGACTGAATATTCATAATCTAAAATTTCATCGCAGGAGAACTTTTCCTCATCCACGATGCGAAGAACATACTCTTTCCCCTTGTATGTGCGGACAGTGGCTAAGCCGTTACAACTTATCAGTTTTGCTTTAACAATATCGGATGCTTTGCTACTTTGAGGATCTATTTTCCATGTGCTTGTATCAATATCTTCAACAGAATAAGGCTGTACATTATCCACCAGATTCATTGCAACAAGCAAATCATTTAGTTTCTTTTTCGCGGCAGGGTATGATATCCCTTGCTCCGTTTGTAGTGATTTAAGATTTCCTTGATTCTTCAAAAAAGATAATAGAAAAGAGATTTGCTCATCTGAAAGCTTATCAAAGACACTAACTTCAAAATCTTTCTTGATTTCCAAGCCGCAACTGCCACATTGTAATGTGGAAATATGAAGATCTCCACCGCAAGACGGGCAAGAGGAAATAAAATTATACATACGGACACCTCCGCTTAAAATTATAATTAACTATCGCAAAATTGTCAATAGTTAGTATTGAATTATATTATTCTAATTTAAGGAAGAGAGATTGCCTTGTAACTGTTCTTAAGTTTTTCAGGCCAAAATCATTTGTTGCGTATTTGGTAAAGTTATCCACCCCGGAGCGAAACAATTTCGCCAAATCGTTTTTCTCGAATCTGTGAAATAAATATGCCGAAAAGTAAGTATTGTAACGCTTCTAAATTCTTTCGCGCCGATGGGGTAAGGCGGATATACCCGCATTTGTACTAAGCTATACAGAGCAGAAAACAAGCGTTTTTTGACCCTTAAACGCATAAAAACAGGCGGCATCCAACCGAAGTTGAATGTCGCCTGTTTTGTCCAATCCTGTCTGACAGATGCCGATTTCGTAGTTTTCTCAAATTACTGTCTTATCGGCACACGGCTAAAGGTCCTCTTTTTTTGCCGTAATTGCTTATTTATCCTTGGAAAAGATTTTGAAAATGTCGTCGTAGGCGCGGTCGATGTTTTCCCGGGCGGTGCTGGCCTCCCGGTCCACGGCGTCATTGAGCTGCTGAGCCTGCTGAGACATCACCGGCTGCTGGGGTACGGTCTGCGTCTGCTGTACGGGCTGGGCAGACTGTACGGGCTGGGCAGACTGCACGGGCTGAGCCGGTTGGGCGGGCTGCTCCGCCTGGGGCTTGTTCTCGGCGAAGCCGGTGGCGATGACGGTGACGCGGATCTCGTCCTCCAGGGACTCGTCAAAGGTGGCGCCGAAGATGGTGACGGCATCGGGATGAACGGCGTCCTGGACCAGGCTGGCGGCCTGCTCCACCTCCTCCAGGCCAATATCCATGGAGCCGGTGACGTTGATCAGGACGCCGTGGGCGCCGTTGATGGACGTCTCCAGCAGAGGGCTGGAAATAGCCATCTTGGCGGCCTCCTCGGCCTTGCCCTTGCCGGCAGCACGGCCCACGCCCATGTGGGCCAGGCCCGCGTCCTTCATCACCGTGGTGACGTCGGCAAAGTCCAGATTGATGAAGCCGGTGTCGCGGATCAGGTCGGAAATGGACTGCACCGCCTGGCGCAGCACATCATCGGCGATCTCAAAGGCATTGGCAAAGGTGATCTTCTGATCGGTGGCGTATTTCAGGCGCTCGTTGGGGATGATGACCAGAGAATCCACCCGGCTGCGCAGCTCCTCGACGCCCTTTTCCGCCTGCATCATCCGGCGGCGTCCCTCGAAGGAGAAGGGCTTGGTAACTACGCCTACCGTCAGTACGCCCAGCTCACGGGCGATTTCCGCCACCACAGGGGCAGCGCCGGTGCCGGTGCCGCCGCCCATACCGGCGGTGATGAACACCATATCGGTGCCCTCCAGGGCCTTGGTCAGCTGGTTGCGGCTCTCCTCGGCGGCCTTCTGGCCCACCTCGGGGTTGGAGCCGGCACCCTTGCCGTGGGTCAGCTTCTCGCCGATCTGAATTTTATAAGTAGCGCTGGACGCATTGAGCACCTGCTTGTCCGTGTTGACGGCCACGAAGTCCACGCCCTTGGTGCCGCTGCGCACCATGCGGTTGACCACATTGTTGCCGCCGCCGCCGACGCCGACGACCTTGATATTGACCACATTTTCGGGGCCGGTTTCCATTTCAAATGCCATGACGGTTCCTCCTGCCAGTATATATCGAAAGATGATCGTATGCAATATAACGTGCTTTTTCTATTGTATAACGGATTCAGTGACCCGTCAAGGGGCGGGGGATGATTTCCCGGAAAAAGTTGCGGTTTAGCCGGGAATGAACCGGGCCTTGCCGTCCTTGTCCCACTGAATGGTGCCCTGGTCGCTGCCGTCCAGACGGCCGATCACCGCCGCCAGGTAGTTCAGGCGGTAATCAAAGTCGTCGTCCTTTTTCAGGACCACGTCGAAGCGGTCCAGATAGCGCAGGGTGATGCGGCTGGGGTCCTCCAGGTCGATGGACTGGACGCTGCCGGCCATGTCCTTGCTCAGCAGCTGCTGCCACAGCTGCCGGAGTGTGTCCCATTTGTCGGTGTTATCCGGCACGGCCAGCCGGTTCAGCTGGGGGGATGTCAGGGCCAGGCCCGTGACCAGGGGGTAGGACTCCCCCTGGCCGGGCTGGAGCTTGTCGATGAGCTTGCCGCTGCCGTTGAGAAGCCACACCGCGCCATCCTGCTCCAGGGCCAGAGGGTGGGCGCACTCGGTGATCTCAATATGCAGGGCGTTGGGCAGCTGGCGGCGGATGCGGACGGACTCCACATAGGGCAGCTGCTCGGTAATGGATGCGGCGGCCTGGTGCTTGTTCAGCAGGAACAGGTTCCCGCCCTGGCGGATGCCGCTGGCCTGAAGCACCTGCTGCTGGGAATAGCGGGAGGTGCCGGTGACAAAAATCTGCTCCGCCTTGAAAAACAGGGACAGGGCCGCCACAATGGCGCCGCAGATCAGAACAAACGTAAGAAGTCTATAGAGAAACGCAAGGCTGCCCTGCCGCTTCCGGCGGCGGCTGCGTCTGTGCTTGCGGGGTTGGGTCATTGGAAGCTCCTCCCTCTGTGATATCTGTGTGTATGTGGGCCCCCAGGCGGGCCAGGTCGCCGGGCAGGTCGCTGTAGCCCCGGCGGATGTGGTGGAGGTGCTCCACCGTGGTGACGCCGTGGGCCTGGAGCCCGGCAATCACCAGGGCGGCTCCGCCCCGAAGATCCATAGCCCGGACCCGGGCGGCGTGGAGCCGGTCAACGCCGCATACCACCGCCACCCGGCCCTCCAGCCGGATGTCGGCCCCCATGCGCACCAGCTCGGGCACATGGCGGTAACGGCTCTCGAAAATGTTTTCCACGAATACGGTGGTGCCGCTGCTGCGCAGCAGCGACGCCATCAGCACTGCCTGGGCGTCGGTGGGGAAGCCCGGATACGGTGCGGTGCGAATGGGACTGACGGCCCGCAGATGCCCGTCGGAGGTCAGTCGGATGCCGTCGTCCCGGCAGACCAGACCGCAGCCGGCCTGGCGCAGCACACCGGTAACGGTGGACAGGTGGCGGTAGTCCACGTCCCGGAGGAAGATGTCTCCGCCGGAGGCGGCTGCCGCCGCCAGATATGTAGCCGCCGCGATGCGGTCCCCCAGAATGCGGTGGCAGCAGCCATGGAGCGGCTCCTCCGCGCCTTCGATGACCACGGTGGAGGTGCCTGCGCCGTGAACGCTGGCCCCCAGCTTTTGCAGAAAGGCCTGCAGGTCCACGATCTCCGGTTCCCGGGCAGCGTTGGAAACGGTGGTGACGCCCTTGGCACCGATGGCGGCCAGCATGGCGTTTTCCGTGGCCCCCACGCTGGGGATGCTCAGAACGATCTCGGCCCCGGCGAGGCCGGAGGCGGTGCAGTCCAGGCGGCCGCCCTCCTCCCGGATACAGGCACCCAGGGTCCGCAGGGCGGACAGGTGCAGGTCGATGGGCCGGGCCCCGATGGCGCAGCCGCCGGGGTACGACAGCTCCGCCTGACCGCAGCGGGCCAGAATGGCCCCCAGAAACACCACAGACGAGCGCATGCGGCGCATAAGCCGGTCCGGAATGTCCCAGCGGGTCAGCGTGGAGGAATCCACCTCCAGGTCCGGGCCGTTCCAGCGAACGGCGCAGCCCAGGTGCCGCAGGATGTCAATGGACGTGTCCACGTCCTCCAGATGGGGACAGCGCTGCAGAACGCAGACGTCCCCGCTGAGAATACACGCTGCCAGAATGGGCAGCACGCTGTTTTTTGCCCCCTGTACCGTCAGGTCGCCGGACAGGCGGCGTCCCCCTTCTATCATCAGGCTCATATGCCCCCGCCTTTCATAGCTTTTTCCCGCTATCCTATGCAGGGGGTGGGGCAGGGGGTTACTTGCGGATGCTCATGACGGTGTCATAGAGACGCTTTGTGGCGTCCCGGATGCCCAGCTCCGCCATGCCGCGGCTCATGTCCGCCTGGCGCTGGGGGTCACGGAGAATGTCCCGGGCCGTCCGGTAAAGCGCTTCGCCGGAGGCCTCCGATTCCAGCAGCACCACGGCTCCGCCGTGCCGCTCCAGAATGCGGGCGTTCTTCTCCTGGTGATTGTTGGTGACGTAAGGGGAGGGGACCAGGATGGCCGGAGTGGCCAGGGCCGTGATCTCGCTGATGGTGGAGGCACCGGCCCGGCAGATCACCAGATCTGCCGCCCGCATGACGGGAGCCATGTCATAGATATACTCCCGGACGTCCAGCCCGGGGACATGGTCCAGGCCGTCTGCCCGCAGGCGGGCGGTCATGGCGGGGTAGCCGCTTTTGCCCACGCCGTGGATGTGGTGGAAGGGCATGCCGTCCGCCGCCTCCAGGCGGAAGAAATCCTCCATGTGGGCGTTCATATGGCTGGCGCCCAGGCTGCCCCAGAAGGACACCACCAGAGGCCGGTCATCGGTCAGGCCCAGCTTTTCCCGGGCCTGGGAACGGGTCAGGTCAAAGAAGTCGCCCCGCACCGGGGTGCCGGTGACGACGATCTTGTCGGGATGGCGATAGTGCTGGCGGCACTCCTCGAAGCCCACCATGATGCGGTCGGCGGAGCCCTCCAGCATTTTGGTGGTGAGGCCCGGGACCATGTTGGACTCGTGGACCGCCGTGGGGATGCCCATGCCGGCGGCGCATTTTACCACCGGATAGCTGGCATAGCCGCCGGTGCCCACCACCAGATCGGGACGGAAATCACGGAGAATGGCCCGGGCACGGCTGCGGGACCTGGCCAGCATGGCCAGGGAGTTCAGGTTGTGCCCCAGGCCGCCGTGGCCCAGGGAGCGCTGAAAGCCGCCCATGGGAATGCCCTGGAAGGGGTAGCCCGCCTTTTCCACCAGGTCGCGCTCCATACCGTCGGGGGTGCCCACAAACAGAAACCGGGCTGTGGGGTCCTGCTGCCGCATGTATCCGGCCAGAGCCAGGGCGGGGTTCACATGGCCTGCCGTTCCGCCGCAGGTAAAAATCACTTTCATTTTGCCGCGCCTCCTATCCGTTCTGCGGCGCAGGCATCTGCCGCGAAACGCTGAGTACGATGCCCATCTCCGCCAGCTGGCACAGCAGGGCCGTGCCGCCGTAGCTGAAGAAGGGGAGGGAAATACCGGTGGCGGGCACCAGGCCCGTGACCACCGCAATGTTCAGAAAGGTTTGCAGACTGGTGAGGGTCATGAAGCCTACCACCAGCAAAGCGCCGAACCGGTCCCGGGCGTGGAGGGCGATCCAGAAGCCCCGGAGGATCAGCAGGGCGAATACCAGCATGACAACGCAGGCACCCACCAGGCCCAGCTCCTCACAGATCACGGCGAAGATGCAGTCGTTGTGCTCCTCGGGCAGGTAGAGGAATTTCTGCCGTCCCTTGCCCAGGCCCACGCCCAGCAGGCCGCCGGAGCCGATGGCGATGAGACACTGGGCGATCTGCCAGCCGTCGCCCCGGTACCAATCGGCGTTGAAGGGGTCCCGCCAGGTGTTGATGCGGTCCTCGCCATAGTGGAGGATGCCCTTTTTCACCAGGGTGACATACAGGGTGCCCACCAGACCCACGCCGACAATCCCTGTGGGGATCAGCCAGCCCTTGATGCCGCCCACGATCATCAGAACGATGCCGGTGCAGACAATGAGGATGGTGCCGGATAAGTGAGGCTCCAGCATCATAAGGCCCGCGATAACGCCCAGGATCAGCAGATACGGCCAGATGCCCTGACGCCAGGTCTGCATTTTCTCGCGCTTTTTGGAGATGGTGGCGGAAAAGTAGATGACCACGGCGAGCTTGGCGATCTCGGAGGGCTGGAACCGCAGAACGGTGCCCTTGATGCCCAGCCAGCGGGTGGCACCGTTTTCCGTGATGGCAATGGGATTATGGGGAATGATGACCAGTACCAGCAGCGCCAGAGACGCCCACAGCAGCAGACGGCCCACGCCCCGCAGACGCTGATAGTTCAGCTTGCTGAGAGCGAACATAACGGCAAGGCCCAGCAGGGCGAAAATGCCCTGGCGGATGAAGTAGTACGCGCCGTTGCCGCCGTTTTCATAGTAGGCGGAGGGGAAGCTGGCGGACAGCACCATGACCATGCCCATAGCCGTCAGCAGCAGCGTCAGCAGCAGAAACGGCAGGTCCATAGGACCCCGGGCGGCTTCCCGGGACTGCTCCATGGCGTCCTGGCGCCGTTGGGCGCTCCAGGTCCCCACGGGACGTCGTTTGCTTGTGCGCAGGGCCATGGGCTCCCCTCCTTTCCGAAATGCTTTTGGTTATGCGCCGAAGCGATCCATAACGCCCAGATAAGCCAGAACGCAGAACAGGGCGCTGACGGCGGCAAATACCGCCACGATTTTGGTCTCCTTCCAGCCGCACATCTCGAAGTGGTGGTGGAGGGGGGCCATCTTAAAGATCCGCTTGCCGTGGGTGAGCTTGAAATACGTCACCTGGATGATGTCGGACAGCGTCTCGCACAGATAGACAAAGCCTACCAGCAGCAGGATCAGGGGCATGTCATAGGCGAAGGCCAGGGCTGCCACCGCGCCGCCCAGGAACAGGGAGCCGGTATCGCCCATGAACACCTTGGCGGGATAGTGGTTATAGCACAGGAAGCCCAGCAGACCGCCCACCAGAGCGCCGGCAAAAACGCCCAGCTGGCCGAAGCCCTGCCACATGCCGCCCAGCACCGCGAAGAATACGGCCACCGGCACCGTGACGCTGGAGGACAGACCGTCGATGCCGTCGGTAATGTTCACGGCGTTGACGGTGCCGATGATGACGAAGGCGGCGAAGATCATATACACCACCCACGGCAGCACCAGATGGGTGTTGAAGAAGGGGATATACAGGTTGGGGCTCAGCATGCCCTCGTACCGCATGAGACACAGGAAGGCAATGGCCGCCGCCAGCTGAAGCAGGAACTTCTGGGGGGCGGTGAGGCCGGTGTTGTGGTGATGCTTCACCTTCTGATAGTCGTCGATATAGCCGATGACGCCGAATACCAGGGCGAATACATAGACATACAGGTGGGTGAAGTTCCCCTCCAGCATGCCCCTCCAGCCCAGGATCAGAATGGCGATGCCGATGCCGATGATGAACATCAGGCCGCCCATGGTGGGAGTGCCCTGTTTGCCCTTGTGCCAGGTGGGGCCAACCTCCTTGATGCTCTGCCCGGCCTTCAGCCGGATCAGGGCGGGGATCAGCAGCTTACCGGCTGCCAGGGTGATCGCCAGGCTTACGACGCCTGCCAGAATAATTTCCATCATGTTCTCTCCTTCCCGTCCCGTGGGGACGTGGTCAGCTTCCGTTTATATATTCCGCAATGATCTGCCTTTCATCCAATGGCAGCAGCTTTCCGTCTGTTTCCTGGGTGGTCTCGTGGCCCTTGCCGCACAGGAGAACGGTATCGCCGCTGCGGGCCAGGGACAGAGCCCGGAAAATGGCTTCCCGGCGGTCCGGCACCACCTGATGGCTGCCGGTGATGCCCGGGAGGATATCCCGGATAATGGCCAGCGGGTCCTCCGTCCGGGGATTATCGGAGGTGAGGATCGCCAGGTCGGCGTATCGGGAGGCCGCCGCGCCCATCAGGGGGCGCTTGCCGGGGTCCCGGCCGCCGCCGCAGCCGAACACCGCAATGAGCCGTCCGGAGGTCATGGACCGGGCGGTTTTCAGGGCGTTTTCCATGGCGTCCGGCGTGTGGGCAAAGTCGATGAACACGCGATAGCCGCGCCCCGGCACCGGTACCGGCTCCATCCGCCCCGGAACAGAGCGGGACTGTCCCAACGCCTTTGCCGCGTCCGCCAGGGAAATGCCCGACAGGCGGGCAATGGACAGGGCCGCCAAGGTGTTGTACACGGTGAACATACCGGGGATGGGAACGGCGGCGGGAACCGCCGACGCGCCCTCCCGGGCGGTGAAGCGGATGCCGGCGGGGGAGAGGACCACGTCCTCGGCCCGCAGGTCGCCGCTGCGGATGCCATAGCCACACACGGGGCAGACGCAGCCCTGGAGAATGCGGGAGGCCCACGGGTCATCCCGGTTCACGGCGGCCTGCCCGCACTGGCGGAACAGTGCGGACTTTGCCTGCGCATAGCGGTCCATGGTGCCGTGAAAGTCCAGGTGGTCCCGGCTGAGATTGGTGAAAGCGGCTATAGTATACGCCAAGCCGCAGACGCGGTCAAGAGCCAATGCGTGGGAGGATACCTCCATCACCGCGTAGGTGCACCCGGAATCGGCCATTTGCCGCAGCAGACGCTGCACCTCCCAGGATTCGGGGGTGGTGCGGCGGGAGGGAAGGACCGTGTCCCCGATGCGGCAGCCGTTGGTGCCCATGAGACCGGTCCGTATGCCCAGGGTCTGGAGCATGCCTGCCGTCAGCCAGGCCACGGAGGTTTTTCCGTTGGTGCCGGTGACGCCGATGAGGTGCAGCTCCCGGTCCGGGTGGCGGAAGAAGTTTCCGGCCATCCGGGCCAGGGCCTGCCGGGTGTCGGGGACAATGACGTAGGGCAGGCCCTCCACCGGATGGGTGGATATGGCGCAGGACGCGCCCCGCTGCCGGGCCAGAGCCGTATAGTCGTGGCCGTCGGCGGCGGCGCCGTGGATGGCCACAAATGCCTGACCGGGCTGTATCGTGTGGGAATCATAGCCTGCGCCGGTGACGTCCCGGGGCAGGTCCGGCGATGCGTCCCGGATGGGAACGCCTGCCAGCAGGTCCCGCAGATCCACAGAGGGGACTCCTTTCCCTTAGTCTGACATATTGGTATCGCCCAGCTGGACGGTGATCACCGTGCCGGCAGGCACCTGCTGTCCGGCCTCCAGGCTCTGGCTCAGCACCCGGATATTGCCGGAGGTGGTCTGCGTGGCGCCGCTGAACCGCACCAGGAGCCCGGCGTTGGTGGCGGCCACGTTGGCCTCCGCCGCCGTTTTGCCCACCAGCTGGGGAACGGTGTACATGGTGTTGGGCTTTTCGGCCCCGGCATAGAGAATGATCGTGGCCTTGCCGGGGATCACCGCGCCGCCGGCAGGAGTCTGGTCCGTGACGGTGCCGCCGGAGCCTACCACCTTGCAGGTGAAGCCCCGGGCCTCCATACGGCTCCTGGCATCCTCCACGGTGCTGCCGATGACATAGGGAACGGTGGTATCCGCGCCCAGCAGCTCCTCGGCGCTGTAGGTGGGCTCGATGCCCAGATAGGGCAGAATATCCGCCATGATCTTGCTGTTGACAGGGGCCACCATGCTGCCGCCGGACACGGAGGTGCCGGCGCTGCGGCTGGGAGTATCCATGGTCACCAGGATGATGACCTGGGGATCGTCCGCCGGGGCAAAGCTGACAAAGGAGACCACCAGGTCGCCGGTCTGGCCCTTGTCGGCGGTGCCGGTTTTGCCGCCTACGCGGTAGCCCTTCACCTGGCCGTTGCGGCCGGTGCCGTCGGATACGACATATTCCAGACATTCCCGGACATGGGCGCTGGTCTCCTCGCTGATGACCTGGCGCACGGGCGTGTTGTCATGCTGATAGGTGACGTTGCCGTCACTGTCCACGATCTGCTCCACCAGATAGGGGGCGTGCAGATAGCCGCCGTTGACGCAGGCCGCCTGGGCCGCGATCAGGGCCACGGGGGTGACGTTGAAGTTCTGGCCGAAGGCGTAGCAGGCCAGGTCCAGCTGGGTGAAGCTCTCGGGACTGGCGAACACGCCGCTGGCCTCGCCGTCCAGATCCACGCCGGAGCCCTGCATGAGACCGAAGTCGTTCATATATTCATAGAACTTCTCGTTGCCCAGCTGCAGACCGAAGGTGATAAAAGCGGGGTTGCAGGAATGGGCCGCGGCCTCCTTCAGGGTCTGGGTGCCGTGGGTGCCGGTGCAGTGGATGGTGGCGTCGGACACATGGATGCCGCCGGTGCAGGTATAGGTGGTGTTCATATTGATGAGCCCCTCCTCCATGGCGGCGGACATGGTGAGGATCTTGAAGGTAGAGCCGGGCTCGTAGGTGTCGTTGAGGGTCTTGTTGCGCCACTGCTTCAGCAGCTGATCGGAGGTGTCGGTGAGATTCTTTTTGAACAGGTCGTTCTGGACGGTAAAGGCGTTATTGAGGTCATAGGTGGGGTAGGACACCATCCCCAGAACGCCGCCGGTCTTGACGTCCATGACGATGCCGGTGGCGCCGTTCTCCGCGCCGTATTTATCGGCCATTTCACCTACATATTTTTCCAGGTAATACTGGACGTTGGCGTCCAGGGTCAGGACCAGGTCCTGACCGCTCTGGGCGGCGAAATACTGCTCGTATTCATAGGGAAGGGGGTTGCCCCGTTCGTCCTTGGCGGTGACCACCAGGCCGGTCTGGCCCTGGAGATACTTGTCATAGCGGGACTCCAGGCCGTACAGGCCGGTGTTGTCGGTGCCCACAAAGCCCAGAACATGAGAGGCCAGGGAGCCGTAGGGGTACACCCGCTTGGCGTCGGCTGACAGGTATACGCCATGGACGCCGGTGTCGTTGATGAGCTGGCGGATCTGGTTTGCCGTATCCTCATCCACTTTTTTGGCCAGAAGTTCATACTGCGAGTCGGTGTTGTTCATGCGCTCCCTGACGTCGTCCTGGGATATGCCCAGGATATCAGCCAGGCTGGCGGCCAGGGAATCGTAGGTCCAGTGGACCTCAGACTCCTCGGACAGGGGTGTCTGGCCCTCCTCCAGGGCGGCGTTCTTTTGGCGGATCCCCTCCAGGCGGGCTTCCTCGTCGTCCAGTTGCTTTTTCAGATCCTTGGGGGAGAGAAAAACCGTCTCCGTGGACACGGATACCGCCAGCTGGCTGCCGTTGCGGTCGTAGATGGTGCCCCGGAAGGCGGAAACCACCGTCTGGCGGGTCTGCTGGTCCAGAGCCTTGGTCTGGAGCTCCTTATGCCGGGTGATCTGAAGGTGGTACAGCTGGAAAAACAGGATCACGAACACCAGGATCCCCATGACCAGCATCAGCCAGAAGGTGCGGCTGCGGACGGTGCGGGTGGCCTGCCGGGCGTAGAACTCCGGCGGGCGGCCGGGGGCCTGGGGCTTGCCGGG
>OLNX01002511.1_pt1 | contig 13576 bp, 10 predicted proteins | sample 1672611 | NCBI WGS metagenome assembly OLNX01 (sample SAMEA3136705, study PRJEB25190) | human gut metagenome
TGCGAACCTCCAGTCCGGACCGCTTCACGGTCCAACTTTCTGTCCGCACCCCCTTCTTCCGTGAAAAGATGCACGGGAAATCATTCGACCCCGCAAGGCTTTGGGCGGGGCTAAACCGCGTGCAGGTCATCGACACTAAGCTCACCGCTGGCGTTGATAATGCCCAGCTCATATTTGAGTCCATGAACTCCAAGGGCAAGCCGCTAACGCCCATTGACCTCATCCGTAACTACGTTCTAATGTCGCTTCCCAACGACGAACAGACCAAGCTTTATGAGGGTTATTGGCATCCACTCGAGTGCTTGTTCGGAAAAGGCGGCGAGGACGAGTTCAATGCATTTATCTGGTACTGGCTGTGGCTTAAAGTTCCCAATAGGATGCCGAAGGAGAACGAGGCCTACTACGAGTTTAAGCGCTATTTCGCCGACGACTACGATGGTGACACCGAGGGCCTGCTTAAGGAGCTGCGCTGGTATGCACATAGATACGCCAGTCTGTTCCTTGGTAAGGAGAAGGACGACGGACTGCGCCGAGTGTTCGGCAGAATCGTAAGCCTCGACGTGAAGCAGATAAGGCCCCTCTTAATGTTGCTTTATTCGGTTTACGAGGGGAATGGACTAGACCGCAATGCGTTTTTACGTATCTGCGAGACTATCGAGTCGTTTCTGTTCAGGCGAGCGGTTTGCGGCAGACTTACCACGGGCCTAAATAATTTCTTTGCCGGCATGTATCGCAATCTCGAGCAGCAGGACGATATCGAGGAGTACGTTACGGCGATGCTCCTTATCCACAGCAGCGGTATGACCGCATACTTTCCGACAGACGAGCATTTTGTCGAGGAGTTTAAGACGCGTGACTGCTACAACCGCTTCTCTAAAAAGCGCTATTACCTGGAACGCATGGAGAACTGGCACCACCCGAAGGAGTCCATCTCAGCCGACGATTACCAGATCGAGCACATCATGCCCCAGACGATCGATGATGAGCACGGCTGGAAGGAATCGCTTGGTGAGAACTGGGAAGACGTCCACGACAGGCTGTGCAACAACTTGGGAAATCTTACGCTGACGGGATACAACCAGGAGTACTCAAACCGGTCGTTCTCGGACAAGCTCAATCTGCCTGACGTCGGATTTAAGTGCAGCCCGCTCTACCTAAACAAATCGATTGTCTCGCATGAAAAATGGGGTGAGGAAGAGATTGGGCAGCGCGCGGACGAGCTGGCGAAAGAAGCGTGCGAGATATGGAAGTATCCCGACCTCCCGGCAGACGTCGTCGACAAGTACCGTCCTTCTCGCGGGGAGTCTGACGAGGCGCCTATTTGGACTCTGCAGGAGAATCACCCCACTTTTGCCGAAGGCGGACTCAACCAGAAGCTTTTCGATGAGGTGCGCGAGTCTGTTCTGAGTGGTAATCCTTCGTGGGAGTCCTATATAGCCAAGTACTATGTAGGACTCAGGTCGGGCAAGCGAAAACTGCATGCCGTGCTAGAAGGCAGGACCAGCAACGGTGGTTGGATCGCCGTTGGCCTGGCAAAGAGCGTGGACGACCTAATTGATCCAGAGGACATGTGTCAGGACAAACGCGCACAGGGCGGATTTGGCCCGGGCTTACCCACTTACGTTGCGCTTCGGAACGCCGATGACATTCCTGCGGTGCTCGATCTCATAAAGCAGTGCTAGGTTGAAGGCCGGGAATCTAATTCCCGGCCCTTGCCAGCTCAAAATCGTCGATGGCCCATTCGCCCGTCTACGCCCCCACAATCCCGCGAGTCGCTTGATTTGGTTTACGGCCCTCAGTTTTCGGCATCTGTTACTCGTCGTCTCCGTCGTTGGGGTCGCCCTTAAGGGTGTTGATGTCCAGGTACTGGTTATCGTCCTCTTTTTGCTGGGTCTCCGACTCCGCTTGGGTGGGGCCGCGGAACAGCTGGAATCCCTCAAACGCAATGACACCGAGCAGGGCAATGATAATGGCGATAAAGGCAACCTTGACTGCCTGCGGAAATTCCGAGAAACGCAGCGCCTTTTCCTCGGCGTAATAATCGGCGAAGCGCTCTTCGCCCGTGCTTTTGGTATACGCCGGCGCGGACGCGGCCTCCGGGTCATATTCCGGTGCGTGCGTGGCAGCGTACGGATCGTTGAGATAATCGCTCGATGCGGTGCCATAATCCTCGGTCTCGATGCGACCGGTGCCAGCATAGCCATCGGAATAATCGGAATATGCCGCAGCGCCCTCATAGTCCGCGGCGCTCGTGTTGGCGGCAAAAAGCGGGTTAACTGGAACATCGAGCGCCGGCATGCCGGCAGAGGTCTCATCCAGATCGGTTGCAGCCCAGGAATCGTAGGCAACTTGATGGGCAACGGGCTCATCGAGCCTTGCGACCGGAGGCTTGCGTGCCGCAGGAACAGGCAACTGCTGGGCGCTGTACATAACAGTGCTGTCGGCCGATTTGCCCTGCGTCGCTGCAGCGAGAAATGCCGCCGTCTCGGACGGGTCGCTTGCGGGGCGGGGAGCGGTCGTGGGCGCCGAAGTGGGTGCGGGCGTCGAAACAGGCGACTGCGCAGGAGTCGGCGCAGGTGCGGACTTGGGCGCAAGTGTGGGATCGGGGCTTGACGGGCGAGCCCCGCCGCCCATGAGTTCGTCGGCGGTCCACGGGCGATCATCCATCACGTCGTCAAGGCTTAGCGAAAACAGGTCGTCTTCACCCTCATCGAACATGCGGTGCACATGTCCACCAATTACCGGAATCAATCCGCGACCGGTGCATGATGCCTTGCTCAACGCCATTCTGTTCCATCCTTTCGAAATACTAATGACATCGATTATATGGAACTTCCCAAGCGGCCCGGTCTTGGATTCGTGCTTTCCAGAACTCGCACCCAAAAGGGGAGGGGCAATCCAGGCGAGTGCCTACTTGTCGCCGGCCGCCGCCTTGGCCTCATTGAGGTAGCTATAGAAGCTGTACTTGGAGATGCCAAAGAACTCGCAGGCGCGCTCGCTCGACTTGGAAATGAGGAAGGCGCCGCGACGGTCGAGGTAGCCAATGGCACGAATGCGTTCGTCTTTGGTCATGAGTGCCGCGGGCTTGCCCACAAACTGCTCGCACTCGTGCAGCAGGTCCTCGAGCAGGTCGCCGATGTTCTTGGTAATGGGCTCGGGCTCGGTATAGCCCGTGCCGCCGGTGCCGGTAAAGGCGTCGAGCGAACGCTCAAAAGCCTTCATAAGCGTAATGTCAAAGTTGATGCCCAAAATGCCGACGGGCTTGCCTTCGTCGTTGCGGATAAAGATGGTCGAGGACTTGAGCAGCTTGCCATCGGTGGTTTTAGTGAGGTACGGCTCGCGGTCGTGTACGTCGGTGCTGCCCTCGTGCATGGACTCAAACACAATATGGCTGGGGCCGTCACCCAGTTTGCGCCCGCTGACGTGGCCGTTTTCGATCACTACGATGGAGTGGTCCACGTCCTCGGTCTCCAGATCGTGGACGACGACTTCGCAGTTGGGGCCAAATTGGAGCGCCAGGCCGTGTGCGAGGCGCTTGTAAAACTCAATCTGTGCGGGGGTCATGGGTGCCTTCCTAAAAATTAGTTTGGGCACACTTTGCCATAAACCACATCTGTTCGCAAACAAATCCATCAACAAGGCAATTCATGACCGTTCGGCGGCGAAAAAGTACCGATTACGGCAACAAACAATTTGTTAGGTTTGCCAATCAAAAAGTGTGATAGAACAGTGCTAACAAACTTTTTGTTTGGCATCCACATAAAAGTTCAGTCGCATGAATGGGAATGGGCTGAAACGCGTATGCGGGGGCCGGCAAGAGAGGACTTAAGGAGTTCACCGTATGGCCGATAAGATCCAGTGGGCGGGCAACACGATGCCCAAGAGCGATGACAAGCACTTGGGAATCATGAGCCTCGACCACGTGAAGAAGGCCCGCGCCTTCCACCAGTCGTTCCCTCAATATACCGTCACCCCGCTTGCCCGCCTGGACGGTCAGGCTGCGCGCTTGGGTCTGTCCAACCTGTGCGTTAAGGACGAGAGCTATCGCTTTGGCCTCAACGCCTTTAAGGTTCTGGGCGGATCGTTTGCCATGGCCAACTACATTGCCGACGAGACCGGCAAGGACGTTGCCGAGTGCACCTTCGATTACCTGACCTCCGATCAGCTTGCCAAGGACTTTGGCCAGGCCACCTTCTTTACCGCTACCGACGGCAATCATGGCCGCGGCGTGGCATGGGCTGCCAACAAGCTGGGCCAGAAGGCCGTCGTTCACATGCCCAAGGGTTCCACCAAGCCCCGCTTCGATAACATCGCCGCCGAGGGCGCAACGGTGACCATCGAAGAGGTCAACTACGACGAGTGCGTGCGCATGGCCGCCGCCGAGGCCGACGCCTGCGAGCGCGGCGTCATCGTTCAGGACACCGCCTGGGAGGGCTACGAGAAGATCCCGTCTTGGATCATGGAGGGCTACGGCACCATGGCTTCCGAGGCTGCCGAGCAGCTGCGCGAGATGGCCATCAACCGCCCGACGCACGTGTTTGTCCAGGCTGGCGTGGGTTCGCTCGCCGGCGCCGTGGTGGGCTACTTCACCAACCTGTATCCCGATAACCCGCCCACCTTCGTCGTGGTCGAGTGCGCTCCGGCCGCCTGCCTGTACAAGGGCGCTGCCGCCGGCGACGGCGATCCGCGTATCGTGGACGGTGACATGCCCTCCATCATGGCCGGTCTGTGCTGCGGCGAGCCCAACATCCTGGGCTGGGATATCCTGCGCAACCATGCCACCGCCTTCGTGTCCTGCCCCGACTGGGTCACCGCTCGCGGCATGCGCACCCTGGGCGCCCCCGAGAAGGGCGACCCGCGCGTCATCTCCGGCGAGTCCGGCGCGGTGACCACTGGCCTGGTCGAGACCCTCATGCTCGATCCTGAGTACGCCGAGCTCAAAGAGCTCATCGGCCTGGATAAGACGAGCTCCGTGCTCTGCTTCTCCACGGAAGGTGACACCGATCCGGATCAGTACCGTCGCATCGTTTGGGAAGGCGAATACCCCACTTGCTAATCGTTGGGGCGGAGTAAATAGGTATCGCTCCGCCACCTCACAGGTAGATTCCTTAGTTTGAAAGGTTATGAACAATGGCTAAAGAACTCGATTTCGACGCTATCAAGGCTGCTGCTGAGTCCCATCGTGCTGATATGACTCGCTTCCTGCGCGCTATGATCAGCCATCCCTCTGAGTCCTGCGAGGAGGGTGAGGTTGTCGCTTGCATCAAGGCCGAGATGGAGAGCCTTGGCTATGACGAGGTCAAGGTCGACGGCCTGGGCAACGTTATGGGCTTTATGGGCGAGGGCGACAAGATTATCGCCATCGACTCTCACATCGACACCGTCGGCATCGGCAACATCGATAACTGGGATGCCGATCCCTATGAGGGTTACGAGACCGACGAGATCATCTACGGCCGCGGTGGCTCCGACCAGGAGGGTGGCATGGCTTCTGCTACCTACGCTGCCAAGATGATGAAGGACATGGGCCTCATCCCCGAGGGCTACAAGATTATGGTCGTCGGTACCGTCCAGGAAGAGGACTGCGACGGCATGTGCTGGCAGTACATCTACAACAAGGACGGCATTAAGCCCGAGTTTGTCATTTCCACCGAGCCCACCGACGGCGGCATCTATCGCGGTCACCGCGGCCGCATGGAGATCCGCGTCGACGTTCACGGCACCTCCTGCCACGGCTCCGCTCCCGACCGCGGTGACAACGCCATCTACAAGATGGCCGACATCATCGCCGACGTCCGCGCCCTCAACAACAACGGCTGCGACGAGTCGACCGACATCAAGGGCCTCGTCAAGATGCTCGACCCCAAGTACAACCCCGAGCACTTCGAGGACGCCCGCTTCCTGGGCCGCGGCACCTGCACCGTCAGCCAGATCTTCTACACCAGCCCCAGCCGCTGCGCTGTCGCTGACTCCTGCGCCATCTCCATCGACCGTCGCATGACCGCCGGTGAGACCTGGGAGTCCTGCCTGGACGAGATCCGTAACCTGCCGGCCGCCAAGAAGTACGGCGACGACGTGAAGGTCTCCATGTACATGTACGACCGTCCGTCCTGGACCGGCGAGGTCTACGAGACCGAGGCTTACTTCCCCACGTGGATCAACAAGGAGACCGCTCCGCACGTCAAGGCCCTCGTCGACGCCCACAAGGCCATGTTCGGTGACGAGCGCATCGGCTGCGAGCCCAGCATGGACAAGCGCACCGGTCGTCCGCTGTGCGACAAGTGGACCTTCTCCACGAACTGCGTCTCCATCCAGGGCCGCTATGGCATCCCCTGCGTGGGCTTTGGCCCGGGTGCCGAGTCTCAGGCACACGCTCCCAACGAGGTCACCTACAAGGACGACCTGGTCACCGCTGCCGCCATGTACGTGGCTGCCCTGAACCTCTACGATCCGAGCCAGGCCGATGGCGATGCCACCGTGTTCCGCGCCGGTCTGACCAACAACAAGATCGACTAGTCCCATTCCTCGATCTTGTTGAGCCGGGGACAGTTTATGCCCCCGGCACCTCCTGTTGACTTGGGGCCCGCGGTCGTTATCTCCCATGCTTCCTCAACGGTAGCGGGTCCTCGTCATAGCGCTCTGCATGTTCTAGCCACACGCGCATGCCGGAGCACATTTACTCATTGCGATCGTTTCACCTTTAGAAAGGACATTTACATGGACGCCAAGTTTACCGAGCTCGTCGAGCAGCTGAACGGCCTCGATTTTAAGGGTATGTACGGCAGCGACTTCCTGCACACCTGGGACAAGACCACCGATGAGCTCAAGGCGCTCTACATCGTCGCCGACGCCCTGCGCGAGCTGCGTGAGAACAACGTTTCGTCCAAGATCTTCGATTCGGGCCTGGCCGTCTCGCTGTTCCGCGACAACTCCACTCGTACGCGCTTCTCCTTCTCTAAGGCCGCCAACCTGCTCGGCCTTGAGCTGCAGGACCTGGACGAGAAGAAGTCCCAGATCGCTCACGGCGAGACCGTCCGCGAGACCGCTACCATGATCTCCTTCATGGCCGACGTCATCGGCATCCGCGACGACATGTACATCGGCAAGGGCGACGCCTACATGGCTGAGGTCTCCGAGTCTGTCCAGCAGGCTTACGAGGATGGCGTTCTAGATCACCGTCCCACGCTCATCTCCCTGCAGTCCGACTCCGATCACCCCACGCAGTCCTCTGCCGACATGCTCTACCTTATCAACGAGTTTGGCGGCCTCGAGAACCTCAAGGGCAAGAAGGTTGCCGTCACCTGGGCCTATTCGCCCTCTTACGGCAAGCCGCTGTCCTGCCCGCAGTCGCTGATCAGCCTGCTGCCCCGCTTTGGCATGGACGTCACCCTGGCTCACCCCGAGGGCTACGACCTCATGCCCGAGGTCGTCGAGCGCGCCAAGGGCTATGCCGCCGAGTCCGGCACCACCTTTAAGCAGGTCAACACCATGGCCGAGGCTTTCGAGGGCGCCGACATCGTGATCCCCAAGAGCTGGGCTCCGTTTGCCGCCATGGAGAAGCGTACCAATCTGTACGCCGAGGGCGACGACGCCGGCATCGCTGCGCTCGAGAAGGAGCTGCTCGCCCAGAACGCCACCCATCAGGATTGGTGCTCCACGACCGAGCTCATGGAGAAGACTGCCAACGGCCAGGACACCATCTTTATGCACCCGCTGCCCGCCGACATCTCCGGTGTCTCCTGCGAGCACGGCGAGGTCAACGCCGACGTCTTCGACATGCACCGCGTGGGCATGTACAAGGAGGCCAGCTACAAGCCGTACGCCATCGCAGCCATGATGTTCCTGCAGAAGGTTGCCGATCCCGCCGCTACCCTCAAGGCCCTCGACGAGCGCAACACCGCCCGTTGGTTCCAGGCCTAAAGCTGGGCTGAGAAATGGCTAAGCGTATCGTTGTCGCCCTGGGCGGAAACGCCCTCGGCGCCAACCTTCCCGAGCAGATGGAGGCCGTCAAGACGACTTCCAAGGCTATCGTCGACCTGATCGAGGAGGGCAACGAGGTCGTCGTCGTGCATGGCAACGGTCCCCAGGTGGGCATGATCGCCAACGCGATGGCTGAGCTCACGCGCTCTAATCCTCAGAAGTACGTTCCCTGCCCCTTGTCCGTTTGCGGCGCCATGAGCCAGGGCTACATTGGCTATGACCTGCAAAATGCGCTGCGCGAGGAAATGCTCGACCGCAATATCGACAAGGGCGTCGCCACCGTGCTCACCCAGGTCGAGGTTGCGGCAGACGACCCGGCCTTTGCCGACCCGGTCAAGCCGATTGGTCCGTGGATGAGCGAGGCCGAGGCCAAGGAGCTGGAGGCCGACCGCGGCTACCAGTTCATCCACGACGAGAAGCAGGGCTTCCGTCGCGTGGTTGCCTCGCCCAAGCCCGTGAACATCGTCGAGCTCGACACCATCAAGTCGCTCGTCGAGTCCAACCACGTGGTGATCTCCTGCGGCGGTGGCGGTATTCCCGTCACCAAGGCCCAGGGCAACCACCTTAAGGGCGCTGCCGCCGTCATCGATAAGGACTTTGCGGCCGAGAAGCTCGCCGAGCAGCTCGACGCTGATGCCCTGATTATCCTGACGGCCGTGGAGAAGGTTGCCATTGGCTTTGGCACCGACCACGAGCAGTGGCTCGACACGCTGACTGCGGCTGACGTAAAGCGTCTGTCCGAGGCCAACGAGTTCGGTCGTGGCTCCATGCTGCCCAAGGTCCAGGCCGCCTCGACGTTTGCCGAGAGCAAGCCGGGCCGCACGGCGCTCATCACGCTGCTCGAGAAGGCGCGTGACGGTCTTGCCGGCAAGACCGGTACCACGTTTACCGGCGACGCTGAGTAGGCATATCTGCACCATTGAGGAGGGTGCCCTGCGTCGCGGGGCGCCCTCCTTTGTGCTATGGAGAGCCAAGGGGCGTTCGCTGGAAAAACGAGCGCATGCCTGTTCCGACGGAGTGTGAGCTTGGTATGGTGGGTATAGCAACTATGGCGTCCAAGGCAGCCAGGGGAGGTTTGCGGAGATGAAACTTGGTTGCGTGATTATGGCCTCGGGCGAGGGCAAGCGGTTTGGCTCTAACAAGATGCTTGCCGATATCTATGGCGAGCCGCTGATTGCCCGGACCATCGATTCGGTTCCCCGGGGCTTTGACGTCGTGGTTTCGACGCGTTGGCCCGAGGTCGCTCAGATTTGCGAGGACAAGCATTGCCCGTGCGTGCTGCACGATGGCGAGCTGCGCAGCGAAAGCGTCCGTGCGGGCCTTTCGTGGGGAGTCGAACGCAACTGGAAAGGTTGCCTCTTTTTGCCGGGCGACCAGCCGCTCGTGAGTTCGGATTCTTTTGAGGCTATGGTTCGTGCATTTGACGAGCGTGGCCGCAAACATCCGGTGCGTCTTGCGTGCAACGGTGAGCCTTCGAGCCCGGTGCTCTTTCCGGCGGAACTGTTCGATGCACTTATGTGTCTTGAGGGCAAGGACGGCGGCGGTTCGATCCTCAAGGACCGTACCGACGTGGTGCTGGTCGAGGCGCGTGCCTACGAGCTGTGGGACGTCGATACCGCCAAGGGACAGCAACGCATAACGGAGCATATCGCCGCCTGCTCGTATTTTGATCGCGTGGCCAACTGCATCAATCAATAAGGAGCAATTATGATCATCATCAAAAACGGCGCGCTCGTGACGCCCCAGGGGCTTCGCCGCGCCGATCTTGCCATGGAGGGCGATAAGATTGTGCGGATTGCCGCAGCGATTGAGCCGGGCGCCGACGATACCGTCGAGGACGCCGCGGGCTGCTGGGTGTTTCCCGGCTTTATCGACGGCCACACGCACATGCAGTGCTGGACTGGCATGGATTGGACAGCCGATAGCTTTGAAACCGGCACGCGTGCGGCTGCCTGCGGCGGTACGACGACCATCGTGGACTACGCGACGGCCGATCGTGGCGTGACCATGCCCGATGCCTTGGCCGAGTGGCATCGCCGTGCCGACGGAACCTGCACGGCCAACTACGCCTTTCATATGGCACTCGCCGAGTGGAATGAACGCAACCGCGCCGATCTTTCGGCTATGCGCGAGGCGGGCGTATCGTCGTTTAAGACCTACTTTGCCTACGATCATTTGCGCCTGGACGATGCCGAGACGCTCGAGGTGCTCGAGGAGCTCAAGCATATTGGCGGTATCCTGTGCGTGCATTGCGAGAACGGTACGCTGGTGAATGAGCTGCAGAAGCGCGTGTTTGAGCAGGGTATCCACGGGCCCGAGGGCCATGCGCTCAGCCGCCCGGACGTGTGTGAGGCCGAAGCCGTGAGCCGCCTGCTGTATCTGGCGCACCTGGCCGGCGACGCCCCAGTCAACGTGGTGCACCTTTCGACCAAGTTGGGGCTCGAGGCCATTCGTGCGGCCAAGGCGCGCGGGCAGAAGAATATCTATGTCGAGACCTGCCCTCAGTATCTGATGCTCGACGACACCTGCTATCTGGAGCAGGGCGAGGACGGCTTTGCGGGCGCCAAGTACGTGATGAGCCCGCCGCTGCGCCATGCCGGCGACCGTGCCGCGCTGCGCGAGGCGCTTGTGGCCGGCGAGATCGATACGATTGCGACCGATCATTGCAGCTTTAACCTGCACGGGCAAAAGGACCGCGGGCGCGACGATTTCCGCGCGATTCCCAACGGCGGGCCCGGCGTGGAGCATCGTCCCGTCGCGATTGCCACGAGCTTTGAGGGACAGCTGGGACCCGAGGATCTGTGCCGCTTGATGAGCGAGAACCCGGCGCGCGTGTTTGGCATGTACCCGCGCAAGGGCTGTCTTGCCGAGGGCGCCGATGCCGATGTGTGCGTGTGGGATCCCAAAGCGCGCTGGACAATCAGCGCCGCGACACAGCATCAGGCCGTGGACTACACGCCGCTCGAGGGCTTTGAGGCACATGGCCGCGCCAAGGCCGTGTTTGTGAACGGCGTGCTGGTGGCGCGCGATGGCGAGCCCACCGGAGCCCAACCCGGCCGCTACGTGCCCCGCTAGCAGCAAAGATGCCGTGTCCCCTCCTCAGTTGCGGTGAAATACGGACTGTTTGCGGCCGTCGGGCGGCCAAACAGTCCGTATTTCACCGCAACTGAGGAGATGGGGCCGGCTACTTGAGGCTGCTGGCGACGACGGGGCGGTCGAGAGCTGCCTCGAAGCGGTCGGCCATCGTGGGGTCGCTGAGCGTGTCGACTTGGTTGAGCATGACGCGTGCGGTGCTGAGTTTCAGCGCCTGCATCTCGGCATTGAGCACCTGGGCGACGCGCTCGGGCGTGGCGATGTCGGTGAGCTCGCAGCCGCAACGCTCGCAAAAGAGCTCGGGGCGGTGGACGGCTTCGTTGATGGGCTTGCTGAGTCCCGAGGCGCCGACGAGCCAGATGACGTTGGCCGTGCCGGCGGGAATTACCGGCTCCCAGGCGGCATGCGCCTTGAGCGGGAGTCGCTTGCTACCGTCTGCCTCGGCCAACACATAGTCAAAGCGCTGTGCCAGCCCGCCGAGTGGCTCGGCGGGGGCGGAGAGCTTGCCTGTCTCCGGGTCCAAGACGCCTGCCTGGCAGATGCCTCCGCGTGCAAGGCCCGCGCAGGCCTCGCAGGTGCAACCGGGGACATGCGAGGCGCCCGGCTTCCAAGGCGCGGCGTCCAGGCGACGGCTCGACCCGTCCCACGGCACGCCGGCGACGGGGAACATATGCGTGGTGGTGCAGAGGAGCACGCGGCCGCCAGCGCGCATGAGCCCAAGACCCAGCGTTTTGAGCAACGTCGACTTGCCGCCGCTGCCGATAATCGCGGTAATGCCCGGCTCGATCCTGAGCGCCGAGGCAAGATTGCCGCTAACCGTTTCCATCTGTTCACCGCCGTATAATACTGTGATAATAAATAATCATCAGAGTAGCGGTCGAACCGCATTTGCTCTGCTCAAACCGTAGCACAGGGAGGTGTCCCGGGAATGCTCGTTTATGTTCGCGGCGCCGGCGATATCGCCACGGGCGTCGCCGCTCGCTTGGTACGCGCCGGCGTGTCGGTCGTTATGGCCGATATCGCGGTTCCCACGTGCATCCGCCGCACAATCAGTTTTTGCGAGGCCATTCGCCTGGGCGAGGTCCAGGTCGAGGGCATTCGCGCTCGCCTGGCGCAGACGTCGGCCGAGGCGCTTGAGATTACCGGGGCTGGAGACGTCGCCGTCGTGGTGGACCCCCAGGCGCAGATGCTCGACGAACTGAAGCCCGCGGCTGTGGTCGACGCGATTTTGGCCAAGCGCAACCTGGGCACCACGCGCGACATGGCGCCTACCGTCATCGCCGTGGGGCCGGGCTTTACCGCGCCGGTCGATTGCGACGCCGTGGTCGAGACCATGCGCGGGCATTTCCTGGGCCGTGTCATTACCCAAGGTTCACCCCAGCCCAACACGGGCGTGCCGGGCATTATCGCTGGCTATGGCAAAGAGCGTGTTATCCACAGCCCCGCCGCCGGCGTGTTTCGGTCCGACCGCGCAATCGGCGACATCGTGAGCGCTGGAGACGTGATTGGCTACGCGGGCGATACGCCCATGTGCACGCAGATCGATGGCTGTCTGCGCGGGCTTTTGGCGAACGGCGTGCAGGTGACTGAGGGCTTTAAATGCGCCGATGTCGACCCGCGCGGCGATGCCAGCTATATCAACTACATTTCGGACAAGGCGACGTCGGTCGGCGGCGGCGTGCTCGAGGCACTCGCTATGCTCACCGATATCTTTAGAGGATAGAAGGCGGCAATGGAAAAGCTCGATGTTGTGAATGCGGCGCTTGCCGCCCTGCGTGCTGGCGAGACGTGCGAGCTCGTGGTCGTGGCCGGCACGGCGGGGTCGTCGCCGCGCGGCGTGGGCGCCTGGATGGCCGTCTTTGCCGACGGCAGCCAGGCGGGCACTATCGGCGGCGGCAAGATTGAGCTCTTTGCGCTGGATGAGGCGCGCGAACTCCTGAGCGCGGGACAGTCGCGTCTGGTCCGCTACACCATGGGCGGCGAGAACTCCGATACCGGCATGATCTGCGGCGGAGCCATCTGCCTGTGCTATCTGCATCTGGATGCGACCCAGGCACCGTTGTTCCAGGAAATTGCCGACGATCGAACGTACCGATATGTTTTCGCTGATATGCGGGATGCCGACCTTCAGACAGCAGATGCCGCGGATGATCAGTTCGATCTTCACCCCTGCCGCCGATGCCGCATAGAGTGCCTCGATGATCTCCCGGTCACACAGGGAATTCATTTTTGCAATGATATGGGCTTCTTTTCCCGCCAGTGCCCAGTTCTTCTCTCGTTCGATCAGTCTTAAGAAACGTTTGCGGAGCCAGATCGGTGCAACGATAAGGTCGTTCCAGTGTTTTGGTTCGGAATAGCCGGAGAGCATATTAAAGACTGCCGTAGCATCCTCTCCGATCGCCTCTGAGCAGGTAAACATTCCACAGTCGGTATAGAGTTTTGCCGTGGAATCATTGTAATTTCCGGTTCCCAAATGCACATATCTGCGGATGCCGTCTTCTTC
>OLNX01002514.1_pt1 | contig 13557 bp, 13 predicted proteins | sample 1672611 | NCBI WGS metagenome assembly OLNX01 (sample SAMEA3136705, study PRJEB25190) | human gut metagenome
GCGCCGTCTGCGCCGCCTCCGAGGCATCGGGCAGCGAGGAAAGAATCACCAGCATGCGCGGAGCCAGCACCGCGCGCACCCCCTTTGCAGGCAATGAATGGTCTCATTATAGGCCATGGCCGCGCGCCCGTCAACAACACGTTGACAGCCGGGGCCGGTCCTGATAAGATGAACGCACAGGGCCCCGGCGGGCCCGGACAGGGAGGCGAACACCTATGCGCATCATGATTACCGGGGCGGGCGGCTTTATGGGCCGCAACCTGTGTGAGGTTCTCCGGGAGCAGCACCCGGAGGACAGGCTGGATCTGATCGATCTTGCCACTCCGCGCCAGACGCTGGAGGCCGCCGCGGTGGAGGCGGACTTTGTGTTCCATCTGGCGGGCGTGAACCGTCCCCAAAATGCGGATGAATTTTACGAGGGCAACCAGGGACCCGGACGAGTTTATGCGGGGCAACGGCGATTTCACCCTGGAATTGACGGCCCTGCTGGAGCGGGGCAAAAGGCCGCCTGTGGTGCTGGCCAGTTCCATTCAGGCTGCGCTGGACAACCCCTACGGGGCCAGCAAGCGCGCCGCCGAGGACGCGGTGGCGGCCTATGCGCGCCGCTGCGAAACGCGCGCGTATCTCTACCGGCTGCCCAACGTGTTCGGCAAGTGGAGCCGCCCCAACTACAACAGCGTGGTGGCCACCTTCTGTCACAACATCGCGCGCGGCCTGCCCATCACGGTCAACGACCCGGCGGCGCAGGTGCCGCTGGTCTATATCGACGATGTGGCGGCGGCGTTTGTGCGCGCGCTGGAGGGCGCAGCCTTGCCGGATGAGGAGGGGCGCTGCGCCGTCAAACCCGAATATCGCATCACGGTGGGGGATCTGGCGGCGATGCTGGGCCGCTTCCGCGACATGCGGGACCGCCTGGAGTGCCCCGACCAGTCCGATCCGCTCACGGCCAAACTCTACGCCACCTACCTGAGCTTTCTGCCGCCGGAGGATTTCGCCCGCCCCACGGTTACCCATGCCGACGCGCGGGGATCGTTTACGGAGCTTTTGCATCTGGGCGGCCATGGACAGGTCAGCGTGAACGTCTCTCGTCCGCACATCACCAAGGGGGAGCACTGGCATCACACCAAGCATGAGAAATTCGTGGTGCTCAGCGGCGAGGGCGTGATTCGTTTCCGCAGGCCCGGCGACGCGACGGTGATTTCCTACCGGGTGTCGGGCGACGTGCCGCAGGTGGTGGACATCCCGCCCGGATATACCCATAACATCGAAAACACCGGCGATACCGACATGATTACTCTGATGTGGGCCAACGAATGCTTCGACCCCGCGCGGCCCGATACCATCCGTCTGCCCGTGGAGGGGCCAAAGGAGGAAGCAAAATGACCCGCAAGCTCAAGCTCATGACCGTGCTGGGCACGCGGCCGGAGATCATCCGCCTGTCCGCCGTGATGCGCTGCGCCGACCGCTACTTCGACCATGTGGTGGTGCATACCGGCCAGAACTACGACCCCGCGCTCAACGAGGTATTCTTCCGCGAGCTGGGCCTGAGAAACCCCGATTTCTATCTGGATGCCGTAGGCGCGGACCTTGGCGAAACCATGGGCAACATCATTGCTCAGAGCTACAAGGTGATGACGCGCGAGCGGCCCGACGCCGTGCTCATTCTGGGCGATACCAACTCCGCCCTGTCGGCCATCTCCGCCAAGCGGCTGAAGATTCCCATCTTTCACATGGAGGCGGGCAACCGCTGCTGGGACTGGAATGTGAGCGAGATGATCAACCGAAAGATCGTCGATCATATCAGCGACATCAACCTGCCCTACACCGAGAACAGCCGCCGTTACCTGCTGGGTGAAGGCATCGACGGCAAGACCATCTTCGTCACCGGCTCGCCCATGCGCGAGGTGCTGGAAAGCCACCGCGAACAGATTGCGCAAAGCGATGTGCTCAGCCGTCTGGGGCTTGAGAAGGAGCGTTACATCCTCGTCAGCGCCCACCGCGAGGAAAACATCGACATCGAGGAAAACTTCCTTTCCCTGATGCAGGCCATCAACCACATGGCCGAGGTCTATCAGGTGCCGGTGATCTATTCCACGCATCCGCGCAGCATGAAATTTATCCGGCAGCGGCATTTCCAGTTTCACCCGCTGGTGCGCAACCTCACGCCCTTCGGCTTCTTCGATTACAACTGTCTGCAGATGAACAGCCTGGTCGTCCTCAGCGACAGCGGAACCCTCAGCGAGGAAAGCGCCATGCTGGGCTTCTGCGGGGTCTTGATCCGCACCTCCACCGAGCGGCCCGAAGTGCTGGACAAGGGTACGGTGGTCATTGGGGGCATCACACAGCAAAGTGTGGAGCAGGCGGCGCAACTGGCTATCGCCATGCAGCGCGCCGGCGAGCCCCGCGCCATGCCTGCGGATTATCAGGACACCAACGTGAGCGTCAAGGTGGTCAAGCTCATTCAGAGCTATACGCCCATCGTCAATGAGACCGTATGGCTGAAGCGTTGAGACATGATTTCGGACACTTCGCGCGCATTGTCATGGCTTTTGCTGGCACGGGGATGACAACCGGCCCCCGTTTGCGTTATACTGTATAAGCCAACCAAGGAAGGCACCAAACCCCATAGAAAATACAAGGAGGATTCGATTATGACCCGCAAGCTGATAACCACCCTGCTGTGCCTGGTACTGGCTGTGGCGCTTCCGCTGGCGGCGCTGGCCGATACCCGGCATACGCTCACCCTGATTCCCGGCGACGACCTGAGCGCAGTGCCCGCGATTGCAGACCTCTGCGACGCGCTGTCTTTGACCCTGACCAAGGGCGAGAAGTCGGGCGGGCTTACGCTTTCCGTTGGCGGAGAGGACATTGCCACCGTTGCGCTGGGCGCGGACAGCACCGGCCTGTACGTGCAGTCCACGCTGTTGGGGGACGACGTGTACTATGTCAACTGGGATGACGGCTTCGCCTACGTCTCCAATCTGGTCATGGAAATCGCCGAGGCAAACGGCATGGAAACAGACGAGGGCATGGCCGCCACGCTGAAAAACATGCTCGACCTGTATAAGACCAAAATCGTGGAAACCCTCGGCGCAGCCGGTTATGCCGGGTCGTCCACGGTTACCGGGACCCTTGACAGCGCAATGAACGATCGCGAAGCGCTTAAGGAACTGATTCAGGAAAGCTTTCCGGACGATCCTGACATGGTGGCTGTTTATGAGCGGCTCTTTGACAACATGACCCTTGAGGAAGGCGAGTTTACCGATCCCGAACGCGATCCGGCCACCCGCCATATGTCCATGGTCCTGACCTCCGAGGATATGGCGGACATGTGCGATACGCAGTATATGCGCGGGGTTATGGAGATGACGCTCAAGTCCCAGAACCCGGAGCTGGGGGAGGAGGAACTGTCCGCGGCGGTGGATGAGGCGATTGAGCAGGCCCGCAGCGTCTACGAGGAGAGCGACCTGCAACTCGTCATAAATATCTACACCAGCGATGAGGACACCAACCTCGTGGGCATGGACATGGGCATGGAGATGACCATTCCTGCTGATGAGGGAACCGAAACGAAGGCGACCCTGAACTTCAACTATGACCGCCTGACCGGTAACAACGGTGTGGATCATCGCGCGGACATGAGCATGATTGCCGATGATGAGACACTGGGCCTGATGGGCTTTCAGCTCTCGCAGGGCAAGGACGGCGTAAGCGACGGCTACTTCGCCGTGCTGGCGAATCAGCAGCAGGTGACCTTTGCCTACCATGCCGAGAACCAGGGCAACGACCGCATACGGACCCTGAATCTCTATAGCCGCGGCAACGCTGCCGCCATTATCGCACCCGCGGCCTCCGACAGGCCTCTCTTCGGCTTCCAGCTGGTTTCCGGACCTGCCGAGGACAGCGTGCTGGATGCGATCGACAATGCGACCGGCGATACCGCTATCGATCTGATGAAGCTGTCCGCCGAGGAAATGCAATCCCTGTTTATCGATTTGAAGGCTCATGTCACCCAGGCGGCCTTTACCGCGCTGGGCAACCTGCCTGAAAGCGTTATCCAACTGATGACGAGCGGTACCCCAACGATCGAAATCGAAGAATAAATTCCTGACTGTCGCACACAAGGCCCAACAGGCTGCGCCCGGCCGCTTCCTATCGGGGGGCGGCCTTTCTCATACAAAAAACCGTGGGAGAGCTTTGCCTGGAGCCCTCCCACGGTTCAGCCATCATTTTGCTTTCTGACCGATGCGGTTTTCAGTGCCGCTGAGCAGGCGATGGATATTGCTGCGGTGCCGCCATACGCACATGGCGAACAAAACCACCGTAAACAGACACACGGCCCACTGTCCCCAGTGGGCGATGCACATCAGCACCATGTAGCAAAACAGCATCGTCATGCTGCCCAGGCTGATGAAGCGCGTCAGCGCGATCACCGCCAGGCAGGCCACAATGGCGGCCGAACCCCACAGCGGGTCCACAAAAAATACCACAGCAGCCGAGCAGGCAACGCCCTTGCCGCCCTTGAAGCCGTAAAAGACCGGCCAGTTGTGCCCGATGATGGCAAACAGCCCGGCCAGCATCATCCCGTAACGCGCAATGCCAAAGGTGGTTCCCGGCAGAATCAGGCTGCCGATCCAGCAGGCCAGCGCAGCCTTGAGGAAATCGCCCGCGAAGGTGATCAGCCCGCTTTTAAGCCCCATGACACGCAGCACGTTGCTGGCGCCCGTGTTTTTGCTGCCACGGTTGCGGATATCCACGCCCTTTGCGCCTGATACTGTGAGCCCCGTGGAAAAACAGCCAAGAAGATAGGCGATAGCGGCGACCAGTATCGAAAGCAGAATTTCCCGCATATGTTCCTCCATCCGCGGCACATGCCGCCCGTGATTCATTCTTCCCGGTGCGAGCCGCGATTATTATAGCATAGCCGGACCAAAATGCAAACCTGTCATTTGGACTGCCGGCAAATATGCCGCGGTGCTTGCAACGCGGGGCTGAATCGTCTATAATAAACCATGTATGTCTATAGACCCAAGTACAGGGAGGATGGAAACCGGTATGCAACACACGACCGTCAAGCACAATCCGCTCACGTTTTATCTGCGGATGCTTCTGTATATGTTTGTGGCGCTGCTCCTGCGCCTGTTGGCGCTTGCGCCGCTGGCCTGCCTGTTTGTTTTTCCTGCGGGATCGCCGCTGAAACTGCTGGCGCTGCTGTGCCCGGTCCTTTTGGTGCTGCTGGTGTTACCGCTGCGCTATTCCTTTGCCGAGGCGATGGTGCGGAGGGGCGGCTACCGCTATTTCAGCTTTGACACGGCGCTCAATCTGGGCAACTATGGCGAAAAACTGGCGGAGTCCCTGCTGCATGCTGCGCATGTGATCAAATGGGGGATTCCCTTCTTTGCCATGCTGATCTATGGGTACTACTGGTATAAAGAGGTAGACGCCCTTACCCTGCTCAGCACCCTGACCCGGCTGGGCCGGGGATGGACCAACGTCTGGTGTTCCGTGGCCAATTTCTTCCTGGGACTGGTGGGAGGGGCTCAGCTTACGCCGCCCCAGAATACCCTGATGGACGGCGTAGCCGCGGTGCTGGCTGTGCTGGGGCTGGGCGTGGCCGTGTGGCTGTATGGCGCGGTGCGCAACAGTGCGGCGCGCTACGTATGGGCTTATGCCAACCGCAATGATCATTCTCCCCGCAAAGAGCTTCGCCGCCGTCTGCGCGGCCGCAGACTGGCCCAGCTGGGCGTGAGCCTGATCAATCTGGTTTTGTGGATTCCTTTTGCCATCGTGGCCGTGACGGCGGTCAAGGGTGCAGTGAGCGGCGCGGCGGAGGCGCTGATGGCGGCCATTACCCAGCAGGGATCGGCCGGGCTGGACATGGCGGCGGCTGTGGTGCCGCTGTTGGCCGCGTTCGTGTGTCTGTACATGCCGCTGCTGCCTATCCGCCGCATTCTGACGGCCGCCTTTGCGCTGTGGGAGCATCATCCGAAGGCCCGCAGCGGAGCCTCTTTGCAGCAGACGGCCTCCGTGCCTGCCGGCGAGGCAGCGCCCGCCTTTACCCCCGGCGAAAACGGAACCCGTCCGTGAGCGCCGTCCGGCTGGATAAGTACCTGGCCCAGAGCGGCGAACGAACGCGCAGTCAGGCTGTGCGCGCGATCAGGGACGGCCTGGCGCGGATCAACGGCACAACCGTGCGCGATCCTGCCGCCAAAGTGGGGGAGGGGGACGAGGTCACCCTTGCAGGCGAGCCCGTATATGACGAGGCCCTGCAATACTACATACTTCACAAACCTGCCGGCGTGCTCACCGCCGCCCGCGACGGACGCGCGCAGACGGTCATGGACCTGGTTCACCCGGCGCTTCTGCATCGCCGCGTGCTGCCTGTGGGCAGGCTGGACAAGGATACCACCGGGATTTTGATTCTGACCAACGACGGCGCGCTGGCGCACGCCCTTCTGGCTCCGGGCCGGCATGTGTGGAAGCGCTATGTGGCCTGCGTAACCGGACGGCTGGACGGGGAGGACACGGCGGCCTTTGCCGCCGGGGTGCCTTTGAGCGATTTTACCGCGCTGCCTGCCACCCTCACCATTCTGTGTGCGGACGAAAGCGAAAGCCGGGCGGTTGTAGAGGTGCGGGAGGGCAAGTATCACCAGATTAAGCGCATGTTTTCCGCGCGCGGACATGAGGTTACGGCTCTGCACCGCGCCTCTTTTGGTCCGCTGGAGCTGCCGGATGATCTCCCGCCCGGCGGCCTGCGCCGGCTCTCCGCCGATGAGGTGGCCGCTCTGCGTGCCGCTGTTCTGAAACCGAACGATAAGGAAGGGTAAGCCATGCCGCCTGCCAACGATCATTACTATACCGCAGAACCCTCCAGCGAGCACCGCCCCGGCGAGGTTCGCTTCTGCTATGGTGGGCGCGAGTTGGTCTTTGCCACCGACAGCGGCGTATTTTCGCGCCGGGAATTGGACCGGGGTACGGAGGTGTTGTTGGCTGCGCTGCCCGAATCCATCGCGGGGCCGGTACTGGATATGGGTTGCGGGTACGGGACCATCGGCGTGGCCGTAGGCGCGCGATGGCCGGGATTGTCGGTTACCATGGCGGATGTGAACCGTCGCGCCTGCGATTTGGCGCGCGAAAACGCCCGTCGAAACGGCGTTCGGGCTGAAGTGATGGAAAGCGACGGATATATGGCTCTGACGGGAAGGCGCTTTGCCACCATCCTGCAAAATCCGCCCATCCGTGCGGGCAAGGCCGTCATCTACCGCATGTTTGCCGACGGGGCGGCAAGCCTGTTGCCGGGAGGCCGGCTGTGGCTGGTCATCCGCAAGCAGCAGGGCGCGCCCTCCGCGATGAACTATCTGGCCACACTTTTTGATGAGGTGGCCGTGGTGGAAAAGAAAAGCGGTTACTGGGTGCTGCGCTGTGCCGCGCCCCATCAGGATACAGAGGAGGATACCAAGGATGTATGACCGGGCTTTTTTTGACCGTCCCATCGACCGGCGGGGGACGGCATGTGAGAAATGGGATGTGGCCATGGCGCGTGACGCGCGTGTGAGCAATCCCATGTGGGTGGCGGACATGGATTTCCGTTGCCCTGACGAGGTAGTGAACGCTCTGTGCGAGCGCGCGGCCCATCCGGTCTATGGTTATACCGAACAGACGGACAGGGCGGTGGCAGCCATGCTGGATTTCATGGAGCGCCGCCATGGGCTCAAGCTGACCCCCTCGGAACAGATCATGCTGCCCTGTGTGGTTTCCGGGCTGAAGGCGGCGGTACAGGCCTTTACGCAGCCTGGCGACCGCATCATCGTGCAGCCGCCGGTATATGGACCGTTTTACGCGTCCGCGCGCGATAACGGCCGCGAAGTGGCGGAGTGTCCGCTCCGGCGCGACGACGCGGGCCGCTACACCATGGACCTGCAAAGCGTGGAGGATGCCTGCCGCGCGGGCGCGCGCATGATGTTCCTGTGCAGCCCGCATAATCCCGTGGGACGTGTGTGGAGCCGGGAGGAGCTCAAGGCGTTGTTTGCCGTGCTGGCCCGGTATGACGTATTGCTTGTATCCGATGAAATCCATGAGGACTTTGTCTATCGGCCGGGCACATTCGTCCCGGCGCTGGATCTGGCCGTGGAGGCGGGCGTGCGCGCCATCTCCATGACCAGCGCCAGCAAGACTTTCAACCTGGCGGGTCTGCAGCAGGCGACCGCTTTCTGCCGCGACAGGGCGCTGCTGGACCGCCTGGAAAAAACGCTGCGTGACGCTGGCGTGGTATCCGGCAACATCTTCGGCATGACCGCTACCGAAGCAGCCTTCGCTCACGGCGATGCGTGGCTGGATGCGATGCTGGATTATGTGGCTGAAGGCTACGCCATTTTCCGCGAAGAGATGGAGGCCCGGCTGCCCGGCGCGGTCCTTACCCCGCTTGAGGCTACCTATCTGGGCTGGCTGGACCTGCGCGCCTGGGGCCTTACCACCGCGCAGCTGATGGAGCGCACGAGGGCTGCGGGTGTGGAATTCACCCCCGGAACCTTCTTTGGCGCAGATGCGGGCGAAGGATTTCTGCGCGTGAATCTGGCCTGTCCTCATGAACGCGTGCGCCTGGCCGCCGAGCAGATCGAACGCGCCCTGAAACAGCAGGACGAAAAATAACATGGAGAGATGGAGGGACACAAACGTGCAAGACCTGAGCATCATCATCGACGAACTGCGGGAGGAAATGATCCAGACCCTGAAGGGCTGGATTCAGGTGCCCAGCGTGAAGACGGCTCCTGAACCCGGCGCTCCCTTTGGCCGCGAGGTGCGGCGGGCACTGGACCTGGTCCTTTCGGACGCGGCGGCCATGGGCTTTGAAACCCGCAACTTTGACGGCTATGCCGGCGATGTGCGGATGGGTCCGCTGGGCGTGGACCCGCTGGCCATTCTGGTGCATCTGGACGTGGTGCCCGCCGGCGACGGCTGGACGGTGCCCCCCTTTGCCGCTGAAATCGAGGATGGACGCATGTATGGCCGCGGTATGTCCGACGACAAGGGACCTGCTGCAGCGGCGCTGTACGCTATGTACGCCATGAAAAAGGCCGGCCTGCCGCTTAAGCGCGAAGTGCGCCTTATCTTCGGCTGCGATGAGGAAAGCGGCTGGGAGTGCATGAAATACTACATGGCGCATTGCGACATGCCCCGCACAGGCTTCAGCCCCGATGCCAGCTATCCCGTCATCAACACGGAAAAAGGGCTTCTGCACCTGAGCCTGCGTGCGGGCTACGCTTCAGACGGCCTGCGCGTGAAGGAAATCAGCGTGGGCGAGCGCTGCAACGTGATCCCCGGCATCGCCACCGCGCTGGTGGAGGGCGATGAGGCCCTGTGCAGCAGGATCAACCATCTGGCGGGCGATATGCACATTCAGGTGGAGGCGAAGATGCAGGATGGCCTGGCGCTGCTCACCTCTACGGGTGTGCCCGGCCACGCGGCCTATCCCGAAGCGGCCCGCAACGCCATCGGACAGCTGCTCCTGATGCTGCGCGCACTGGGCGTAACCGGTCCGCTGCGTACGTTGGCCGATCAGGTGGGCATGGAATATGACGGGCTGGGTCTGGGCATCCGCTGCATGGATGAGACCAGCGGCAGCCTTACCTGCAACCTGGGTATCCTGCGCTACAATGAGAAGGACGGGCTGTACGCCACGCTGGACATCCGCTATCCGATCCTGTGCGACCACGCCGCATTGACCGCCTCTGTGCGCGCGGCACTGGAAGGCGTGGAAGTCACCGTGGATGAGCAGAAGAACCCGCATCATGTGGCGCCTAACAGCAAACTGGTCATGGCGCTGCTGGATGCGTACCACGAGGCCACCGACCGTCCGCGCGAATGCGTGGCGACCGGCGGCGGCACCTATGCCCGTGTGCTGGAGGAGGGCGTGGCCTTTGGCAGCGTGTTCCCCGGCGAGGAGGAGCTGGCACATCAGGCCGATGAATACATGTCGCTGGACAGCCTGGTACTGAACATGCGCATCTTTGCCCGCGCAATTGAGAAGCTCCAGGACTGAGGCTCCCGAAAAGCAATACAAAACGGGACGTTTGCCGGGCCTTTCAGGCCGCAGGCAGACGCCCCGCGTCTTTGAGAAAAGATGGATAAGCAAAACGCGACGACTCCCCTTGGAGTCCTCGCGTTTTGCATTGATCGGTGTCTCAGGCCTCAGTGAAGGCGTCCTTGCTCAGGCCGCACACAGGGCACACCCAATCTTCGGGCAGATCTTCCCAGGCGGTGCCAGGGGCGATGCCGTTATCCGGATCGCCTACAGCGGGATCATACACATAGCCACAGGGGCACTCATACTTCATGGTGATATCCTCCTCGCGTTTGATTGTTCTTAGCCGAAATAACGCTTGAGCAGACCGTCGAAGCCCTTGCCATGGCGGGCCTCATCCTTGCACATCTCATGGACGGTGTCGTGGATGGCATCCAGGTTGAGCTCCTTGGCCAGCGTGGCCAGCTCCTTCTTGCCGGCGGTCGCGCCCCACTCAGCCTCAGCGCGCAGCTCCAGGTTCTTCTTGGTGGAGGAAGTAACAACCTCGCCCAGCAGCTCGGCGAACTTGGCGGCATGCTCGGCCTCTTCCCAGGCATAGCGCTTGAAGGCCTCGGCCACTTCGGGATAGCCATCGCGGTCAGCCTGACGGCTCATGGCCAGGTACATGCCAACCTCGGTGCACTCGCCGTTGAAATTCATGCGAAGGCCCTCGATGATGCGGGGGTCAACACCCTCGGCAACGCCCACACGATGCTCGTCCGCATAGGACTTCTCTTCGCCCATGAGCTGGAACTTGCTCTTGGGAGCCTTGCACTGGGGGCAGAATTCAGGAGCTTCGGGACCTTCATAAACATAGCCGCAAACCTTGCAAATCCATTTCATGATCAAATGACCTCCTTGGAATTGAAATCCGAATCTGGGGGGCACCTCTCGCCCCGCACCTATAGTATACCCCACTTGCGGGAAAAGTGAAACATAAATTTGCGCAGAATTTCTCAATTTTCAGGCGGAATAGGCGGCAAGCAGCGCTTCTTCCATGCCATCGGGATCGCACACGACAGTATGGCGGACCGGCAGGCTGGCCAGACCGCGCACCTGATCGGGAACGGGTACGCCGCTGAGCTGCTCCACCTTCTGCGCGCACGCCAGGAAATCGAGCCCCGCCACGTTCTGTACGCCCAGCAGGCTGGCCGCTACATCGGGCGCGAACTTGTAGGGGCTGGCCGTGGACACCAGAACGGCGGGCGTCTGGTCACGGGTCTGGTCGCGGTACCGGCGCAATACGCAGGAACCTACGGCGGTATGCGGGTCCATGACATAATGCGTGCGCTCGTATACCAGGCGGATTTCATCAGCGGTCATCTTGTCGTCGGCGTAGCCGGCCCAGAATACCTTTTGCAGACCGGTCAGCCGCTGCCCGCCGATGGAGAAACTGCCGCAGGAGGAGAGCTGCTCCATCCACGTGCGCACCAGGGCGCCGTCGCGGTCGGCACACTCGTAGAGCAGACGCTCCAGGTTGGAGCTGACCAGAATATCCATGCTGGGGGACATGGTCTTGAAGAACGTGCGGTGGGTGTAGTACGTGCCCTCGCGGAAGAAATCGGTCAGCACGTTGTTACGGTTGCTGGCGCAGATCAGGCGGCGGATGGGCAGGCCCATGCGCATGGCATAATACCCGGCCAGGATATCGCCAAAGTTGCCGGTAGGCACCACGAAGTTGACGCCCTGCCCCATGCGGATGGCGCCGCGCTGGACCAGGTCGGTGTAGGCGGTGAAATAGTATACAACCTGGGGAGCCAATCGTCCGAAGTTGATAGAATTGGCAGAGGAGGGCAGCTTGCCCAGCCGGTCCATGCGCTCGTGGAAGGCAGGGTCGCCGAAGAGACGCTTGACGCCGGTCTGCGCCTGATCAAAATTGCCCCGTACCCCGATGACGTGGGTGTTGTTTCCGCCGGTGGTGGTCATCTGCAATTCCTGCACGCGGCTGACCCCGCCATAGGGATAGAACACCGAGCAGCTGGTGCCCGGCACGTCCCGGAAGCCTTCCAACGCGGCCTTGCCGGTATCGCCGCTGGTGGCCACGATAATGCTGACCTCGCGCTTTTCGCCATTCTTTTCGGCAGCCAGGCGCACCAGATAGGGCAGGAGTTTGAGCGCGATGTCCTTGAAAGCCAGCGTGGGGCCATGAAACAGTTCCAGCACATGAACGCCTTCGATGAGCGTACGCACCGGAGCCACATCGGGGTGATCCCACGCATCGGCGGCATAGGCCGCGTCTACCGACTGCTCGATTTCAGCGATGGAGTAGTCCTCCAGAAAATCGCGCAGGATTCGCGCGGCGCGCTGACGGTAGCTCTGTCCGCACAGGGCGGCCAGCCGCTCGCTGGAAATCTGGGGAAACAGACTGGGTACATACAGGCCGCCGTCCGCAGCCAGGCCCCACAGGATGGATTGAGACGCGGTTACACAAGCGCCGCCACGCGTGGAAAAAAAGGACATGTGATCACCCTCCAGACAGGTTTCGGATGCTTCATAATTGGAAGTGGTTCCATCATACACGGTTTTGGGGCGCGTGTAAAGCCGGAAATGCACGAAAAAGGGGACGGCCTTTCCAGCCGTCCCCCTCATCATGCGAAGGTTCAGATCACGTAGGGCTTGATAAAGTCCGGCAGCTCTTCGGGACCGGCGCTGACGGAGATCACGAAATCCACATTGTGGTTGGTGCTGATGGTCTCCAGACGCTTGAACACCCATTCGCTGGTGGCCAGCTCATTGTGAATCAGCTTTTTGAACGCGTCGATGAAGATGAGCCCCACGTCGAAGTTCTGCGCTACGACGCCGCAGAGAAAGCCCATGAACATATGGTCGCTGAGCAGCTCGTATTCGCTGGCGTTGATAAAGCGCACCTCGTGACGAAGGTCAAACATATAGCGATTGTCATCGTCGATGAAAACGATGTCGTGCTTGCTTTCCTGGCTAGCCTGGTTGGCCATGTCGATGATGCGCTTGGTTTTACCCGAGCCTTTTTTGCCGGCAATCACCTGAATCAATGGTAACGCCTCCTTACACTGTTTTGTTATCTCCGGGCGGCGCCGCGCGCCGCCGTGCTTACACCCCCATTATACATGAACCGGGAGAGAATAGCAACGCCCCTCATTGTTTTTCTTCCGGCGCAGACGAAAGAGCCTGCCGGAGCTCCTCCATGCCCATTTCCGGCAGATCGCGGAAAGGCGCGTCGGGCGATGTGGGATCAAAACGGCACACGGCGCGAAAATCGCATCGGTCACAGGCGCAGCGGTCCGGGTCACGAGCGGGGGAGATGGCTGTCTCCCCCCCGAAGAGCCGGTCCGCCAGGGCCACGGCCACCTCGCGCGCATGGGAAAGCAGGGCGGTAAGCTGGGGCATGTCCAGCGCGCGGGCTGTTTTTTTCAGCTCGCCGCTTTTGAGGTACATGGGCGGCAGCACCCAGGGGACATCCCCGCCGTCCATAGCGGAGAGAATCTCCACGTCGCTCAATGCGACGCCACGCAGCTGAA
>OLNX01002516.1_pt1 | contig 13547 bp, 10 predicted proteins | sample 1672611 | NCBI WGS metagenome assembly OLNX01 (sample SAMEA3136705, study PRJEB25190) | human gut metagenome
AATTCCCTTGGACGTGTCAAAACCGTCCATCTCCGCAAGGAGCTGGTTCAATGTCTGCTCTCTCTCGTCGTTGCCGCCGTAACGGGTGTCACGGCTCTTACCGATCGCATCGATCTCATCGATAAAGATGATACACGGTGCCTGCTTCTGTGCTTCCTTGAACAGATCCCTCACACGGGAAGCTCCGACACCGACAAACATCTCCACAAAATCCGAACCTGCCAGCGAGAAAAACGGTCCCTTCGCCTCGCCCGCCACTGCCTTGGCAAGGAGCGTCTTACCGGTTCCCGGAGGTCCCACAAGAAGCGCACCCTTCGGCAGCTTCGCACCGATGTCGCGGTACTTTTTCGGGTTGTGCAGGAAATCGACAACCTCCTGCAGCGACTCCTTCGCCTCATCCTGTCCCGCAACATCCTTGAACGTCACACCGGTCTGCTTCTCCACATAAACCTTGGCGTTGCTCTTGCCGACGCCCATGGCGCCGCCGCCCATCCGGCGCATCACCACGCCGAGCACAACCCAGATCAGCACCAGCGGAATCAGGTAGCTTAAAATACTGTAAATCCAGGTGGATGTGTTATCCGGAATCACTCCGCTGATATCCACGCCCTTTTCCTTAAGTAACGGAATCAGCTCATCATCCGCCACACGCCCGCAATAGTAAGTCACCTCGTAAGGCGTTTTCTCATCGGAATTCAGTGTGATGTCGATCTGGTACGAACCGATCTCCACCGACTTCACGCTTCTGCCTTCCCATTTGCCGGTGCCGTTCACCATATCGAGGAACTCCGAGTAAGACACCTCCTGCGTGCTCATCTGGTTGAACTGATTGGTTACAAGGCTCATAATAAACAGCGCAATCAGTGAAATCAGTATAAATGCCATCAAAATCTGACCATTGTGATTCCCTTTGCCGCCGTCTCCGTTATTCCCTCCGTTTGAATTACCGTTATTGTAATTGTTATTTGATCCCTGATTGTCCATTGAAGTATTTATCCTTTCCAACAGGCTCCGCCAGTTCAGAGTCTGGATTCTTATCGTATATCTTCTATATTATATTGAAAATGGAATTGCAATGGTTCATCAGGAGTTGAACCAGTGTTTGGAAAGAAATGTTGTAGATAATTTATTCCTTGGCCGCTATCCGGTCAATTCAATGGGAATAATTGATGAAAGCCGGATGAAAAGAGAAGCATCTGAACTTTTCAGAAAGCTTGGAATGACTGTTAACTTAGACCAGCCGATGAAAAATATGTCGGTATCTGAGCGACAGATGTGTGAAATTGCAAAAGCAATTTCTTATAATGCGAAAGTAATCGTACTGGATGAACCAACTTCATCCTTGATGGTACAAGAAGTTAATAAATTATTTGAAATGATGCGAATGTTAAAATCACAGGGAATTTCTTTGATTTACATTTCGCATAAAATGGATGAGATTTTTGAGATCTGTGATGAAATCTCAGTACTTCGAGATGGAAATCTGGTTATGACAAAAAGCTCAAAAGAGACAAATATGAATGAATTGATTGCCGCAATGGTAGGACGTGTACTGGAAAATCGTTTCCCACCGGTAGACAATGTTCCAAAAGATGTTGTGTTATCCATTCAGCATTTGTCAACGAGGTTTGAGCCACATCTTGATGATATTACATTTGATGTAAGAGAAGGAGAAATCTTTGGGTTGTACGGACTTGTGGGGGCAGGACGTACGGAACTATTAGAGACAATTTTTGGTGTAAGGACAAGAGCAGCGGGGCGTGTCTATTTAAACCACCAGTTGATGAATTTTAATAGTGCAAAAGAAGCAATGGATCATGGTTTTGCCATGATTACGGAAGAGCGTAAGGCAAACGGTCTGTTTTTAAAAGGAGACCTTACGTTTAATACAACGATTGCTAACTTAAATGCATATAAAAATGGAGCAGCGCTTTCTGATGCGAAGATGGTCAGAGCGACATCAAAAGAGATTAAGACCATGCATACAAAATGTATGGGACCGGACGATATGATTTCAAGTCTTTCCGGTGGAAATCAGCAGAAAGTTATCTTTGGAAAATGGCTGGAGAGAAATCCAAAAGTATTTATGATGGATGAGCCGACACGAGGAATTGATGTTGGTGCAAAATATGAGATTTATGAGCTGATTATTAACATGGCAAAACAGGGCAAAACCATTATCGTAGTGTCTTCAGAGATGCCTGAAATTCTTGGAATTACAAACAGAATCGGCGTAATGTCAAATGGACGTCTTTCTGGAATAGTAAATACGAAAGAAACAAATCAGGAAGAACTTTTAAGACTGAGTGCGAAGTACCTGTAAATTAAAGGGAGATTGATAGATATGGCAAATAGTAAAATTCTTACACCGGAAGATAAGATGAAACTTCGTCAGCCAATTGACGAATATGTTGGTAAAATTCAAAAGCAGATTGATGTACTTAGAAAAGATGGTACCGCAAAGGTATTAGAGTACCAGAATATCATTGACGGAATCAAAAGAGATCGTACTCTTACAAAAGGAGAACGTGAAAACCGAATTTCACAGTGTCAGGTAGAACTTGAAAAAGCAAAAGCAGTTGAAAGTAAAAATAAAGATGAAATTTCAAAATTAATTGCAGATGCAGAAAATTATTTAAAAGCTCACTTTGATAAAGAGTATTATACACCGATAAAAGAAAGCTGTGCAGTAGAAAAAGTACAGGCAAAGGAACGTTATAAAGAAAAACTTGCAGAATTAGAGAGACAGCACAAAGAAATTCTTTCCGGATTAAAAGAGCAAAAAGAAATTAAAGATGAAAATTACGTTTATAAAAACCGTTTAGCGAATGCAAAATTAGAGTTACAGAAAGAATATCAGGGAATTAAAGATGAAAGACATGAAGCATTTAATCATAAATATCATTTGATTGATATGCTTCGTCTGTCAAAGTTCACTTTCTTAGAGACAAGAGAGCAGAAATGGGAAAACTACAAATACAAATTTAATACCCGTTCGTTCTTTTTACAGAATGGATTGTACATTGCAATTATCTTGGTATTCGTTGCACTTTGTATTATTACTCCGATTAAAAAAGGAACTCCGCTGTTAACTTATAACAATGTATTAAATATTTTACAGCAGGCATCTCCTAGAATGTTCTTGGCACTTGGTGTTGCAGGTCTGATCTTACTTACCGGTACAGACTTGTCAATCGGACGTATGGTTGGTATGGGTATGACTGCAGCAACCATCATTATGCATCAGGGCATAAATACCGGTACTGTATTTGGACATGTGTTTGACTTTACCGGAATGTCTGTTGGAGGCAGAGTATTCCTTGCATTAGTTGTGTGTGTATTCTTATGTACTTTGTTTACCACAATCGCAGGCTTTTTTACGGCGAAATTTAAAATGCATCCGTTCATCTCAACGATGGCAAACATGCTTGTAATCTTTGGTTTAGTTACTTATTCAACAAAGGGTGTATCCTTTGGTGCGATTGAAGCATCGATTCCGGGAATGATCATCCCAAAAGTAAATGGTTTCCCAACTATCATTCTTTGGGCAGTTGCAGCCGTTGCAATTGTATGGTTTATCTGGAATAAAACCACATTTGGAAAGAATCTTTTCGCAGTAGGTGGAAATCCGGAAGCAGCAGCAGTCTCTGGTATTTCAGTATTTGGTGTAATGCTTGGTGCCTTCATCATGGCAGGTATTCTTTATGGATTTGGTGCCTGGCTGGAATGTGCAAGAATGGTTGGTTCCGGTTCCGCAGCATATGGACAGGGATGGGAAATGGATGCCATCGCAGCCTGTGTTGTAGGTGGTGTATCCTTTACCGGTGGTATTGGTAAAATTTCAGGTGTTGTGACCGGTGTATTTATCTTTACAGCACTGACCTACTCTCTTACCATTCTTGGTATTGATACAAATCTTCAGTTCGTATTCTCAGGTATCATTATTCTTGTAGCGGTAACACTGGACTGCTTAAAATACGTACAGAAAAAATAATAAAAAATCAAGGCAAAAGGAAGAGTCCTGCAAAAAAAATGCAGGATTCTTTTTTGGCATAAAATCATGTATAATAAAAAGAAAATTAAAAAGAAAAAAACGGAGAAAAGCGGATGAATACGTATAGCTTGCTTTTGGTAGATGATGAAGAAGAAGTAACACAAGTGATTGAAAGAAAAATAGATTGGGCCAAGCTTGGATTTTGCGTAATTGGTCATGCGAATAATGGTTTAAAGGCGCTTGAGATGATAGAGGAATTCCAACCGGATGTAGTAATGACAGATATTCGAATGCCTTATATGGACGGGATGCAGCTTTGTGGCGAAATCAAAAGCCGATATCCGACAACAAAAATTTTGTTATTTACCGGCTTTGATGAATTTGAATATGCAAAAGAAGCCGTTCACTTGGAGATCGAAGAATATATCTTAAAACCGTTAAATGCGATTGAACTAACAGAAGTATTTGCAAAATTAAAACAGAAATTGGATCAGGAAATCGACGAAAAACGAAATGTAGAAACGCTGCAAAAGTATTATATGGATTCCTTACCGCTGCTTCAGGCAAACTTTTATTCGACTTTAATTGAAGGACGCATTTATGAAGAACAGTTAGAACAATATTTAAAAGATTATCAAATTCAATTTGAAGCGCCTGTGTTTGGCTGCATCGTGATTCATACATCGACCAATCGGGTGCCGGAAGGAATGAATCCGCAACTGTTAGCAATTTCAGTTGAAAGGCAGGCAAAAGAGCAATTAGCACCAAAATGGAAAGCGAAATGCTTTGCTTATTTAGGAAATACTGTTTTAATTGTACAGCTTAGACAGGAAAGTGAGATTTCGGAATTGACAGACGAATGTGACCGATTTTGTAAATATGTGCATAGAATTCTTGGCGCCGTTACCACCATCGGAGTTGGGGCAGTTTGTAACGAACTGCTGGAATTATCAAAATCTTATCAAGGAGCAAAAGAGGCGGTTTCCTACAGAGTATTATATGGAAGTTCCAGAGCAATTAATATTAAGGAAATTGTTCCGAAAAAACAGGTCAACCAGGAAGTGTCAAGCGAGGGAGAACTTTTAGAACTATTTAAAATGATTCGCCTTGGCTCCGAAGCACAAATAGAAGAAAGCGTGGAAAATTATTTAAAACATTTGTTTGTGCCATCTGAGACACTACAAAAACATCATGTTGCATTAATGGAACTAATCAGTACCTTGTATCGTTTTTCTGAAAATAATGAAATTAGCAGTAAAGAGTTTTCCAAAGAAATGGGAGAGATTTATCAGGTTTTAATCAATTTAGAACCGGAAGGACTAAAAAAATGGTTGTTAAAAGTGAGCCTCTCTTTTCGGGAGCAGATTACAGATGCCCGTTCGTCTTCTACAAAGTCGTTGATCACAAAAGCAAAAACTTATGTAGAAAGTCATTATAGAGAAGAAGGGCTTTCTTTGGATGATATTTGTGAAGAATTAGGAGTGTCAAATTCGTATTTTTCGAGCATGTTTAAAAAAGAGACCGGAAATTCTTTTGTGGGTTATCTGACAGAGTATCGTATGGAAAAGGCATGTAAACGTTTAATAGAAACAAACGAAAAAAGTTACATGATTGCAAAAAGTGTAGGATATACCGACGCAAATTATTTTAGTTATGTATTTAAAAGACAATATGGAGTTTCTCCATCGAAATATAGAACGGAGTATGCAAAAGGTGAGAAATAAAATCGCAAACTATTTAGAGAGATTAAAACCAGGCGGAATCCAGTCGACGATTATGGTTGCGTTTTCTATTATTTCTGTTTCAATCATGCTGCTTACGGGAATTGTAATGTATATGCGTTTCTCTAATTTATCCAGGCAGGAAATGATTAAAAGCACACAAAAACTGATGGAACAAAGCAAAGAAAGCATGGAAGATTATCTGATGAATATGAGACAAATTTCCGATGCAGCTTATTATAGTGTGATAAAAGAAAGCGATTTTTCTACGGAGTCAGAAGAAATTCAAAAAGGAATGCAGTTATTATATGAAGCAAATAAAAGTAGATTAAGAAGTATCGCAATTTATAATAATTTTGGAAGTCTGATTGCAGCAGAGCCGGTCGTATCTCAAAAAGAGGATCCAAATGTGACAAAGCAGGATTGGTTTATCCATGCGATGGATGAAATGGAAAATATACATTTTTCGATTCCACATATCCAGAATTTATTTGATGATGGAACGTTTCGCTATTATTGGGTTATTTCTTCAAGTCGTGTTGTGGAGTTGACAAATGGTGTAAATTCACAAAAAGGTGTCTTGTTGGTAGATATGGATTATTCTGAAATCTCACGTATGATGGATCAGATTAACACCTTAGAAAATGGGCAGTATTTTTATTTATGTGATAGTAATGGCAAAATCATTTATCATCCGAGACAGATGCAGATTAGTGACGGAAAGCTCAGTGAAAGCAGCGAAGCGGCCGCAAAATCACAAAAGATGATTTATGATGAATACTTCGAGGGAAAACATAGAAAGGTAATCGTAAGTCCAATCAGTTATACCGGTTGGAAATTAGTTGGTGTGATACCGTATTCGATTTTTACAAATCAGTTGACGAATTTGCAATGTTTTATTGTGATGTTGATGCTGTTAATGGCAATGATGTTAGTGCTTGTCAATCGAATTGTTTCACTTCGAATTTCAAGTCCGATTTTAAAATTGAATCATTCGGTATCAGAGCATGAGGCCGGAAAAGAACCGGATATTTATATTGGTGGTTCCCTGGAAATCCGGCATTTAGGTAAGTCAATCCAAAATTCCTATAAACGCAATGAAGTGTTGATGAATGAAATTGTATGGGAGCAAAACGAAAGGCGAAAAAGTGAGCTGGATGCCTTACAAAGTCAGATTAATCCTCATTTTTTATATAATACGTTGGATTCGATTACCTGGATGATTGAGGGAGAGCGAAATGACGAAGCGACTTTTATGATCTCGCAGCTTGCAAGACTATTCCGCATCAGTCTTTCAAAAGGGCATACGATTATCAGCTTAAAAGATGAATTGCAACATGCAAAAAGTTATATGAATATCCAGAAAGTGCGTTATACAAATAAATTTCAGGTTGCTTTTGAAGTAGATGAAGAATTGGAACAATATTGTGCGGTGAAATTAACGCTGCAGCCAATTCTTGAAAATGCAATTAACTATGGAATGAGTTTGTTGGAAGAAGATGAGGACGGAGAAATTAAGGTTCAGGTAACAAAAGAAGAGGGAACGTTGATTTTATCCGTGATTGATAATGGAATTGGGATTCCGGAAGAAGAAATTGAATTTCTTTTGATGGATACGAATCGAGTTCACAAGAAAGGTTCGGGAGTAGGGCTTACGAATGTAAATAACAGAATTCAAATCTTATTTGGAAAAGAGTATGGCTTAAAAATCGAAAGTGAACTTGATGAAGGAACAACAGTTTTGATTCGTATTCCTGCAATCGTATATACAGAAGAAAATCGTCGGATTCTTGAAAAAGGTTATTTATTCAGCAAGGATCAAATACAGAAAAAAGACAGGGAATAAATTTATGAAAAGTAGCAAAAAAATGTTTATTTTAGTGGAATGCATTTTAGGATGTTTGCTGATCGGAATGATTATTTTTACAGTTCAAAAGAGGCAAGGGCAGGATTTAAAAAGAATTTCCGTAATCATTCAAAATTCAGATGAAACGCAATGGTCGGCTTTTAAGTATGGATTAAAGATGGCAGCACAGGATGAAAATGTGGATGTATTTATTATAAATCCGACACAGTTTCAGACTGCAAAAGAGGAAATGTCTGCTATTCAACATGAAATTGATAAAGGGGCAGATGCACTGATTATCGAGCCGGTAGCAGACGAAACGCTTGCAGAACAATTAAAAAAAATAAAGGTACCGGTGTTATTGCTTTCTGAACTTTCGGCAGCGCCTGAAAACACTTCCAAAATTCCTGTAGCAGAGCCGGACCATTATGAAATGGGAAAACGTCTGGTAGAAGAGTTGTTAAAGGATAACGATGGAAAATTAAAGCAGAAGAAAGTCGGAATTTTTTTAAGTAATAATCGTTCTGAAGCAATTAAAAAGCGAGAAAAAGGAGTACAGGATGCTTTGTCAGAAACAGATGCCAAAATCTGTTGGGTGACAGAAGCGGGAGAAGATGCAAAGCTATTAAAACAGCAGGAAAAGGTAGATTATCTGTTTGCGTTAGATGATCGAAGTCTGGTAGAGGCAGGAAAAGCGGTAAAAGAAAATGAAATTTATAGTTCTATGATTTATGGAATTGGCTGCTCGACAGAGGCAGCATATTATCTGGATACCGGAGAAGCAGAGTGTTTGCTTGTACCGGATGAATTTAATGTGGGATATGAAAGTCTGGCAGAACTTTCACATGCGTTAAAAAAAATGACGTATTGTGTGCATGGCAAAGTATTATCTTATATTGTGCTTCGAAAAGAAAATTTATTTTCAGAAAAAAATCAGGAATTGTTATTTAAGATGAGTCAGTAAGAAAACAAAGAGAGGCTGAAGAAAAAATGAAACAAAAAAAACTGGCGTTCGTGTTTTTGGTATGCTTATGTGGCTTAAGTGCCTGTGGAATGCCGGAAAAAACAGAAACCGAAAAAATAAATATTGGGCTTGCTTCGTACAACCAAAGTGATACGTATATCAATGAACTGGTGTCCTGTTTTAAAGAAGAGTGCAACAGGCTGGAAACAAATCAACATAAAATATCTGTAACGGTTCAGGATGCAGCCGGTTCACAAAAAATACAGAATGATCAGGTGAAGCGTTTAATCAAAGAGGGATGTAACGTACTTTGTGTGAATCTGGCAGATCGAACCAATCCGTCTGAAATTATCGAGGCGGCAAAGGAAAGTGATATTCCGATCATTTTCTTTAACCGGGAGCCTGTGGCAGAGGATTTGAACCAGTGGGAGAAACTGTATTATGTCGGAGCAAAAGCAAAGCAGTCCGGAGTCATGCAGGGAGAGCTGGCAGCAGATTTGATTTGGGAACGAAAAACGGTTGATCGAAATAAAGACGGAAAAATTCAGTATGTTGTATTGGAAGGGGAAATGGGACATCAGGATGCAATCGTAAGGACAGAGAGTGCAGTTGACAGTTTGAAAGAAAAAGGAGTTGAATTAGAAAAACTAAGTTATGAAATCGCAAACTGGAATCGGGCACAGGCTCAAAATCGAATGACACAGATGATCAATCAATATAACAATCAGATTGAACTTGTGCTGGCAAATAATGACGATATGGCACTTGGAGCGATTGATGCCTATGAAAAGCTCGGCTATACAGAGACTGATATTCCGGCCTTTTTGGGGATTGATGGCACAGATGAAGGTTTAGAAGCTGTTTTAGAAGAAAAGATGGCCGCTACGGTATATAATGATAAAGAGGCACAGGCAAATGCAATGGCACAGCTTGCACGTCAGCTTGTTACCGGAGAAAAAATGAAAAAAGTGGAATTTGAAAATCAAAGATATATCTATTTGCCTTATGAAAAAGTGACGAAAGATAATGTACAGGATTTTCTGAAATAAAGAAATTGACAATCAAGATGGTCAATTTATTAAAAAAGTGTCACAGACCCAGTAAATACAAAGAGCGTGACACTTTGAACTTTTTTGTCTTTAATCCTTTGAGGTTCTATAGTACAAAGGTGAAATTCCATAATGTTTTTTAAATAGTTTACTAAAATGATAAGCATCGTCATATCCCACAGAAACAGAAATCTGCTGAATGGATTGTTCTGGATGAGTATCTAATATTTCTTTTGCTTTTTCAAGACGAAGCTGAATCAGATAGTTAATAGGGGTATCTCCGGTTTCGCTTTTAAGAATTAGGGCGGGAATTCTCGGTTATTTATATCCGAGATGAAAGCCCGCTTTTATTGCTTACAATATTATACTATACGTATCACATATAATACCAATAAATATTGAATTATATTGCTATATATGGTATCTTATATGTAAGAGGTGGTTTATATGAATCAGTATATTCACGGAAGAACTTGTGTTTATAACATCAACTATCATATCGTTTGGTGTGTAAAATATCGAAGAAAAGTTCTGACTCCAGATCTATCAAACAGGTTATATGAATTAGTAAATGCCATAGGGAATGAAAAAGGTTTTACGGTCGTAGACTGTAAGGTTGGTGAAAACGATCACGTACATTGCTTTGTATCTGCACCGCCAAAGATTTCAATTACTCAGATTGTAAAATATCTAAAAGGGATCAGTGGCAATGCTTTGTTGAAAGAATTTCCTGAAATTCGCCAATTGTTATGGAAGGGACATTTATGGAACGGTTCTTATTTTTGTGAAACGATTGGTTCTACATCAGAAGAAAATATTCTCAAATATATAGAAAGGCAGAAAAATTGTCAGCTATGAATAAAGCAATCAAGTATCGAATTTATCCAACAAGGGAACAGGCGGTTTTGTTTGCAAAAACATTTGGTTGTTGTCGTAAGGTCTATAATCTTATGCTTGCGGATAAGATGGAAAGCTATCAGGCAACCGGAAAATTTGTAGCGGTAACACCTGCAAAATATAAAAAGGAATATTCGTATCTGAAAGAAGTAGATTCTTTAGCACTTGCAAATGCGCAGATAAATCTGCAAAGTGCTTTTCGCAGTCGTTTTACTAAAAAACGCAAAAGAAAAAATGGATTTCCGAAATTCAAATCAGCGAAAAAGAGTCGTAAGTCCTACACGACAAATAATCAAAAGGGCACCATTACTCTTATGGATAGCAGATACATTAAATTGCCGAAAGTTGGTAAGGTAAAAGCAAAAATTCACAGACAACCGGAAATGGATTGGCAACTTAAATCTGCTACGGTATCACAAAACAGTGACGGGAAATATTATGTTTCTGTGCTCTTTGAATTGGAATCTCAGCCATCTGCTTATGTAGCGGATAAGACAAACGCCATTGGATTGGATTATGCTTCGGATGGCTTGTATGTGGACGATAATGGCAACAAAGGAACCAATCACAAATATTACCGTGAAAGTCATAGAAAGCTAGCAAAAGCACAGAGAAGGCTTTCTCGTATGCAAGGCTCTAAAAAGAAGGAAGAGAAATCTGCCAATTACTTAAAACAGCTGAAAAAGGTAAATCGAATTCATAGACGTATTGCAAATCAAAGACTGGACAATCTGCATAAAATATCGACTGAGATAGCCAATCAGTATGATGTCGTATGTGTAGAAAGTCTGAATATGAAAAGCATGTCAAACAAAAAGTTCGGTAACGGCAAATCAACGATGGATAATGGTTACGGGATGTTTCTAAAAATGCTGGAATACAAGTTTGCCGACAGAAAGAAATATTTTGTCAAAGTAGATAAATGGTTTCCTTCCAGTCAAATTTGTAATGGTTGTGGTAAAGTACATTCTGAAATGAAAAATCTAAACAATCGAATCATGAAGTGCGATTGTGGTCTAATAATTGGGCGTGATCAAAATGCTGCAATCAATATCAAAAAGGAAGGTCTGCGTATACTGAAATCAGTATCGTAAACCTTTCTCATAAAGGTAGGTTAGGAACTAGCCAAACCGAACGCTTGTGGACATTATGTAAGACTATGCGGATACTGTTTTTGTATTTGTATAGCAGTGGTGATTGAAGCAAGAAGCTCGGTTACTTGTAGCCGAGTAGTTCACGAAAATAGATGATCAGGTATAGGTTTGCGCTATACCTGTTTTTTTGTTTGGGAAAAATTCTGAGAGTACATGAAAAAAATTTAGGAGGACCATGAAAAATGGAATGGAGTTTATTATTTGTGTTAAACAGTATTTTGCTGGGAGTGGGACTTACGATGGATGCATTTTCTGTTTCTCTTGCTTTTCCGACAGAGCAGATATTTTAGGAGGCGTAATCTTGATTTTTATCGGACTGGAAATCTTTTTGAAAGGAGTTTTTTAAATTTTAACAGAAAAATCCCGGAAATTATGAAATTTCTTTCTATACGAATCCTAAGTTTGATGGTATGATATCTAAGTATCAAATAAAAAAGATGAGGTGAAAGAGAATGAAACAAAAAAGTGGATTCAGCGGTCAGATAGGATTCGTATTTGCTGCCGCTGGAAGTGCCGTGGGAGTCGGCAATTTATGGAGGTTTCCTTACCTGGCTGCGAAAGATGGAGGGGGACTTTTTCTGATTATCTATCTTGTATTGGTTCTGACCTTTGGTTTTACTTTACTGACTACAGATATTGCAATCGGACGAAAAACCGGAAAAAGTGCAATTTACGCTTATGAGTCAATGCGTAAAAAATGGAAATTTTTAGGAATCTTGACTTTCCTTGTTCCGGTATTGATTATGACTTATTATGCAGTTATTGGTGGATGGATTTTAAAATATATTACTATTTATTTGTTTAGTTCAGGAAAACAGGCAGTAGATGATAATTGTTTTACTTCCTTTATTTCTTCGCCATCCTCTGTGTGGTTTGGTGTTATCTTTATGCTGTTAACGGCTCTTATTGTTTATAATGGAGTCGAAAAAGGAATTGAACGAGTTTCTAAGTTTATCATGCCGATTCTTTTAGTCATGGTAATTGGAATTGCCATCTTTTCATTAACTCTGAAGAATACACTGGATGATGGAACAGTAAGAACCGGTATTGATGGTTTAAAAGTTTATTTGACTCCTGATTTCTCCGGGCTTACAGTGAGTCGTTTCTTACAGATTACACTGGATGCCATGAGCCAGTTATTCTTTTCTTTAAGTGTATCTATGGGTATCATGATTACTTATGGTTCTTATGTAAAAAAAGACGTTGATTTAAATAAGGCCGTATCCCAGATTGAAATTATGGATACCGGTGTTGCATTTTTAGCAGGTGTTATGATTATCCCGGCTGTCTATGTATTCTCTGGATTAGACGGAATGTCCGCCGGTCCTGGGCTGATGTTTGTTTCTCTGCCAAAAGTATTCTTCAGTATGGGATTTGCCGGCAGGTTAATTGGAATTGTATTTTTCGTGCTTGCCGGATTTGCAGCATTAACTTCCTGTATTTCTGTATTGGAATCTATTACTGCGAACTGTATGGAATTATTTCATGCAAAAAGAAAAATTACAACAAAAGTGTTATCTGTTATTTACTTAATTGCAACAGCAGTCATTGCTCTGGGATACAGTATTTTTTATGTGGAAGTCAAACTTCCGAATGGAAGTATCGGACAGTTATTAGATATTATGGACTATATCAGTAATAGTTTCCTGATGCCGTTTATTTCGTTGCTTTCTTCTATTTTAATCGGATGGATTATGAAACCGAAGTGGATTGCGGAAGAGATGGAATTAAATGGTGGCAAATTTGGACGAAAAAAATTATATAACATTATGATTTGTTACATCATGCCGGTGATTATGACCATTTTGTTCTTACAGTCTACCGGTTTCCTGAATTTATTTATTAAATGATGAGAGAGTCAAAAACAGAGAGTTCCGGTTGAAAGGTTCTCTCTGTTTTTAATTTAACCAAATCAAGTAAGT
>OLNX01002524.1_pt1 | contig 13519 bp, 8 predicted proteins | sample 1672611 | NCBI WGS metagenome assembly OLNX01 (sample SAMEA3136705, study PRJEB25190) | human gut metagenome
ACTGATTCAAAATCCAATGGCAGCATTGCCAGTGCATCGTCCATCGCCTGTAACAGTTTCTGTGCCTGTTCCGAATCATTCAGCATAGCAGGTAATTCTTTTTTTGCTTCTTCATTGAAGAAATCCTGTTTAAATGGACGCTCAATTTCTTCTGGCAGTCTTGCATAAAAGCTGATCACTTTCCCTGCAATTCGTTCCCTTTCATAATCTGGCATACGGGAATAATCAGCAGAATGTAAAAACTGTTGATTATCAATCAGATAACCGACTCTTTTCGCCACTTTTGCCCAGGGAAGCAACACCGAAGTATCTGGATTCCCATAGGTTCCTCTCTCCAGTTTCAACCCTTTTCCGTCATAATCTGCATGGGAATTATCTGCACCACATAAAGCGTGGCTACAACCACCTGTACCGTATTTTTCCTTAATAAAATCTGTTCTCGCTTTATCATCTTCATTCAGAAGATAAAACGAATAGGTAGAAAGCCTGCCATCAGAATAAGGGCCTCCACCGGCAAGAAAAGCGTCTATTTCATCCTGAGTAATAAACACCTTATGTTCCTGCCATGCAAATTCCTCCCTGGCACTGTATGGAACCACTTCTGCTGCAAATTTCTGGAACTGACTGGATATTCTGACTGGGTTATAGGTACGGAACCGCATAATGCTTCTATCTTCCTCATAAGCCATTGCCAGTCCTTCCAGACGCTCATTCATATCTGACAGCCACTGCGAATCTGACAACTTTTCTTCCAGATAATCTGTTATTTCCGGATAAATACTGCGAAGATATGGTAAATCCTCTTCATCAAAAACAAGTTCCGCTACACCCTCTGCCATATCCGCTTTCATATAGGCAAGTGCCTGGGCATGTTCCTTTACTGCGTTCTCCCTTGCAACATCGAGTACAGACTGCGGTGCATATTCACCCTGTTTCAAAAGCTGATGGATACGTCCACTCACATCTTCCCAAGATAAAAACGCCTTATCCAGAATCTGATCCGTAACCGTATGTCCTACTGCAATCTGCAATCCGGTTTCATCAAACCAGACCGAATACTCCATACCATTGATTTCAAAGCCTTTTCCACCAGTCCCATACTCCCGCTTTACAAACTCCGTATATTCTTCCGGTGTCTGTTCACTCATAAAATTATAGATAATACGAAGCTGGCTTTTACTTCGGTTTCCTCCGGTTCTTAAAACCTCATCGACCACTTCACTTGGAATGGCAATCTCTCCTGCATAAAGGGCAACTACTCTGTTTTCAATTTCTCGTTTCTGTTCATTTACAGACGGAAGTTCTGGCAAAGATAAAGCAGAGGCAATTTCTTCCTCTGCTTTACTTAACTGATCTTCACTTGTATCTTCAATTAACTGTATACCAATTCCGTCAAGATGCTCTCTTCCGCTGTTGCCGTCAGACTGTTCATATGTGCTGTCCACACCATCGGGTTCTCCTCTTTCGACGGTGCCGGATTCTTCTCCAACAGTTTCTCCATCAGTACTTCCAATCTCTCCTGTGCCGCTTTCTCGATCTCCTCCAGATGGCTGTTCAATTTCCCGGTCAGCAACAGGCTCTGGTACAGGCTGTTCTTGTACTCCTTCAGAAATGTCCTCCGCAGCATTCCGTATTTCCCGATCTGTGCTTCTGTTTCCTGAATTGTCAGGTTTGGAAACAGATAATCCCCTTTTCGATAATATGTCAGTGCCATTCTCATTTCCTCCTTCATTTTCCTGTGAATATTCTTTTTCTGTAATAGTATCGTTGTTTTCTTTGCTTTTACGTATTAACGTGTTAAAGTTATTATAATTCCTTTCTTCTGAATTTTCAATACCTTTTTTCATTTCTTCTAATGAAATGCGATGTACATATCTTCCAATATCCACCAGAACTGATTCACTCGCTCTGCTTGTGGCATTTCCAATGAATGTCAGCACAGAGAGGCGATTGTAATCTGTAATATGTACAAAATCCATTTCCTCCTGCCGTTCCATTGGATCAAGTCCGCATCTGGAAGCAAGTGTATAATAAATGCTGTCCGTCAACAGACTTCGGAACTCACTGCGGATGGTATCTTCCTCCAGTTCTTCCAGATAGGTTCCCTCTGTCACATACAACAGACCATCCAGATACTCCTCCAGATTTTCCTCCACCATATACCTAGCGGTTGCCATCAAAGCGTCAGAAAGATTTTTCGTATCTTTCGCTTCCAATCTATAAACTTCTTCCAGGTGAAGCAATACCTCTTCCTGCTGTTCTTCCTGTAGTTTCCACAGATACGGTGTTCTTCCACCATTTACCATATGGGTATCCTGAACATCGAATACATATCGAAGTCTTGTTTTCTGCGTGGTTTCATCTATAAGGGCAATTCCTTTTGCCCCTCTGTTTACCCACCGGAACATTTTTTGATTCCATAATTCCAGCGACGCACAGGCAGTTGCCTGTGGACGCTGTGCATGAATCAGAAGCTGATCCATAAATGGGTATCGGTATAATCTGGCTGCGGTATCCAGATAGTTCATCCAGTCCCTGGGCGAACTGCTGATACTGGATGCATGTGCTTCTGCAAGATCTCTTATATCTTCCAATCGAGCCATAACCTTATTCCTCCTTCCGTCAGTTCTTTATTATTTTTGTTTGTTGCTGTTTGTTTTCTTTTTAGGAAATTCCAGACTGAATCTGGCTTTTCCATCTTCCACCCCAAGTACAAGGTCAGCATCAAATTTGCTGTCTTTTTTCTTGGAATACAGTCCTTTTACATGAGTACGTCCCCTTTTCAGAAGCTCCACAGCCATCTTTTTATCCATTGATTTTTTCATACTTTCCAGAAACCTATTTGACTTCCATAAAGCAAACGGACAGCTTCTGTCAGAACAGTAATAATTGCTCTTCCCCTCATATACATCGGAACCGCATATTGGACATTTCCCGATTACTTCCCTTGCAGTCTGAAAACGACTTCGTTCTTCTTCCGGAATCGCCCTGCATACAGAAAGGATCTCAGTAATCATAGATACAATCCCATCCATAAATTCATCATCCCGAATTTTTCCCTTTTCCATCATCAGAAGCTGATTCTCCCATTCTGCTGTCAGGCTTGCAGATTTCAGATTCTCCGGCATTACATGAATCAGCTCACAGCCTGCCGCCGTAGGAAGAATCTGTTTTCCTTTACGTTCTGCATACCCGGAAGATACCAGTTTCTCAATAATATTAGCTCTGGTTGCCGGTGTCCCAAGTCCCTTTTTCTCTGTTTCAGAATCAAATTCCTTATTTCCCGCTGTTTCCATCGCAGCAAGCAGAGTATCTTCGGTAAACATCTTCGGTGGGGAAGTGTAATGGGTACTCTTCTCTGCTTTCACAGAAACAAGAATCATTCCCTCCTCATACCCTTCTGGAAGTCCTGTCTTATTATCTGGTTCATCAGATTTCTTATCCTTCACACAATATTTCCGAAAGGCTTCTTCCACTTCTTTAAATCCCATCTGCACAGGCAGCTTTCCTTTCGTAGCAAATTCATGTTCTTTGCACTGTACAGAAATTTCAGTCTGCTCATAAAGGTAATCTTCTCCGGTTGCCTGTACAAGCTGCTGTCCGATCAGCATCATAAGATTTTTCTTTCCATCTGAAAGTCCTCCCATACCTTTTTCTACTGCCTCTTTTGTCAGCAGGATTGCATGGTGGTCTGATACTTTTGTATTATTGATTACACGCTCTGCATTTCCTCCAGACTGTTCAGATTTCAAAAATGGGAGAAAATCTGTCATTTCATCTGCAAGTGTTTCTACCGTTTCTTTCATATCTTCCGTTACATACTGGCTATCCGTTCTCGGATATGTAACCATCTTTTCCTCATACAGTTCCTGCAGCATATCCAGTGTTTTCTGAGCGGTGTATCCAAAATAACGGTTCGACTCTCTCTGCAGACTGGTCAGATCATAAAGTTTCGGCGGTGAAATTCGTTTCTGCGCCTTTTTTACTTTTGTAACCATTGCTTCTTCCCCATCACAAAGTTTTCTTAATTCGTCTGCTTCTGCTTCAGACTGGATATTTTCTGATGTTACTGTAAGTTTCCCATCTGACAGAGAAACCTTATAATAGGCTTCTTTCTTGAAATGCTCGATTTTCTCTTTTCTTTCTTTCAGCATGGAAAGCGTTGGTGTCTGTACCCTGCCGACCACCAGGCGTTTAAAATATCTGGTTGTATAGGCTCTCGTTGCGTTCATTCCGATCAGCCAGTCTGCCTGCGCTCTGCACACCGCAGCATTACAAAGACCTACATATTCTTTCCCGTCCTTTAAGGTCTGGAAGCCTTTCTGAATTGCTTCATCTTCCATTGAACTGATCCACAGACGCTTCACTGGTTTTTGACAGCCTGCCAGATCATAAACTCTTTTAAAAATCAGTTCTCCCTCTCGCCCGGCGTCACAACCATTGACCAGATACGCCACATCTTCCCGATTCATTAAGCTGCACAATACTTCAAACTGCTTCTTTTTATCCTCTGATACCTGCACTTTCCATACTTCCGGGATGATTGGTAAATCCTCAAACTGCCATTTTTCATATTTTTCATCATAAATTTCTGGTGGTGCATATTCTGCCAGATGTCCCAGGCACCAACTGACAATGCAACTGTTCCCTTCCAGATAGCCGTCCTCTCTCTGATATGCAGATAAATTCTTTGCAAGGCTCTGTGCCACACTTGGTTTCTCTGCAATCACTAAAAATTTTGCCATATTCTCCTCCTGTTCCTGTCAAAAAGGCAGTCCCAAAAGAACTGCCCTTTCTCCATACCTTATGATTTTTTGTTATTTCTGCTGATTCTCTGCATTTTCTTCATCTTCATTGATATAACTGTCATCAGCAAATTCCAGACCTTCCTCTACAATGCCGTCCTCTTTTTTCTTTCTCAATTTTCCAAAAGCGAACATGCCAAGACCACCCAATGCCAGCGTTGCAACTGCTCCCAAAGCAATCCATCCAATCATCTTGTTAATGCCAGATTCCTGCTTTGCCTCTGTTTCCGGCTGTGCTGTAGTTTCCGGTTCTGGTGTTGTAGTCGTTTCTGGAAGAACAACCGCAGATTCCTCTTTCTTTTCCGTTTCTTTGGTTTCATCTAAGAACTCTGCCAGGTCATTTTCATCCACAAGTGACATCATGTACACATTTTCAGAAGTACCGGAACGGTCAATGACCATATAAAAGGTATTTCCATTCTTTGTCTGTACAGTCAGAAACTGCTTGGTACTGTCATTCTCCTTATCATCCACAAGCTGTCCGTTTCCCGGTGTAGAAAACGGTGTTACTTCTGTGGCAGGCTGCTCTGCAGGCTGTTCTTCTACGACCTGCTCTGTTGCTTCGGTCTGTTCTGCATTTTCATTTGCCTGTGCAAAAGCAGTCACACTGGCAGAACCAATCAGCATCGTAGCTGACAGCATGACCATCAAAATTTTTTTCATTACCTTATTCTTCATCTTCCAAATCCTCACTTTCTTCTACCTGTCCGGTTGCCACATTTCTCTCCAGACTCTCTTCTTTCTTTGCATCTGTTTCGGAACTGTCCATAGAGAGATTGCCCTCCTCATCAAACTGCATGGTAACTGTTCCGTTCTGAATCCCATCCAGAAAAGTCAGCATCTCCCGGCTGTCCATTTTCATGGAACGGATCGCCTTGATGATTTCTGCATCCTCCATCTGCTTTTTCTGGATTTTCAGTTTCTTTACATATTCCTGTAACTCCAAAATCTTATCTTCTGTTTTCTGAATATCATCCAGAACCTTTTTCAATCGCATATTCATGTTTGTCTACTCCCTTCTAATGAATCCTGCCAAATGCCATAAAATGCTGCTGCCAGTAAGAACTTGCAATACTTGTATACTGAATCGGATTTCCACAATGGATCATCATATTATTTCCTACATAAATTCCAACATGGCTCGCTCCCGGCGTATCATAAGTTCCCTGGAAAAAGATCAGATCTCCTGGCTTTGCATCAGATGGAGATACATAGGAACAATAAGACCGAAGCCCATCTGCCGTTGTTCTTCCTACATTCCAGCCATTTCCGCAGTTATTGATTACCCAACATACGAAACCGGAACAATCAAAACTGGTAGATGGAGATGCACCGCCCCACACATACGGATAACCCAGATATTTTTCTGCTTCCCGAATCATCTTGGCAAACTGCGGATCAGAAAGTGCTTCTGCCGGAATATCATATCCAAAGCCTGCCCCGCCTGTCGGAATTGAGTTAAGGTCAAACAGATAATCACGATTTCCATAGTATTTGTTGTAAGCGTCATACTGCTCCTGTTCCTTATCTGTCATACGGTTTCTTAAAACTGCATCCAGATTATGGTTCGTGAGTGTTACATCCAAACGGTTCACTTCTCTTGTCGTTGTTACTTCTACTTCCTGACTTCCGTTGCTGTCTGCTATGTACGCTTCCCAGGTCTGATGCCCATGTGCTGATGCAGAAGCATGATCACCATAATATACATCAAACTGAACACCATATCTTGCAAATGCTCCCGTATCTTCTACTACATATTCCACTCCATTCATAATGACATGGGTTCCCATTGGCACAAATGGATTGGAAGCATCTACTGCAATCGTATGATTAGCCTGTGGATATGCGCCACTTGCAGTCGGACCACCACTCCACTGCCCGCAACAGATTGAACAGTTACAATATCCGCTGGTCACCACCTGTCCCAGTGATTCCCCAACCCTGACCTTTTTCTTTTCTGTTACAGTTTCTCGTGTCGAGTCCGTATACAACCCATACTGTTCCTTAAAAATCTCCTGGATCTCATCTGCAACCTCTGCATAGGTAAAACCGCCATACTTGACTGTCAAGTAAGAAATAAGCTGATACGGGTTGTGTCCAATCTCATCAATCTGGAACTGGAACTCATCATAGTCGGAATGGTTTTCCTTCATCTGATTAATCTGCTCATTCAGTGCATTTTCCAATACTACATAAGCATTTTCCGCAGCATAAATATCTTCATCCTCACTGGAATAACTGGTAGAAATAATGGCATTGGAACCTCCCTGGAATAATGCAGCGCAACTTGACAGACTCGTTGCCATCAATGCAAAAAGCAGAACCATAACTCCTATCGTCAGAAGGATATTCCGGTTCTGCGCCACAATCTCCTTGACTGCTGCCTTGGCTTTCTCCGTAAATCGCTGTGCATTTACAAACACTGCATCTTTCGCAGCCTTTCTCTGTTTCGCAGCCTGATACTGTTTCTGGTAACGCTTTTTCTGCAGTAATTTCTTTAAGGCAGACTGTTTTTTCTGCTCTGCTTCTTTCTGAACCGCCTTTTTTGCCTCATTGGAAGCACTAGTTCCAAACTGCAAGCGGGATTTTTCCATTTCTTCCAGCACAGATTCCCTTAATCGGTTATTTCTCTGCCGGTTCTCTTTTAACCGTTCCCGGACGTAAATTGACTTTCTTGCAAGACTTTCTCCCGCAAGTTCCATTTGCTCTGCTGCATCAAGAGCCGCATTATCGTCAGTATCCTCTCTGATCTTTTTCTGACCATAGGCAGATGCCGTTTCAGAAACAACGGTTGCACCCTTTCTTGCCATTCCACTGCCTGGAATCATACCTTTGCCTTCATCTTCAAAGGAAAGACGGGATTTTGATTTCTTCTGTTCTTTTAGCGTCTGTTCCCTTTTCGTCTTGCCTTTGATCTCTTCCCGAAAATCTTCCATTGATTTTTCATCAACTTCTGACTTTTCATGGTAGCGTTTCTGCTCTTTTGCTGCATAGGATGTGACCATTTTTTTCTTTCGGCTCTGCCTGTCTGGTTCCGGTGTTTCAGAATCACGTTCAGCATCCTGTCCCGGATATCCCCGGATACTTTCTTTACGAAGTCTGGAACGTGAAACAGACGGAGATTTCTCCCCGTCTGCTTTATCCTCACTCATTTCTGAGTTTTCCATTTCATACGCTTCCGCAATTTTTTCCTGTTCCAGAAAAGCGTGTCTTGACTGTAACCTGTGTTTTCCCTCTGTTCCTTCCTCTACTGGTTCTTCTGCAGTATGAGCTTTTCTTGCCTTTCCAAAATCCAGCTCCTGTTCCCTGTGTCCGGCTGTTTTCTTCTCATCTGCCTCACGTCTGGTAATTCGCTTCTCCTTTTTACTGCGAAGATTTTCTTCCCGAAGTCCATCCCGGCTCATCTTCTGGACAGTTTTATCCCTTGCTTTATATTCATGCTCCTGCATGGTCATCATCTCCTGATTTCATAATTTTTGTTCAGAAACGTGTTCCATCTGTTTTCAATGGCAATCGCCTTATCCTTTAATTTCACTGAAACATCAGAAAGACCACTCTGTAACTCTCGCCCCTGCGTATCTGCAAGCAGAGCTAATGAATCCATTACTTCTAACAGACCAGCAATGCAAAGCATATCCTTATGCGCCATTTCTAAAAGTGATCTTTCAGATTCCCCATAAGCCCAGTAGTCTTCGCTGTCCCAGTCCCAGATACCTCCTGTTCTTGCTTTATCTGGTTTAGAATCCGGCTCTACACTGTCCTGCTCATTATCAAAAAAATCATTTTCATCGCACTTAATTTTCTCTTCCGGTTCTTCCATATCACTTATCTCATCAAACCAGTCCTTCGTCAGATCTTCGCAGCCAAATTCAAATTCTTCCGGTTCTTTCTCAGCTTTCATTTTGCTGAATTTTTTTTGCAACCACGACCATACGCCCATTCCGCTGTGAATATTCGCATGTGGACAATGTAAGCAGCTTGTCCCCATATTCTGCTGTGATTCCGGTTTCATAGATTGCTTTTCGCTTAATTTCTCTAATAAAGTACTCATAATCTGCCCCTTTCTGTGCTTTTATAAAGCTGTAATAGTTAAAATCATTTCCGGTATAAACCGGTGTTGTAAATGCTGATAATATCTGATACTGTTCATTTCCCCATATAGTGCGGAACAGGATTGTCGGATGTTCCTCATAAAATCCCTTATCTTTATATTTTTCAAGATCAGCAAACATCTTCCCACTGTTCATGTGATGCCCATAAATAATCAGATTGTCTGAATTCCCCGGCACACACTCCTCTGCCAGAAACAGACAGCCATTTGCTGAGTAGTCCCCATTAAAATCCCGATGCAGATAATAATTCTTATCTCCGGGCCTGTGCATAACTGGGTAGTCTATCTTTGTTCCCTCAATCGTAAGCCACCCAATACAATCCGGATTTTCCTCATGCAATGCCAGTATTCCAGCATCTACTTCTATAAAAGAATCGCCGGAAGAATTTTCTCCCGGCTCGTCTTCTTTCTCTTGTATAATTTCCTGTAACTCCTGCTGTAACTGATTGTCCTGTCTTTCCTGTATGAACATTCCCATAAGGAAATAAATACTAATGGATAACAATACAACCGATACCATAAAGATCAGTCCTGCAAGCCATTTTTTCATTTCATTCTGCCTCCTCTTTTAATCATCATCTCTTCCTTTAATCCCCAGTTTTTCACGCTTTTCTACATCTTCCGGCTTCGATGACATTAATGCATAAAGCATAAGCGTGTTATCAAATCTATCCTTAAACGGAATAATTGTATTTCCATAAAAAATCAGTCCTTCACCGGCACCACTATTCGTAACATATGAAAGCTGATGCGGAGAAATATTAAGCTGCTTAGCAAGAATCTGTCTGTCTCCCGAAGCCTGGTTAAGCATCAGAATAAAGTCAGAATTTTCAAATATGTTCTCGATTTCTCTCGAAGCAAGCAGATCTTTTACGTTCTGTGTAATTCCAGTCGGAATGCCACCCCATTTACGGAATCGCTTCCAAATTTCCACACTGTAAGCTGCAGTCTGCTCTTCTTTTAAGAGAAGATGGAACTCATCAATGTAATATCTTGTGGATTTATGGATAGAACGGTTAACTGTTACCCTGTTCCAAACCTGATCCTGGACAATCAACATCCCAAGTTTTTTCAGCTGTTTTCCAAGGTCTTTAATGTCGAAACATACAAGACGGTTATTCAGTTCAACATTCGTACGATGATTGAATACTTTCAGAGAACCATTAACATAGATTTCCAACGCCGTTGCAAGTCGCTGTGCCTCTGGTTCTTCCTGCTTACGAAGCAGATTATATAAGTCCTCCAGTATCGGCATTTTTTCTGGAACCGGATCAGCAAGATAGTCCTGATATACCAGACGCACACAACGGTCAATGATTGTCTTTTCTACTGGCTCCAGACCATTTTTCCCTCCTACAATCAGCTCGCAGAGAGAAAGGATAAAATCTGATTTCAATGAAAGTGGATCGTCATCATCTGCGTAGTTAACATTAATATCCATAGGATTGATATAATCATGGCTCGTTGGTGAAATACGGATAACCTGTCCATTGAATGCCCGAACTATAGGAAAATACTCGCCCTCTGGATCGCATATGATAATATCGTCTTTTGTTACAATAAAAACATTAGTAATTTCACGTTTTGCCGCAAAAGACTTACCAGCTCCCGGCGTACCAACGATCAATCCATTCGGATTTTTCAGTTTCTTCCGGTCAGCCATAATCAGGTTGTTAGACAGGGCATTCAGTCCATAGTAAATGGATTCTCCACCCATAAATAATTCCTGTGTCGTGAACGGAACAAAAATCGCTGTTGAAGTTGTCGTTAATGCTCTTTTGATCGGAATCCAGTTTACTCCAAGAGGTAAACTACTCATAAGTCCCTGTTCCTGCTGATAATCAAGCCTTTTCAACGCACAATTATACTTCTGTGCAATACCAGCGGTCTGAAATACTACATTTTCCAATTCCTGTTTATTCTTCGCAGTATTTAAAAACACCACCGTTACAAGAAACATTCGCTCATTCCTTGACTGTAAATCTTCCAGAAGTCTTTTTGCTTCCCCGCCGTATGTATTCAGGTCAGATGGAATAATGTCCATATCATATCCTGAACGTACCGCTTTTTTCTGTTCCTCAATTTTCATGCGATTAATATCTGTAACTTTTGCTTTAACCAGTTTAATTGCTTTGATCTGGTCGATTGACTGAATATGCAGATTGACAAGCAGATTACAGTCCATTTCCAGAAATTCCGCAAGCATCTTATCTGTCAGTTCCGGTGCCAGAATCTGCAGGTATGATACTGCTCCAATAGTATCTCCCATATGAAAATCTTTTCCGTTTTTAAATACAAAACTGGATGGTGCAATATAATCTTTGGTACTAAGCCCGGTACGCAATACATCATCATAACTGAATCGGAACGGAACTCTATTATCCTGATTAAACGTTTCATACATAATCTGTAAACGCTCCACACCATTTAACGGATACGCTGCTACACCTAATACCTTAAAATTATTGAGAATATCTGTTTCAATACGTTCCAGTTTTGGTTTCGCTTCCCGGATATTATCTGCTTCAATCCCAAACGTAATATACTTGGTTCTGACAAGACCGTTATTTCCCTTTGCCAACTGACTTCTAAGCATCTGGGCAAACTCCATACGCAGATCATCAAAACTGTCATACTGCTTTTTAATACGAATCACATCTTCATATTCTGTCATATTGCTGTGATGATTGATAAAAGATAACTGAAAGTGAATTGTACTGTCAAAATAATTCAGGAAATCACACCAGTTTTCAAAAATCGCATTTTTATCTTCGTTCTGTGCCAACTGATAGTTAATATCATAAAAACGGATGGTCTTGGAATAATAACCATCTTCCACACGACAGATCCCGTCTTTTCCCATTTCTCTGTATGGAATAGACTGTTGTGCGGTAATCTTCTTTTCCTTATTTCCACCACTCGTATTCCTGTTTACTTTTTTTACAGCACCCTTTTTCCCATTGGATTTTACAGAAGATGACACTGCTGGTTTCGTCTTCTTTTTATATTTATTCTCTTTTTTCGCCTGTTTCTTTGCTGCTTTTTCTTCACGAGCTGCCAGCTTTGCCTCCTGCTTTGCACGTTTTTTATCTTCTTTTTCATGTGCCTTATGAAGTTTTGCTTCATACTTCTGTGCTTTTTCCCAGGCTCGCTGCTCTCGTCTGCTTAATTTACGTCTTGGTCTGCGGATACCCCGATGTCGCTCCAGTGCTTCATACCCTGTAACCATAGGTACTCCCTTCAAACGCTGTCTGTCCTTGACAAAATCTTCTGCTTCATCCATGGCAAACACTGGTAAACCATCAGCAGAATCTGCTTCATCTAACCACCAGTCCTCTGGATAAGAAACATCTTTGGCATGTTCGGGCAGCAATTTATCATTTTCTCTTCTTTCCACGAACTGTACCTCCCTTCGATTTTGTTATAATTTTTCTTTTCTCATACATATTTTCCACCTCATACTTCCGCAACGGAGGACGGATAAATTTTACTGTAATCATATTTTTCAGGACTTTTTCTAAAGGAAGTCCGTCTTTCTCATACATGGCAAACAAAAAAGCCGGAAGCATCAACAAACACATTCCGGTTGCCGCATTACTTGAACCAATCAATCCTCTTGCCAGGAAATAAAACGGAAGCCCTACTGCCGCTGCAATGCCAAGACAGATAAGCTGACGTTTCGTGAGGTTCAGAATAATCTTATTTTTAACTTTCGTCAGATCTTTGGGTACTGATACAAAAGCCATTTTCTATCATCTCCTTTTTTATATTTAATGTGTGTTAAACACACTCTTTGAGAAATTAGCCGTTTTCATAAGACTGAAGCACAGTACAACCGTATATGCCATCACACTGAGCAATGCTGTATGCACGTTATCTGATATCTGTATATTAGCAACCAATACAGAATAGATTCCCACACACACCATGATAAAAAATCCTTGGAATGCCAATGCGAACAATCCTCTTAAATAGTTACTGCCAATCTGTCCCCATTCCCGGTTGCTCATCGTTGCGAACGGAATTGCACCGATTGACGAATATAAGTAAATTTCAATCATACGTCCATATAAAATGACCGTTATAAAAACGGAAATAACCTTTAAACACAGGCTTGCCAGAAATGTTTCCAGTGCCAGTATAACCAGTTCCCCTACTTCCATTGATTCCATTGCCGTTTCCATTGAAGTGACCACCGAATCAATATTAATTGCTGTCTGATGATTGATCACTCCTGATGCCCGGTTCACTACATTCTGTCCCACATCAAAAATCGCCATAGTAATTGTGAATGCATTACTTACGAACCAGACTGCAACCCACATTTTAAAAAAATATTTGAAGAACATCCATGTATCAATGTCATGCATGTTGTTCTTCTCTGTGAGCATGGAAATCAGCTCATAACACAGCACAAAGGTTATAATCATCCCGGCAATCGGCACGATCACAGAATCTGACAAATTCTGAATCAGACTAAATATACTGCCATTCCATCCCTGGGGCGTTTGCCCAACCTGACTTGCAATATCACCGGTTTTTTCATTTACATCGGTAAACATGTTCGTCAGGTTTGAGCTGACCATGCCTGTAAGGAGGTTAC
>OLNX01002525.1_pt1 | contig 13519 bp, 10 predicted proteins | sample 1672611 | NCBI WGS metagenome assembly OLNX01 (sample SAMEA3136705, study PRJEB25190) | human gut metagenome
GTCTGGTCGGTTGAAGCTCCTGCCAATAGGCCAGGCCGTACAAAGCGATCTGCATAGCGTCGATCCGATCGGTCTTCACCTTGCGGATACTTTGTGAGCAAAACCGCTTCATCCGCAGCGAATTGATGACGGAGACGAATATTCCGTTCTCCAACAAAGCGGCCACCACCGGGCAATGGTAGCTGCCGGTGCTTTCCAAAACGGCACGAACCTCTTCGCCGCTGCCGCGCAGCAGCGAAACCAGATCCGACATCCCTTCCCTCGTGTGCTGAACTTCAAACGGAGCGTACACGATTTCTCCCCCTGGCTTCATTCCGCACACGGTGCTTTTTCCTTTGGACACATCGATCCCGATACTGAGCATGGGCATTCCTTCTTTCCAGATAAAATATTGCAATGCTTCCGCACCGGCTTATTACGATTCAATTTGGTTCGTGACACGCACACGGCATAGGCCGGAGCAACCTGCTCAATCGAATCTTTATAACAAGAGGGCGGAGGACTGTTTACAGCTCGAGCGCTTAGCTCATCAAAGAGACCGTCCATCCATTGCCCTCCCATTATAACAAAAATAAGCATAGTCTCCGAGGCTTCATATCCGCTTCGGGTGCTATGCTTATTTTGTACCAAATCATAGAGAAATTCAATGAATCGTCCATATTTCACGACTTCTTAACGCCGCATTTGGCGCTGCTTTTTGTGAAAACGGCTATGGAAACGGAATCAAAGCAAACATTTCACGTTAAAAATGAAAGATATATTGCATTTTGCCTGAGCTGTGCAGGAATTCTTCCGTTTCCTTGGTGATTCTGACTGTTGAAAAAAGAAAAAAAGAAGTTAGAATAGAGCCTCGCGAAATGAAACGGAAGAATTTGGATAGAGATCAGAGAGTTTGGGAGGAAATCAATATGTCGTATCACTTTTTGCTGGATCTTGCGCTGATCCTGCTGAGCACGAAGATTCTGGGCCTCATTGCGCAGAAGTTTCAGATGCCGCAGGTCGTGGGCGCGCTGATCGCGGGCCTTTTGCTCAGCCCCGCGGGCCTTGGCCTTCTTTCGGAAACAGAGTTCACCAAGCAGCTCAGCGAGCTTGGTGTCATCGTGCTGATGTTCTCCGCCGGTATGGGCACGGATGTCAACGAGCTCAAGCACAGCGGCAAGGCGGGCTTCATGGTCGCGGTCCTTGGCGTGATCGTGCCGTTCCTGATGGGCACGGCGCTTGCATGGGGCGCAGATGAGCTGGGACTCATCGAGAGCACCGGCTTTATCGAAAACATCTTCATCGGCACCATCCTGACAGCCACGTCCGTGAGCATTACAGTCGAAACGCTTAAGGAGATGAAAAAGCTCGAAACCAAGGTGGGCAACACGATTCTGGCCGCCGCGCTCATCGACGATGTGCTCGGCCTGATCGCACTGACGCTCGTTTGCAGCCTTGCCGGCGGTGACGAGAGCATCGGCATGGTGCTCCTCAAGATCGTGGGCTTTTTCGTCTTTGCCTTCGTGGTCGGCTTTGGCGCGAACCGCATCTTCTGCTGGATGCTCAAGCGTCAGCACGGTTGGGCCAGCCACAGAAACTCCGTGTTCGCCTTTGTCCTGTGCCTTGTGATGGCCTACTGCGCCGAGAAGTTCTTCGGCGTCGCTGATATCACGGGCGCTTACGCCGCGGGCCTTGCCGTCGCGTGCACACCCAAGGGCACCTACATCCAGACGAAGTACAACCCCCTCGGGTATCTTCTGCTCACGCCGGTGTTCTTCGCGAGCATCGGTATCAATGTGCAGATCACGGGTCTGACGGGCGGCATGGTCGTCTTCTCGATTTTGCTGCTGCTTGTTTCGATCATCTCGAAGCTCATCGGCTGCGGCCTTGGCGCCAAGGCGTGCCAGTTCACCACGCGCGAGAGCATCCAGGTCGGCGTGGGCATGGCCTGCCGCGGCGAAGTCGCGCTGATCGTCGCCAACCGCGGCCTTTCGATGGGTGTGCTGTCGCCCGCGATGATGACGCCGGTCGTCATCACGGTCGTATGCGGCACGATCCTGACGCCGATTCTGCTTAAGCTGTCTTTCCGCGGCCATCAGGAGACGGAGCTGGTGCAGAACAACATCGCCGACCGCATGGCCAAGCACCGGCAGCTCGATATCATCACGCAGCAGCTTTTGCAGCAGGATGAACAGATGATGAAAAAGAACTGAGCGCAGCGCAATGAAATAAAAAGAGCTTTCTCCTGAAAATCGGAGAAAGCTCTTTTTTGATTTTAGGACGCTACCTTTTCCTGCGCGGCGCACTCGCGCAGGATGCGACAGAGCGCGTTCACATCCTCTTCCCGCGTCGCCCAGCTTGTGGCAAAGCGGATGATGCTGTGCGTCTCGTCATATTGCTCCCAGACGGAGAAGTCCACGCGCTCGGCGAGCTCTTTGCGCTGCTGCTCACTGACGATGCAGAAGCTCTGGTTCGTCGGGGAGGGGAAACAGGGCAAATAGCCGTTTTCCGCCATCGCGCGCCGGATAGCGTCGGCGTAGCGAACGGCGTCTTTACCGATGCGCTCGTAGAGCCCATCGGTAAAGAGCGTGTCGAACTGGATGCCGAGCAGCCGTCCCTTGGCGAGCAGTGCGCCGTGCTGCTTGATGATGGTGAAAAAGTGTGGAATGAGCCCCGGCTGGGGAATGACGACCGCCTCGCCGAGCAGCGCGCCGCATTTCGTGCCGCCGATGTAGAAAATGTCGCACAGCGCGGCAAGGTCGCGCAGTGTCACGTCGTTTTCAGGACAGGCGAGCGCGTAGGCAAGGCGCGCGCCGTCGATATAGAGCGGCAGGCGCTTTTCGCGGCAGAGCGCGCTGATGGCCGCGAGCTCCTTTTTGGAATAGAGCGTGCCGTACTCCGTCGGCTGGGAGAGGTAGACCATCCCGGGCATGACCGTGTGGTCGCGGTTCGCGTCGTCCTCGTACTGATCAAGCAGTGCGCGGATTTGGGATGCGGTGATCTTGCCGTTCTCCTGCGGCAGCGTGAGCACCTTGTGCCCGCCGAACTCGATGGCGCCGGCCTCGTGCACGCTGATGTGCCCCGTGTCCGCGGCGATCACACCCTCGTAAGAGCGCAGCAGCGCGTCGATGACGGTCGCGTTCGTCTGTGTGCCGCCGACAAGGAAGTGAATCTCCGCGTTCGGCGCGCCGCAAGCGGCGCGGATCTTCTCGCGCGCGAATTCGCAGTATTCATCCGTGCCGTAACCGGCGGCCTGCGCAAAATTCGTTTCGCACAGGCGCTGCAGGATGGCGGGATGCGCGCCCTCAAGATAGTCGCAGGAAAAAGAAAGACGATGCTCCATGAAAAAAGACCTCGTTTCAAAAACAGGATTGACGGTTTCTGACTGCTATTGTAGAATAAGAGAAAACATGACGCAAACGGTTATTTGAAATGAAAAACATGATATAAAATCATGGATAGGAGGGCGTATGGAAGCGGTCAAATGCGAGGCGTTCCTTGCCGCGGCAGAGCTCGGCAGCCTGACGGCCACGGCGGAGCTTTTGGGCTACACGCAGTCGGGCGTGACGCGCATGATCGGCACACTGGAAGAAGAGCTCGGCTTTCCGCTGTTTCTTCGCAGCAAAAAGGGCGTGCAGCTCACGGAAAACGGAAAGCTCATGCTGCCGCTGCTGCGCGAGGTCGTGCGCGCGCATCACAACGCCGAGCAGCTCAGCGCGGAGATCGGCGGCGTGTCAAAGGGCTCACTGACGATCGGCTGCTATTACAGCATTTCGGCCCTGTGGATGCCAGAAATCCTGACGGCGTTCCGCGCCCGCTATCCGGGCGTGACCGTGCGCATGCAGGAGGGCGGCAACCTCGAGATGGCGCGCTGGCTGAACGAGCGCTCGGTCGACTGCTGCTTCGGCGCGCAGATGCACGGCGATAAGTACGACTGGCTACCTGTCTTTCGTGACGAGCTCGTCGCGTGGCTGCCGCGCGGGCACGAGTTGGCAGCGGCGGATTCGTTCCCGCTTTGCCGCTTGCAGGAAGAGCCGTTCATCCACACCTCGCCGAATCACGACACCGATCAGGACCGCCTGCTCGAGCAGCACGACCTGCACCCGCAGACCTGCTTTACGACGCGCGACGGCTTCACGACCTACAACATGGTCGAGGCGGGGCTCGGCGTCAGCTTCAACCAGCGGCTCATCTCGCGCAAGTGGAGCGGTACGGTGGCGGAGGTCCCGTTCGACCCGCCGCAGTTCGTGACGCTCGGCATCTCGGTCCCGTCGCTCAAAGAGGCCTCGCCCGCAGCGAAAAAGTTCATTGCCTGCGCCATCGAGACCGTCACGGGCGGGGAGAAGAGCCTTTGATAAGAAAAACGCTTCGCAGAACTTCTGCGAAGCGTTTTTTGCCCAAAAGCCGTTTATTTGAGCTCGGCGGTGAAGGTGATCTTCCCGTCGTCCACGATGGCGCGGATGGAGCCGTGGTGTCCCTCGGCGATCGAGCGCGCGATCGAAAGGCCGATGCCAAAGCCGCTGCCTTTCCTGTGCGCGTCGGCGCTGGCGCTGTCACTCACGGCCTGCGCCGGTACGATAAATAATAGTACGGCGGACACGGCAAGCAATGTGACCTTTACCTTTACCGACTGCGGCGTGACCGCTGCGGGCGAGACGGACACGGGCTACGAGATCGACGGCACAGCGCTCACGATCACGTCGAGTGGTACCTACACCGTCTCCGGCAGCTGCGCGGACGGCTCCATCAAGGTGAAAAAGAGCACGACCGGCGTGACGCTGGTGTTGGACGGCCTGACACTTACGAGTGAGAACACCGCCGCCATCACCTGCGGCAAGTCGAGCGAGGTGACCATCCTTGTTTCCAACGGTACGGAAAATTCCCTGAGCGATACCGAGCAGAACAATGACGACAACTACCCCGAAAACGAAAATGCCGAAAACGCCGTCATTAAGTGTAAGAATGGCTCGCTTGTCACCCTCTGCGGCGATGGAGAGTTGACCATCACGGCCAACGGCAAAAACGGCATCAAATCCGGCGCGACGACGGACGAGGACGGCGAAGCGTCGCTGACCATCTGCGATTTGACGCTGAATATCGATGCACCCGTCAACGACGCGATCAACGCAGAGCAGCTCTTGAACGTCGAGAGCGGCACGCTGACCATCGACGCCGCGGATGACGCCATTCACTGCGACTTGGTGCTGAACATCGGTGCGGACGGCACGGACGGCCCCACGATCGATATCACGAACTGCTGCGAGGGCCTTGAGGGCGCGGAGCTGAACGTTTGCTCGGGCGACATCACGATCAACGCCTCGGACGACTGCCTGAATGCGGCAAATTCCGACCTGACGGACTACGACTTCACGATGACGATCTCCGGCGGTGCGATCGACACTTATACCTCCGGCGGAGACGGCTTTGACTCCAACGGCGACCTGACCATCACGGGCGGCACAGTGATCGTCTGGACGGACAACACGGCGGACAACGAGCCGCTGGACGCCGACGGCACTATCACCGTTTCGGGCGGCACGGTGCTCGCCGCGGGCGGCAGCAGCGGCATGGGCATGAACCTGGAGGCCGCGCAGCCCTGCGTCATTTACGGCTCAACGGGCTTTGGCGGCATGCCGGGCAGTACGCAGAGCAGCCTGATCGCCGCGGACGCGGATTTCACGATTGAAGACGCCGACGGCAATGCTGTGTACAGCGGCACAGCCAGATGCGGTGCGAACTTCATCCTCTTCTCATCTGCCGATGTGGTGGCGGACAGTGCGTATACCCTCAAGGCGGGCGACAGCTCCACCGAAGGGACCGCGCAGAGCGGGACGGTTTCCACCGGCATGGGCATGGGCGGCGGCTTCCCCGGCGGCGGACAGAAGCCAGACGGTGAACCGCCCGAGGGCTTTGACGGTCAGATGCCAAACGGCGAGAAGTCAGAGCTTCCCGACGGGGAAGTGCCCGAAATGCCCAGCGGCGAGCGCCCCACACCGCCCAGTGGGCAGGGAAGCCCCGCTGACGGCAACGCCCCAGCGGGCGACAGTACCTCCGATACCACTCCAACTGCCTAATGGCAGAGATAAAGAAAAGCAGACGGCTCGCGCAGACCGTCTGCTTTTTGCTGTCTGTTCGGTTTTACATCGTCTCAAAACCGACGATCACGCCGCCGCGCTCGGCATAGTAGCTGCAAAGACCACGGCAGGGACGGATCTCAATGTCTGCTTCGGGAAAGTGCCCGCGCAGCGAAGCGGCGAGCGCCCCAGCCGCCTCTGGATTTTCGGCGTGGTGGATGCGCACCTTGCCGCCGTGGTAGTCAGCTTCCAGAAGTTTCTGTACCATCGCCGCGCACGTCTTTTTTTCGCCGCGGCATTTTTCAACGGGCTGGATCGTGCCCTCAAGACTTGCGGTGGCGAGGATGTGAATGCCGAGAATGCCGATGGCGCCCGCGGCGATTTTGCTGACGCGGCCGTTTTGCGCCAGATTGTGCAGGGACTTAAGACTGAAGAAGAGGTGCGTGGTGGCAAGATATTCCTGTGCCTTTTCGCAGATCACATCGAAGGGGAGGCCCTTGGCGTGCAGCTCTGCGAGCTTCTCTGCGAGCAACTGCATCTCCGGTCCCGTGCTCAGCGTGTCAAAGATGTGAATTTTGACCTCGGGATGCGACTGGAGATACACGTCGCGCGCGGCCATGGCCGAGGCACAGGTGCCGGACAGGCTGCTTGTGATGGTAATGACGAAAATCTCATCCGCGCCCTCGAACGCCTTGAGCCAGCCGTCGAGGCTGGGGCAGGCCGTGCCGGATTTGCCGTTGTGGGCCGCGAGATAGTCGAGCAGCTCGTGCGTGTCGAGCGTTTCATCGTCCACAAAGTCGCGCTCGCCGGCGCGGATGGTCATGGGCACGCTCTGATAGGTTACGCCCTCCAGCATCGTGAGGTTGGCAGAGGAGTCGGCGATCAGTTTCATCATGGGGAAGCCTCCAAAAAAATAATCGGTTATTCAAAAACCTGTTGTCAGGTGAAATTATCTTTGACTACAATACAACGATTTTCAATAACTGTCAATCGGTTTTTGGAAAACTTATTGACATTTTTTTAACCACAGTTTAAGATGATGAAAACGCAGTTTGAACGGAGGAGCAGCTATGGACGAAAATATGCGCAGCCGTCTGGCGGAGTCTGTCCGAAGCTTTCATATCCCGCGGCTCGGGGAGATCCCCGACGTGGGGCTGTATCTCGAACAGGTGACGCGTTATGTCAATCAATCCATCACGGGATGCGGGCTCAGTCCCATCACGGCCTCGATGGTCAGCAATTATGTTAAGCAGAAGATCATCCCCGGGCCAGAGAAAAAGGCCTACGGCGCGGAGAGCATTGCGTACCTCATCTTTGTCTCGTGCATCAAGAGCGTCGTCGCGATGGACGACATCCGCGCGCTGATCGGCATTCAGCACGAGACCTACGATCTGCCGACCGCTTATCACTACTTCTGCGAGGAATTTGAAAATCTCATCCGCTATGTCTTCGGCGCGAGCGACCATCTTGCAAGCGTCGGACAGGACGAGTCGGATGAAAAGGAACTGCTGCGCTCGGCACTTTTAAGCGTGACGCACAAGCTCTATCTCGACGCCTATCTGCGGCTGCTGAGGCAAGACGCGGAGCGCGCACAAAAGGAAACAGAGGAAGCGCAATGACCGTTGAACAGTTTGTCATGGCCTACGGCGCGGAGCAGGACCGTCTGCGCGCCCTGCTGCCGGAGGGCTTTGCCTCGCTGCGGCCGGTGCTGCGCATCAACGCGGAGGTGCGCGACGGCAAAACGGGGGCTCTCGAGTTCAACACTGCCGCGGAAAAAGCCGACAATCGCGGCTGGGTCAACATCGGCCGCTGGGACGATGTTCCCTTTACGAAGGACGGCAAAAAGACGACCTTCACGCTGCCGGAGCTGACGATCTCGTTCACCGGCGTCGGCATCGAGGGCGGCTGCCCTGCGGAAAAGGACAACGTAGGCTGCTATTACTTGAAAGACGGTACGTTTACGCTCGTGCCCGCGGAGAAGATCACAGCAAACAAGGAATTCTGCGACTGTGAATTCGCCTGGCGCTTTGCAGGCGGCGCGCACGGTGTCAGCCTTGGCAAAATGCTGCCCGCCATCCCCGAAGAGGAGACGACGCACTATGAAAAGGCGGCTTTCACGGTCGAAAATGCCGCCGTCATCCCCTGCATGCAGGTGTTGGGGGCCTATCAGGTGACGTTCGAGCGCTGATTTTTGAAAAAGGGCTTGCATTTTTGCCCGCGCTTTGCTATACTGCGCAGTCGGGAATGAGGTTCTCCCACGGCACTGCCGAAACCGCTTTTTTGAGCTGATGACTTCTGTGATTTTGAACGGTCACAGGGGGCATCAGCTTTTTTGTGTCCGGAGGAGGAAATTTATGTTAACTTCACTCGCACTCGTCTTTTTGGTTGGCCTTGCGCTGGCCGCGCTGTGTCAGAAGCTGAAGCTGCCGCGCATCATCGGCATGCTGGCGACGGGCATCCTGCTGGGGCCGTGCGTGCTCAACGTGCTGGACGGCTCGATTTTGTCGATCTCAGCCGACCTGCGCAAGCTCGCGCTCGTTATTATCCTGCTCAAGGCGGGACTGTCGCTCGATTTGGGCGACCTCAAAAAGGTCGGCCGTCCGGCGATCCTGATGTCGTGCCTGCCCGCAACGTGCGAGATCATCGGCTATGTGCTGCTCGCGCCGTACTTCCTCGGCGTCACGCACGCGGAGGCGGCTGTCATGGGCGCGGTGCTCGCGGCGGTGTCGCCCGCGGTCGTCGTGCCGCGCATGGTGCAGCTGATGGAAAGCGGCCGCGGAACGGACAAGAGCATCCCGCAGATGATCCTGGCCGGCGCATCGTGCGACGATATCTTCGTCATTGTGCTGTTTACAACGTTTCTGCACACGGCGCAGGGCGGCAGCGCCAACGCTGCGGACTTTTTGAGCATCCCTGCGTCGATCGTGCTCGGCGTTGCGCTGGGTGCGCTTGTCGGGTGGTTGCTCAGCCGCTTTTTCGAGACTGCCTATGCCCGAGCGCACTGCATCCGCAACAGCATGAAGGTCATCATCGTGCTGGGGGTCTCGCTGCTGCTCGTCGCGGCGGAGGGCTGGCTCGAGGGCATCGTGCCGGTGTCGGGACTGCTCGCGGTCGTCAGCATGGCGTGCTTACTTAAGATGAAGTGCACGCCGTTCGTTGCCACGCGGCTCTCTGAAAAATTCGGCAAGCTCTGGCTGGCGGCGGAGGTCATTTTGTTCGTCCTCGTCGGAGCGGCGGTCGATATCCGCTATATGGCGGGCGTGGGCCTTGCGGCGGTCGGCATGATCTTCTCGGCGCTCATTTTCCGCGCCGTGGGTGTGTGCCTTTGCCTTGTCAGAACGCCGCTCACGGCGAAAGAGAGGCTTTACTGCGTGTTTGCCTATCTTCCCAAGGCGACGGTGCAGGCGGCCATCGGCTCGGTGCCGCTTGCGGCAGGGCTGCCCTGCGGCAGCATCGTGCTGTCAGTCGCGGTGCTCGGCATCGTCATCACCGCGCCGCTCGGGGCGTTTTTGATGGACACGAGCGCGCCGAAGCTGCTGAGTAAAGCGGAGGAATAAAGAAAAGGACTTGGACGCTTTCGTCCAAGTCCTTTTCTGCTTTTATCAAGTGCTCACACGTCGAGCGCCATATTTGTGCGCTCCATTACCACCACAAGGATGGGAATGAGGATGAGCTGCAAGATGATGCCGGGGATGGCCGTCGTCACCGCGCCGGAGAGGAAGAGGGCGAGGCTGAACTCCGTGCCCTGAAGGCCCGCGAGCAGAAACTTCACAAGCCCCCACACAAGGCGGCCCGCGACCATCGCGGAGATGAGCGAGGCATAGATGCGCCAGCCTGTTTTCGGCAGCTTGCGGTACAGAAGACCGGCGATGGCGCCGTAGGTTGCCATTTCAAACGCCATGGGGATGGCGACCCAGATCGGAGGCATACCGAACATCGAGCGCAGCAGCGGGGAGATAAAGCCGACCGCGAGTCCCCACGGCCAGCCGCACATGAAGCCGCACAGCAGCGCGGGAATGTGCATGGGACAGAGCATGGAGCCGATCTCGGGGATCTGGCCGGTCAAAAACGGCAGGACCATCGCCAAGGCGAGGAAGAGCGCAGAATAGGTGAGTTTTCTCACCGGGGAAGCGGTACGGGCAGTTGCAGTGGCAGCGTTGTTCATGGTTTGTTCTCCATTCCTTCGAGCAGCAAACGGATGTGCGCCATAGCGTCGTCCAGAATGACGGAGGACTTTTTGTCCACGCCCGCGACATACGTGCTGCATAGATTCATCGGGATGAGCACACGGTAGGCATTGCTTGACGCGACGGCGTTTGCCATGGCGGGGGAGATCTCGCCCATCAGCGCATCGGCGATCGCGATGCCGATGGGGCCGACGATGATCTGCGCGCTGCGGCAGGCCACGATGACGGGGTTTTCGCCCGTGGCCACGCGGTCAGCGCCCGCGCGGCGCATCACGTCGGAAGCGGCGCTGTTCGTACCGACCGCCATGATCTCGAGGTGCGGGAAGGACTTTTTGATGTTCTCGACCAAAGTTTTGCCGAGCTTTCCGCCCTGGCCGTCGATGACAAGGATCGTCACGGTGTTCTCATCCTCTCTTGCGTCTTGTTTTCTGCGCGAAAACCCTTGAAAAGACAAAGAAAAGGCATCAATATTCCCCTTGCAGGGAGATTGATACCTTGGTGATACCTCGTTTGCTTTCAGGGAACGCGCGGAAGAAAAGTCAGCTTGTGCCAACGCTGCCGGCTTGTGCCGACGCGGGAATTTTATCAAAAAAGCGCAGGGCTGTCAATCCCTTGCCCCTTGCGAAAGGGGCGAAAAAGCGCTATGATAAACGAAACTTTTTGGTAAAGGAATCCCGCCGCTATGACGAATTTTACCGATATTCGCGACTTTCTGCGCGCCCACTGCGCGCGCTATCCAGAGCTGGCGCTTCAGGACGTCTTCAAGGCGCTCTATCAGAGCGCCTTTGGCTGCGAGCATCTGATCGCCGACCCGTCCGCCGCCGCAGACTACATCCGCGCCGAAGCGGCGCGAAGCGGTGACCGTATCTCCGAGCTCGTCGAGCTGCTCGGCGGCGACTACTGCCGTGTGCACCTCGGCATTTTGCAGGACGGCTTGAGCGCGGAGACGTTTGCGCGGCTCTTCGCCCTCTCTGCGCGGCACGAGGGGTGCGGGCGCGAAAAGCTCGAAGCGATGCTCACCGCCTTGCAGACAATGGCCGACGCGGGCGAGCTGCCGTTTTCTGCGCAGGAGACGGCGGAAGCTGTTGAAACATGGCGCAGGGACGGCTTTCCGCCGCTGCACCACTCCGAGATATTTCGGCAGAATTACGCGCCCGCGTACCGCGTCCTGCGGCGCGACTTCGCCCGCGCGCTGCCGCTGTTTGCGCGCATCGACCGCCTGACGGCGGAAAGAAGCCGCGTGCTCGTCGCCATCGAGGGCGGCAGCGCCAGCGGCAAGACGACGCTCGGCGAGCTGCTGCAAAATGTTTACGGCTGTCCTGTCTTCCACATGGACGACTTTTTCCTCCGGCCCGAGCAGCGCACGGAGGCGCGCTTCACGCAGCCCGGCGGCAACGTCGACCGCGAGCGCTTTTTGGAAGAGGTGCTGATCCCTCTGCGCGAGGGAAGACCCGTCGACTACCGCCGCTTCGACTGCGCGACGTTTACCATCGCCCCGCCGCAGCGGATTAAGGCGGGAACACTCAACATTGTCGAGGGCGCGTACTCCATGCACCCCGACCTTGCGCCGTACTACGATCTATCCGTTTTTCTGCCGATTTCGGCAGAAAAACAGCGCGAGCGCATCCTCAAACGGAATGCGCCCGCGCATGCAAAGCAGTTTTTCGACCGCTGGATCCCTTTCGAGCAGCGCTATTTCGACGCGCTCGATGTGCGGAACCGCTGCGATCTCATCCTTTCGGCGGACGGTTAAATGAGCGTGCCGCTCGGCGCGATGCCGAGCACATATTCGACCGCAATCGCCACAAGAACGACCAGCAGCGAAATGATGAAGCCGTGGAGCATCGGCTTTGCGCCAGACTTGCACAGCGCCGCGAAGTTCGTATTGAGGCCGATGGCGGCGAGCGCCGCGACCATCAGGAACTTGCTGATACTCTTGAGCGTCGTAGCGAGACCGGCGGGAATGACGCCGACGCTGCACAGAATGGACATTGCAAGGAAACCGAGGATGAACCACGGGAACACCGACTTCATATTGACCTTGACGCCATGGTCGCCGCTTTGCGCGGCGGCCTTTTTCTTGAGGTGCACGCTGATGGCGGCGAAGACCAGCACCGTCGGGATGATGGCGAGTGTGCGCGTCAGCTTGACCATCGTGGCAAAGTCGCCTGCGGCCTCGCTGAAGGCGTAGCCCGTGGCCACGACGCTGGAGGTGTCGTCGATGGTCAGGGAACTGAGGTAAGAGGTGCCTGCCACGGTCCAGGTTGCGCCGTTCTTCAGCGTGACGATCACGCCGTTGTTGACAGTGGGGGCAGCAGCCTGGGTGATGTTGGACATCTCGCGGCGGTTGGACTCGTCAATGAGGGTCAGGCCGTCCCGATACTTCTGGGTGGCAGAGCTGATGACACCGGTGATGGTGGTATCCTTCAGGGTCAGGCCAAGATTCTTGGGGGTGTCCAGATCCTTCATCATGGGCTTGGGCGCGTCCTCAGGCTTGGGCGCGTCGGGGCCCTCGGCAATTTTGCCGTCCTTGGTGGGCTCGTTATGGCCCTGGCCGGTGCCGATGAGGGTGTCGTGGAACTTGCCGAAGCCGCCCTGGGTGGAGCGCTTATTGGCCTGGATGTTGGTGGTGGAGTTGAAGAAATCACCGGTGAGGCGGCAGGCGGTGAGGGTCATATTGATATCATCCTCACCGGCCACGGTAAGCTCACGGCCCTCGATGGCCTTGTCCGCTTCGCCCACGGGAATCTTGAAGTCCTGACCGGTCATGCCGCTCTCGTCGTTGTCCATGAGCTGGAGAATGACGCCGTTGCCGGGACGCATGGCGGTTTCGGTGATGTTGACGGTGGTGGCGGAGCCTTTGAATACCATGGAGGACTTGTCCGTCTCAAAGTCGGAACCGGCGATGGTCAGCACGCTGTGGGTATCGCCCATGGCCAGCAGACCGAACCGGCGAAGGAGGTCGTGTCCTACGCGAAGTACAAGCGCGAGACCGACGAGTACCAGGAGCAGGTGAAGGCCCTCAAGGCCGAGCTGGAGCAGCGCGACAAGCAGATCGAGGAGTTCACCTCCAAGGCGGGCAACGCCGAGGAGCTGCAGGCCGCGCTCGACAAGGCCAAGGCCGACAACGAGGCGTACAAGGCCGACGCCGAGAAGCGCGAGGCCGACATGCGCCGCGACTTCGCCATCGACACCAAGCTGGCGCAGATGGGGGTGCGCAACGCCAAGGCGGCGCGCGCGATCATCCCGAACATCGCCGACGCGAAGCTGGACGAGCAG
>OLNX01002533.1_pt1 | contig 13487 bp, 14 predicted proteins | sample 1672611 | NCBI WGS metagenome assembly OLNX01 (sample SAMEA3136705, study PRJEB25190) | human gut metagenome
CGAATTGACGCGGGAGATATACCACGCTGCCATCGACGTGAAGAGCAGAATCAGCGCCGTCGAGAGGATCGTAATGACCGTGCTGTAGAGCGCGGATTTCCAGAACGGATAGTTGCCGAAGGTCATGCCCTTGACAAAGTTGCTCCAGCCCGCAAAGCTCTCGCCGCTGGGCCAGCCGAACGTGTCGGTCTTGACGAAGGTGTTGACCTTGAACGAGTTGAGCAGCACCAGCAGAACCGGCATCACGTAAAATACGCAAAGCACCGCAAAGAAGATTGTCAGCGCCCGCTTTGCCTGCTTTTCTTTGGATAATGCGCTGTTTTTCATCACTGCTGGACCTCCTTTTTCCGGGTTGCGTTGAGCTGAATCAGACCGATTGCCGCCACGAGGATGAAGAACAGCACTGCCTTCGCCTGCGCTGTACCTCTGGCGTTCGTATTCTGCCCATAGAAGGTGTTGTAAATGTTGAGCGCCAGCATCTCCGTCGTGTGGACCGTCGTGCCGTCGGGATTGATGATATACGGCTGGCCGCCCGTGAGCGCGAGGTTCTGGTCAAAGAGCTTGAAGCCGTTCGTTAAGGTCAGGAACATGCAGATCGTGATGGATGGCATCACGTTCGGGATCGTGACCTTCCAGAGCGTCTGCCACTTGTTCGCGCCGTCGATCTTTGCCGCCTCCAGCATATCCTCCGGCACGGCCTGCAGGCCCGCGATATAAATGATCATCATGTAGCCGATCTGCTGCCAGCACATGAGGATGATAAGCCCCCAGAAGCCGATCTTTGTGTTGAGCAGAATCGACGTTCCGTAATGGCTCAGAATGCCGTCGAAGATCATGCTCCAGATGTAGCCCAGTACAATACCGCCGATGAGGTTCGGCATGAAGAAGACGGTCCGGAACACGTTCGTTCCCTTGATGCCCTGCGTCAGCGCGTAGGCTACCGCGAAGGCGAGGACGTTGATGATGATCAGCGACACAATGGCGAAGATCGCCGTGTAGCCGAACGAATACCGGAAGCTCTCGTCGGCAAAGGCCTTTCCGTAGTTTGCAAGGCCTACCCACGTCCACTTGCTCGTCGTCTTGAACTTGCAGAAGGACAAAAACAGGCCCTTCAAAAACGGATACACGAATCCGATGCAGAACGCCGCCGTCATCGGAAGCAGGAACAGCCAGAACATCCGCTGAATGGGGCGGCGGATCAGTCGGCTGTTGTGTGCGGCTGGATCCCGCGGTATGTTTATACGCTTCATTCTTTCACTCCTGTTCTGCCGAAATTGTCATGGCGACAGCTCCTGCCCGAACGCCTCGGGCAGCAGCTCACGCCGTCACAGTCTATATGCTATCATGCCGGCGGATATATCTACAGGCGGAGCGGACGTGATCGCCCGCCCCGCCTGTATTGTGTGTCAATTTATCTCAGCGGATATCCGCAGAGGACTTAGTGCTCGTTGGCGTACTGAGTAGCCCAGCCCTGGACGAACGCGGTCTCAACGGTGGACCAGTCGCCGGTGCCGGTGGTGTACTGGCTCAGAGCATCAACGACGGCAGCGCGCCAATCGTCAACGGCAGGAGTCCAGTTGAACGCCCAGGTCACGGTGTAGTTGCCGTTGGCAACGTACTCGTTGGCAGCCGCAAAGAACACGTTCTCCGGGGTCTTGGCGTTCTTGAACGGGCAGGGACCGAACTGCTCGGCCAGCATGGTGGTGCCTTCCTCAGAGGTGACGACCCAGTACATGAAGTCCAGAGTGGCCTGGATGTCTTCCGGAGAGGCGTTCTTGTTGATCGCCCAGCAGTTCTCGGTGCCGCAGCAGAGACCAGCCTTCTCCTCGCCTTCCACACCGCAGTAGATGGGGATCATGGTGAGGTCGTCCGGGTTCATGCCGAACTTGTCGGCAGAAGTCAGGTTGCTGTACTCCCAAGTGCCGTTCTGATAGAACGCAGCCTTGCCTTCGCCGAATTCAGCCTCGGCCTGATCGCCGGTGGCGGACAGGAGGGCAGCGCCAGTGGTCGCGGTATCGGTGATGTACAGATCCCAGATGTTCTTGTAGTTCTCGAGGTAGGTGCCCTTGATGGTGGCGGGCTGCTCCGTCACGCCGTCATCGCGGAACTCGTAGTACAGAGGCATGTTGGCCAGGTGGCCGGAGAAGCGCCAGCTGGAGGAGCCGTCCATGCCGGAGGAAGTGAAAGCGTCAAAGCCCAGCTCGGCAGCGCGGGCGTGGATGTCCTCCGCCACGGCCTTGAGGGTCTCAAAGTTGGTGATATCCTCCACGGTGTAGCCGGCCTTTTCCAGCAGGGCCTTGTTGGTGATGATGCCGAACGCCTCGTAGCAGTAGCCCACGGCCAGGGCGTCGCCGTTCTCGCCGTAGAGGTTGAACTCGTCGGTGCTCAGCTCTTTGTAGAAGTCGGTGTCCTGCAGGGGCAGGAGGTAATCGGCCCAGGTATCCAGGCCGGCCTGGGTGCCGCACTGGAACAGCGTGGGGGCGGCGTCGCCCTTGTCCATCTCAGCGGTCAGGGTTTCGGAATAGGTGCCGGAGGCGGCGGTGACCACGGTGACGGGCACACCGGTCTGCTCGGTGTAGGTCTTGGCCAGCGCCTGCCAGGCCTCATCGGCCTCGGGCTTGAAGTTGAGGTAGTAGACCTTGCCGGTCGCTTCGGCGGAAGCCGCGCCCGCAACCAGGGTCAGGCACAGCGCAAGCGCCAGAACCAGAGCCAACAGTTTCTTCATGAATGGAACACCCCTTTTCAATCTATATGCGGCACAGGCCGCTTTTGAACCCGTGTGCGAGCAAAAATCGCGCAATCGTTTGCGCGTATTTTCAATCTCGTACTTTAGCCATATCATACCATTCATTGTGGATGTTGTCAAGTGCTTCATGTTTTTTTTGTGAAAATCGTACGACGCCCCATCCCGGCCTGTATGTTTTTGATGGGAACGGCGCATGCTGATGGACGAGGACCGCAGCGGCCGCTGTGCGCGTCCGCGCGAATTCCGGCGCGAAAACAAACAAGGAGTGAGGGCTTTATGAAAAAACTGCTCGCCGTATTGTCCATCGCCCTGCTGGTGGTAGGGGCCGTCACCATTTTCAGCATGGCGGAGGATACGGCCGCCCCCGGGCCGTCCGCGCCAACCGCGCCGGCGCAAACCGCCTCTCCCTCCGCCGTGGGGAGCGGAGCGGTCTATTACCTGAATTTTAAGCCCGAACAGTCCCAGCAATGGCAGGCGCTGGCCAAGACCTACACCGAGCAGACCGGTGTGCCCGTCACCGTGGTCACCGCCGCCTCCGGCACCTATGAGAACACCCTCCGTTCCGAGCTGGAAAAGGCGGACGCGCCCACGCTGTTTCAGGTCAACGGTCCGGTGGGCCTGAAAACCTGGCGGGACTACTGTCTGGACCTGCGTGACACCGCTCTCTACCGCAACCTCAAAAGCGACGACTTCGCCCTCATCGAGGACGGGCAGGTACTGGGTGTGGCGTACGTGATCGAGACCTATGGCCTCATCTACAACCGAACCCTCCTGGACAAGTATATGGCGATGGACGGCGCGGTGATTCAGTCCGCAGACCAGATCAACAATTTTGAGACCCTCAAGGCCGTAGCCGAGGATATCCAGGCCCGCCGCGAAGAGCTGGGCGTGCTGGGAGCCTTTACGTCCGCCGGCATGGATGCCAGCTCCGACTGGCGGTTCAAAACACACCTGGCCAACCTGCCCGTATACTATGAGTATAAGGCGGACGGTATCACCTCCACCGAGGCCATCAAGGGCACCTATCTGGAAAACTACAAAAAAATCTGGGATCTCTATCTCAACAACGCCACCTGCGAGCCCGCCGTCATCGGAGCCAAAACGGGGGAGGATGCGGCGAGCGAGTTCGCTCTGGGAGAAGCCGTGTTCTATCAAAACGGCACCTGGGCCTATGCCGACTGCATCGCCGAGGGCCTGACCGACGATGATCTTGGCATGCTGCCCATCTACATCGGTGTGGACGGGGAAGAAATGCAGGGCCTGTGCACGGGGTCGGAGAACTTCTGGTGCATCAACAAGAATGCAAAGCCCGAAAACATTGAAGCCACCAAGGCTTTTGTGGAATGGATCATCACCAGCGATGAGGGGCGCGACGCCCTGGCCAACCAGATGGGCTTTGTAACCCCCTTTTCCACCTTTGACGCCGGCTATACCGCGCACAACGCGCTGCTGGACGCCGCCAGCGAGGACCTGGCTGTGGGTCATACGCCCGTGAGCTGGACCTTCCCAACCATGCCGTCGGAGGCCTGGAAAAACGGCGTGGGCGCGGCGCTGCTGGAGTACGCGCAGGGGACGAAGGAATGGTCCGCGGTGGAAACCGCGTTTGTGGACGGCTGGGCCAGCGAGTACGCGGCGGCCCAGAAATAAAGGCGCCTTTCACGACGCCATTCACATACGGGAGGGAATTTGCCGATGGAGAGGGATCTTGCAAGGTACTGGCCGGTATTTCTGCTGCCGACGGCGGCCGCCTTTGCCATCGGTTTTCTGATCCCCTTCGCCATGGGGCTGTACCTTTCGTTCTGTGATTTCACCACCCTGTCTAACGCCACGTTTGTGGGCTTTGGCAACTATGTGCGCGCCTTTGAGGATTCGGGGGGCTTTACGCACGCGCTGTGGTACACGGCGCTGTTTGCCGGGCTGTCCACGGTTGTGATCAACCTGTTCGGACTGACGGTGGCGCTGCTTCTGGTGCGCGGCTTTCGCGGCACGAACCTGTTCCGCACGGTGTTTTTCATGCCCAACCTGATCGGCGGCATCGTGCTGGGATGGCTGTGGCAGGTCATTCTCAACTACGGCGTGCTCGCACGCTACGGCGTTACGCTGGTCACCAGCGAATGGTACGGGTTCTGGGGCCTGATGGTGGTGATGCTCTGGCAGCAGGCCGGCTACATGATGATCATCTACATTTCCGGCCTTCAGTCCATTCCCGGAGAGCTGAGCGAGGCCGCCGCCATTGACGGCGCTTCCGCCTGGCAGACGCTTCGCTACGTCAAATTGCCCATGCTGATGCCCTCCATCACCATCTGCACGTTTCTGACACTGACCAATGGATTCAAGCTCTTCGACCAGAACCTCGCGCTCACGGGCGGCATGCCCTCCAACCGTTCGCAGCTTTTGGCGCTGAACATCTATGACACCTTCTACGGCCGTGCCGGCTGGGAGGGCGCGGGCCAGGCCAAGGCGGTGGTGTTTTGCCTGATCGTGGTGACGATCGCGCTTCTCCAGCTCCGGCTGACCCGCACGAGGGAGGTGCAGCAATAGCATGGCGGCAACACAAAAACGGCGGCGTGCCGCCGACGCAGCCCTCACCGCCGTTTTTTCGCTCATCTCGCTGGCCTATGTGTTCCCGCTGGTCATGGTGCTCCTCAACAGCTTCAAACGCAAGGCCTATATCAGCCGCGCGCCCTTTGCCCTGCCCACCGGAAACATGTTTGTCCGGCTGGACAACTACCGAAACGGCATCCGCCTGACGGACTTCTGGGCCTCCATGCTGTGGAGCTTTATCATTACGGTCCTGTCCGTGGCGCTGATTCTGCTGTGCACCTCCATGTGCGCCTGGTACATCAGCCGCGTCCGAAACCGGATCACCCACGGCGTCTATCTGCTGTGCATCTTCAGCATGGTGGTGCCCTTTCAGATGGTGATGTTCACCCTCTCCAAGGTGGCCAACGTCCTGGGCCTCAATACCCCCTGGACCATCCCGGTCATCTATCTGGGCTTTGGCGCGGGGCTGGCAGTATTCCTGTTCACCGGCTACATGAAGGCCTGCCCCATCGCCATTGAGGAGAGCGCCACCATCGACGGTTGCTCACCCCTTCGCACCTTTTTCAGCATCGTGATGCCCATTCTGCAGCCCTCGCTCATCTCCACCGGCATTCTGCAGGCCATGTGGATCTGGAACGATTACCTGCTGCCCTACCTGGTTCTGGATCTCAAGCGCTTCAAGACCATTCCCATCGCCGTGCAATATCTCCGGGGCGGCTACGGCAGTGTGGATATGGGCGCGATGATGGGCATGCTGGTGCTTGCCATCGCCCCGATTCTTGTGCTGTACTTCCTGTGCCAGAAATATATCGTCAGCGGCGTGATGGCGGGCGCCGTCAAGGGCTGAGCTTACACCAGCCCCATCGCCATTTCCACCAGCAGGGCCACCACCACCACCAGCGCGGAGATGATAAATCCGTGCAGCATGGGGCGAAGGCCCGCTTTTTGCATTTCACGGAAATCGGTGTTCAGGCCGATAGCGGCCGGCGCGGCCACCATGAGGAACTTGCCAGATCCTTGAGGAAGGCGGAAGCCGCGGCGGGAATCAGCCCCACGCTGTTGAAAAGCGCCAGGCCCAGGAAACCCAGGATAAACCACGGGAAGAGCGTGAGCACGTTGACCCGCTCCCCCTCCACAACCACGTTCATGCGGCCCTTTTCGCGCACGTTGATGACGGAGAAGATCAATACCGTAGGAATGATGGACAGCATGCGCGTGAGCTTGACCATGGTGGCAAAATCGCCCGCCGCCTCGCTGAAGGCATAGCCCGCGGCCACCACGCTGGAGGTATCATTGACCGCCGTGCCCGCCCGCAGGCCATAGGCCATGTCGCTCATGCCCAGCCAGTGCCCCAGGAAGGGAAACATCAGAATCATGACCATGTCAAACAGGAAGGCGGCGGACATGGCGTAGGCGATATCGCGTTCCTGCGCGTCGATCACGGGCGCAATGGCCGATCCGCCGCAAATGCCTGTGCCCGCAGAGATCAGGTTGCTCAGCTTCCAGTTGAGCCCCAGGCTGCGCCCCACCAGGTAGCCGCCGCCAAAACAGGTGAGCAGCGTAAAGCACATCACCATCAGCGACAGCCTGCCCACGGTGAGGATATCCCTCATGCTCAGCGATGCGCCCAGCAAAATGATCGCCAGCTTGAGCACCCGCTTGGAGGTGAACTTGAGTCCCCCGGCCACCAGCGCAGACGGCTTGCGCAGCGCGTTGATTCCCATGCCGATGAACAGCGCAATGACCGAGGCGCCAATGAGGTGAATGGGCAAAAGCCCCTCCAGAAACCGCGCCGCAGCCGCCACCGCCACCGCGATCAGAAGGCCCGGCACCACGCTTGCGTACTTTTTCATCCTTTGCATATCCAAATCCCTCCGTTTCTTTGCCGGACCATTGTACCCGCAAAGCATCATAAAGTAAAATATCGTTTTTGAATAAACGATAAATTTATGTTATGATGTCTAGGGAGGGAGCCACCATGCTGGATGCCAAGATTCAAACCTTTCTGGAGGTGGCGGCGCAGGGCAGCTATACGCGTGCCGCAGAGCGCCTTCACCTGACGCAGCCTGCCGTAACGCAGCAGATCCACCGGCTGGAGGAACACTACGGTCACCGCCTGGTGGATACCTGCGGCCGTGTGGTGCGGCTGACCGAAGCCGGCATGCTTCTGGAGCACCATGCCCGCATGCAGCTTGCCAACGAGCGCCGCTTCATGGAGCGCATGGCGGCAGAGGAACCGCCGCTGAGTCTGGGTGCGACGCTATCCATAGCAGACTATTATCTGCCCGGGCCGCTGGCCCGCACGCTGGCGGGCGGTCTAGCCCCGCGCGTAACCGTAGGCAATACGCAGGTTCTTACCGGGCGTATGCTGGCTGGCGAACTGGACTGCGCGCTGGTGGAGGGCCTGTTTGACCGCGCTCTGTTTGAAGCGCATGTGTGGCGCGCCGCGCGATTTGTCGCAGCAGCGCGCGCAGATCATCCGCTGGCGGGAAAACCCTGCACGATAAGCAGCCTGTGCGCCTTCCCGCTTTTGGTGCGCGAGCGGGGGTCCGGCACGCGGGCGGTGCTGGAGAGCGCGCTGTTCTCGCGGGGGATGGACCTGTCCGCCTTTGCGTGCACGCTGGAGCTGGGCAGTTTCGGACTAATCAAGGCAGCGCTGGCCGCCACCGACGCCGTCACCTTCCTCTATCAGGATGTGCTGACCGGTGAAAGCGGCCTTACGGCGCTGGACGTAACCGACTTTGCCCTGGAACGCCCGCTGTACTTTCTTACGCCGCGGGGCGGAAGCGAACGCGAGCGGTGCCTTGCGCTGCTTCACGCCCTGAGCGCTCCGGCCTAGGCCCCGAAACGCAAAACGGCCGCCCGGTTTCCTTGCGGAAGCGGACGGCCACAGACTGTCAAAAAACTTTCCGGTAGGTTCGGAGGGCCGCAGTCCTCCGAGCTGTATTCCGAATCCAGCGACATGTGCGGTGGATTCGGAAGCCTTGCGCAGCAAGGTTTCCTTACGCCGTTTCCCGCCCGGGAGCCCCGCAGGGGCGAGAGGGAAACGGCGCAAACCTGTCGAAAAAGGCCGGCACAGCCGGACTTCTCCGACACGCTGCGACCGCCCGGCTTCCTTGCGGAAGCGGGCGGCCAGCAGGCCCTTGCGGATTTGCCCGGCCGGGAAATCCTGTTGCCAGGTTATCCGTGTTAAAAAGTGCCTTCCGTCTGCCATAGATACCAGTCCGTGCCGTCGGTTACCGCATATACCGTGCCGTCGCCGGAGAAAAACGTGGGCAGATCGCGGCTTTTCAGCTGATTGATCGATTTTCCATCCAAATCCTTCTGGCGGTTGGTGGCAACGGCGGCCTCGGGAGCCACGGCGTCCAGAAATGCCGGCACCGTAGGGGTGATGGCATGGTGGGGCAGCTTGATCAAATCGGCCTTGAGCTCCTGAGCCGGCAGATTTTCCAGAAAGTAATGCTGCGCCCGGCCGATAATATCGGAGCAAAGCAAAATCGAGCTTTCGCCGTAGGTAACCTTCAGCATTAACGCACGGGCGTTGGTATTGGTGAATTCCGTGCATTGATGCACCTGGATGGTGGCGCCTCCAAGCGACAGCGTGTCGCCCTCCAGAATGCGCTCTACCGGCACATTTGCTTTTTGGGCCGCCTTCACGGTACGTTCGCCCAGCTCGGAATTGCGTATGGCCCAGTCATTGTAGGAATGCAGGTAGGCATCCGCCGTAAAGCCGTTTAACAGCAGCTGATACAGACCGTCGATATGGTCGTCATGATAATGGGTATTGAGAAAGTATTTCATGTGGCGCAGGCCGCGCTCATCAAGGGCCTGCTGCAGATCTTCGCGGAAAGGATTGGGGCCGCCGTCCACCATCATGCTTTCACCCTCGCAGGTCAGCAGCATGGCGTCTCCCTCGTTCACATCAAAAATCGTCCATTGCAGGGTGTGCTCCATATCCCAGTCCTCCGGGGGCTGCTGGGATAAAAACACCTGCGCACAGGCCATGTGCGGCAGGCATATGGCGAAAGCCGCAAGCACGCACAGAACCCATCGTTTCACCCGAGAATGTAAAGGCATCCTTTGTTCCTCCATCATTGCTTTCATCATCATGCAGCCAAGCGGACGGGTATCCGGGGCGCAAAAGGGGCGTCCTCTTCTCCGCCCGCTTCCTAGGCGTTCTCCGGTCGCCGCCTCCGTCCCTTGCGCTGCAAGGCGCCGGACCATCGCCATTCCAATACAGCCCTCCGGGAAAACGTCCGGAGGGCCGTAAGCCGAGCATGCGCGCCGGCCTGGAAAGGGTCTTACTTGAGGTACTCAAGGAGCAGTGCGCGGGCGGCCTCCACATCGCGCAGGTCGATCACCTCGCAGGCGCTGTGCACATAGCGGCAGGGAATGCTCACCGTGCCCGCGATCACGCCGCCGCGGGAAAGCTGAATGGCACTGGCATCCGTGCCGCCGAAGGGCAGCACCTCGCGCTGGGTTTTGACGCCCGCGCGCTCGCCCGCCGCCAGCAGGTCACGCACCAGATCGGGGTTGGAGATGCTGCCGCGGTCCATGATCTTGACCGCCGCGCCCTCGCCCAGCTTCACAGCGGGCAGCTTGGTTTCCGGCGTGTCGCCATTGGCCGTCACGTCCAGCGCGATGCCGATGTCCGGCTCCACGCTGTAGGCGGCGGTCTTGGCGCCGCGGCAGCCAACCTCCTCCTGTGTGGAGAATACGGCGATCACGGTGTTGCGGGTCTGGGGCAGGGCCTGCATCACGCTCACCAGCAGGGCGCAGGCGATGCGGTCGTCCATGGCGGGCGCGGCCACGCGATGCTCACCCAGGCGGAAGCAGTCGTTGGCGTACACAGCCACGTCGCCCAGGCTGACCATGGAGAGGGCCTCGGTTTCATCCGCCGCCCCGATGTCGATGAACATGTGCTTCATGGCGGGGGTCTCACCCTCGCGCACGGGCTCCTGCACGATCACGCCCTGCACGCCGTTTTGGAAGCTGACGTGACGGGTACGGCTCACGGCCAGCCCCACGCCGCCCACGGGCATCACCCGCAGGAAGCCCTCCTTTTCCACGGCCACCACGATAAAGCCGATATGGTCCATATGCGCCGACAGCATGATGCGCTTGCCGTCCGGGTCCGTGCCGCGCTTTTCGCAAATGAGATTGCCCAGTGCATCGCGGCGGATGGAATCGACATGGTCCTTCACAAGCGCCTCCACGGCGTCGGCCACGCCGGCCTCGCGCCCGGTCGCGCCGTACAGATTCACCAGCTGCCTGATGAGTTCAAACATCGAAAATGCACCTCTCCTTTTATTTCTCCAAAAATGCCTTGGCCAGGCGGTACTGCGCCTCGATATCCGACGCGGCGCATACGGTAGACGGGCTGTGGATGTAGCGGCAGGGTACGCTGAGCACGCAGGTGCGGGCACCCGCGCCGGTGCGCTGCATGGTTCCGCCCTCGTTGCCGCCGCTGACGCTCATCTTGACCTGATGGGGAATGCCTTCCTTCTGCGCCAGGGCGAGCATGTCCCTGAACAGTTCAGGATTGGCAATCGACGCGTTATCCATGAAGCTGACCGTCGTGCCCTGACCCACGCGGCACACGTGATGCACGGCGGGCGTATCGCCCATGTCGTTGGCGGTGGTCCCCTCCAGCGCCAGCCCGATATCCGGCATCAGGCGGAAGGCCGCGCCCGCCGCGCCGCGGCAGCCGACCTCCTCCTGGCAGGTGAACACAAAATCCGTATCGCCATGCGCGTCGCAGGTGAGCAGGCGAAGCATGTTGTAGCAGCCGATGCGGTCGTCCAGAGCGCGCGCCAGAATCCGCCCCTCGCCGAAAGGCGTGAAAGCGGTGTCGAAGGTGATGGGCGTACCTGCCGGGGCCTTCTCCAGCGCCTCGTCCTTATCCTTGGCGCCGATGTCCACGTAGAGCTGGTCGATGGGCAGCACGCGCTTGCGGTCCTCGGCGGTCTGCTGATGGATGGCCATGGCGCCGATGACGCCGCTGAGCGGCTCCTGAGCAGGCTTGCCGTCCCTGGCGGGCACGGCGTAGCCCACCTTGACCCGCTTGGACACCAGCACCCGCGGGTCGATGCCGCCGATGGGCCGCACATGCAAAAGCCCCTCGTCCGTGGCGGAAATCACCATCAGGCCCACCTCGTCCATGTGGGCGGATACCATAACATGCGGCGCGTCCGCGTCGCGGCCCCGCTTGTGGGCGATCACGTTGCCCATGCGGTCAATGGTCACGTTTTCCTTGCCCAGAGTGCGGACGCACTCGTCGTAGACAGCGGCGCGCACCAGCTCCTCGCGGCCGCTGACACCCTGCAGTTCACAAAGCTGTTTCAGCTCCATAGCGCTTCATTCCACCCTTCGTCCAGGTCGCCCAGGAAATGGGCCAGCAGCCTGCCGCATTCGCGGATTACGTTCATATCCAGCAGTTCCACCGTGGTGTGCATGTATTTCAGCGGCAGATCGATCAGCACGCACGGCACGCCCTCGCGCGCGATCTGAATATTGTCCAGATCGGTGTAGGTAAAGCGCTCGGCATGCTCGGTGTTGAGCTTGATGCCATGGTCCTTGGCGGCCTTTTTGAGGCGCTCCAGCAGCTTGTACTGCACAAAGGGCCCGTAGGTCGCGGCGGGCGCGTCCAGCGGCACGGTGGTATCCGGCCGGCTCTGGGGAATGGTGGCGTGCGTCACGTCCAGCGCTACGGCCAGGTCCGGGTCAATGGCGTGGGCGGCCACGGATGCGCCCTTGGAGCCCACCTCCTCCTGGGAGGTGGCCACAAAGTAGATATCGCAGATATGGCTCATTTTTTGCAGCCGCTCGGCCGCCTCCAGAAGACAGGCCACGCAGGCGCGGTCGTCCATGGTCTTGGCGGCGCAGCGATCGTTGAGCAGGGGCGTCGCCGGGCCGTGCAGGGTAATGAGGTCGCCTATGCGCACCTGCGCGCGCACTTTATCCACCGGCAGTCCCAGGTCCACGAACAGATCTTCCCGCTTGTAGTTGTGCTCACGGTCGGCGGTACTGAGCAGATGCGGCGGGGTGGACCCCACCACGCCCAGCAGCTTTTCCGTGCCGTTCCCTGCGCCCGTAGCGTGCACGGTAACGCTGGAGGCCGGCAGGATGCGCGGGTCCACGCCGCCCACCTGCCCCATGCGCAGCGAGCCGTCAGGGAGGATATCCGCCACCATGAGGGCGATTTCGTCCTGATGTGCCGCCAGCATCACGCGGGGCGCGGGCGATCCGTCCTTGGTGGGCGCGGTGGCCTTTTTCAGGGCAATCACGTTGTAGAGCGGATCGATGGTCACGCTGTCGCACAGCGCCTCAAAGCGCGCCTTCAGCCAGCCGGACACCTCCGCCTCGTGCCCGCTGGGGCCGTGCTGCACGGCCATGCCTTGCAAATAGTTCAGAATGTCCATTGTTCTCTGCCTTTCCCTGTTGGTTGATTGGGCACTGCCATTATAATGCTTTTATGCATGAAAAGCAATGCGCCCGGCCCCCTCGCTTTCGCGGGGGAAGTCGGGCGCATACGCACATCCGGGCGCCTATTCCCAGTGGGTGCCGTCCTGACGGCAGGCGCAGCTGCATTTGGTGGATACCAGAATCACATCGTCCCCGATGCGCTGGATATCCTCCCAGGGAATGACCAGGCCGCATTTTTCGCCGCGCAGGGTTTGAAGAAAGGACGTTTCCGCCGGCACCACCAGGGCGGTCACGCGGCTGTCCGCCGTGCAAAACTCAATATCCATCACCCGGCCCAGACGCTTGCCGTCATGCACGTCGATCACCTCTTTGGTGCGAAGCTCTGCCAGCGTCACGTCCGTTCCTCCTTGTCGTTTTTTTGCGGGGGAGTGGAACAAGGATATGCCGCAGGGTAGCGTCGCATGCCCGAAAGGGAGCGCCTCCCATCGCTTTCCATTCCGGCTCTCCCCCTTTCCCTCCCACGCGAAAAATGGTACAATAGGACCCGCGCGGGGCTTGCCCCGTCCCCACACCAAGCAAGGAGTCTTTCCGCTTTGATTACATTCTGTACCTTATTCAGCGGTTCCAGCGGCAACGCCGTTTACTTTGCCACCGATCAGGGCGCGCTGCTGGTGGATTGCGGCATGAGCGGCCGCCAGGTGCTGGACGCGCTGTGCGCCGCGGGGCTGGACCCCGCGGGCCTCAAGGCGCTGCTCATCACCCACGAGCACAG
>OLNX01002542.1_pt1 | contig 13396 bp, 10 predicted proteins | sample 1672611 | NCBI WGS metagenome assembly OLNX01 (sample SAMEA3136705, study PRJEB25190) | human gut metagenome
AAGTCGAGGAATTACATAACGCCGGCACAGGAAACACCCCGCAGAACCCTTCGGTTTCGACCGGCAGGAACACTTCACGGATCAACAGGAAATACGCCGAAACAAAAACAGCGAACAAAATCAACGACCATAAAAAAACGGGATCACTCCCTCTCGATATGATTGTACTCGAAAACATCAACAAGACCTACCACAACGGCGCTCCGCTGCATGTACTCAAGGGTATCGACCTCGAAATCGAAAAGGGCGAGCTGGTTTCGATCATGGGGGCCTCGGGATCGGGCAAATCGACCCTGCTGAACATCCTCGGGATCCTGGACGACTACGACACGGGCGAATATTTCCTGAACGGGCGCCTGATCAAGCACCTGAGCGAGACGCAGGCCGCTGCCGCCCGCAACAACATGATCGGCTATATTTTCCAGTCGTTCAACCTGATAAACTACAAGAACGCGGTCGAAAACGTCGCCCTTCCCCTCTACTACCAGGGCGTTTCGCGCCGCAAACGCAATGCCGAAGCCCTCGAATACCTCGACCGACTGGGGCTCCGCGACTGGGCCCACCACATGCCCAACGAAATGTCGGGCGGCCAGAAACAGCGCGTGGCCATCGCCCGGGCATTGATCAACAAGCCCCAGATCATCCTCGCCGACGAACCTACGGGCGCCCTGGACAGCAAAACCTCGCAGGAGGTAATGGACCTGCTGCGGCAGGTAAACGGGACGGGCATGACCATCATCTGCGTAACCCATGAACAGTCGATCGCCGACCAGACGGACAAGATCATCCACCTGAAGGACGGCGTGATCGGTTCGATCCAAAACCTCCGGCCATGAGAGAGTTGCTGTTGGAAATCTGGGCGTCGATCCGCCGCAACAAGCTGCGCACGTTCCTCACGGGCTTCTCGGTCGCATGGGGCATCTTCATGCTGGTCATCCTGCTCGGCTCGGGCAACGGACTGAAAAACGGCACGCTCTCCAATTTCGGATCGATGGCCGTCAATTCGGTCATCATCAACGGCGGCTGGACCTCGCAACCCTACAAGGGCTACGACAAGTGGCGGCGCATCAACATCACCAACCGCGACCTGGAGATCCTGCGCACCGAATTTCCCGAAGTAGATAAGGTTTCCGCCCGCGTACAAGGACCAGGACAATACAACCTCTCCCACGGACGCGACTTTCTGAACAATGCGGCCGTAGTCGGCAGCGACCCGGAATACCGCGAAATCATGAATGTCAGGGTGCTCGACGGACGCTTCCTGAACGATACCGACCTTCGGGAGCGGCGCAAGGTGATCGTCGTGGATAAAAACGTGCGGGATGTCCTGTTTCACGGTCAAAGTCCCGTCGGACAGCACCTCCTGGTCAACGGAACATCGTACAGCATCATCGGTGTTTTCGAGATGGACCAGTTCGGCTCCTACACATTCACCTTCATCCCGCTGACGACCGCCCAACTGCTCTTCAACCACAGCGATCCGAGCGTAGGACAGACCTATCTTTCGGTGAAAGACATCGACACCGATCAGAAGATGGCCGAATTCGAACAACGGCTCCGCAATCGTCTGGCTGCCGAACATACCTTCGCGCCCGACGACGAAAGCGCCGTCTGGATCTACAACCGCATGGAAGGTTACAAGAACATGATGCTCGTCTTCGGCGGCATCAACCTCTTCATCTGGATCATCGGTCTGGGGACGCTGCTCGCAGGCATCGTGGGCGTGAGCAACATCATGCTGGTAACGGTGCAGGAGCGCACCTTCGAATTCGGCATTCGCAAGGCTCTCGGAGCCAAACCCTCGTCGATCATCCGGCTGATCCTGACCGAATCGGTGATGATTACCGCCGCATTCGGCTATATCGGGATGGTGCTCGGCGTATTCGCCATGGAAGGAGTGAACAAGCTCATGACACAAACTCCGCCCGGTGAGGAGAACACGTTCAACATCTTCGTCAATCCGACGTTGAACCTCTCGGTAGCGGTAAGCGCGACGATCGTTCTGGTGCTGGCCGGACTTATCGCAGGTTACATCCCCTCCCGCCGGGCCGCCCGACTGAAGACCGTCGATGCCCTTCGACACAACAAATAACCGACACGAAAACCGCAGCGGCCGGGACAAAAGATAAAAGGAGCCGCAACAACTGGAAGCGAGAAACGGAAGAAAACGCAACGGCCGGGGACGACAAGCCGGGAAAAAGATAAGGAAACGCCCGCAACGCCGGTAAGGAACCACCCCGGCGTCAGAAGGACGACCAAAGTTCCCTCCCGAGGAGGGGATTCAGGGAAGGATAAAATTGGAACACGCGGCTCTGCCGCGAAACTACAACCAAAAGGAACGAAAAGAGCAACGAAAAACCGGGAACAAGACAAGGAGGCAGCCGAACTCCGAAGGACGGCCAAAGTCCCCTCCCGAGGAAGGGATTTAGAGGTAGGTAAAATCAATACGCGCGTTGTCGCGCAACTACGACCGACAGAAAAGAAGATACGAAAAAGATAACAGCAAGATAAGGAACCAGACTATGACAGGATTTTTCGATACGGATCGCTGGAACGAAATCTGGCAGACGATCTCCCGCAACCGCAGGCGCAGCATCATGACGGCGCTGGGTGTCTTCTGGGGTATCTTCATGCTGATCGTCCTGCTGGGTGCCGGCACGGGGCTGGGCCGCATGTTCCGTGCCCAACTGGGCGGTACGGCCACCAACGCCATTTTCATCATGTCCGACCGCACCTCCGTCCCATACGAAGGTATGCCTACGGGCCGTAGCTGGGAACTGGACTGGGACGACCTGGAAGCGCTCCGGAAACTGCCCCGCATCGAATACATCTCGGCCATTTGCTGGGGCAACCAACGCAACATGAGCCACCAAGACCACAAAGGCGAATTCGGACTGATGGGCTACTCGCCCGACATGCAGCAGATCGCCCCCCAACAGATTCTCATGGGGCGCTACCTGAACGAAGTCGATGAACTGCGCCAGCGCAAAGTCTGCGTAATCGGGCTTCAGGTCTGGCGCGACCTCTTCCCCGGCGGAGAAGATCCCACAGGCAAAACGATCCAGATCGGCAGTTCCTACTTCACGGTCGTCGGCGTTACCAAACCCCTGGGCGGTATGATGGCCTTCAGCGACCCGGAGCGGACCGTCGTCATCCCGGCGCTGCTCGTACAGCAAATGTACGGACTGGGACGGACGATCGACATGCTGGCACTCACCGGATATGCGGACGAACCGACCCAAGAGGTGATCCAGGACTGCCGGCAAAGCATCGCCGCACGGCACCTGATCGCTCCCGACGACAAGAAGGCGATCTATTTTCAGGATACCTCCGAGGTCTTCGGCAAGATCATGGGGCTCTTCCGAGGCATCTCCCTGCTTACGTGGATCGTAGGTCTGGGCACGCTGCTCGCGGGCATCGTGGGCATCAGCAACATCATGCTGGTGCTGGTACGCGAACGCACGCAGGAGATCGGCATCCGCCGCGCCATCGGCGCTTCGCCCCTGACGATCCTTTCGCAAATCCTCTCCGAGAGCTTCATCCTCACTTTTATCGCGGGCATCTTCGGTTTCGGTGCGGGCGTAGGCGTTCTCTCCATCGCCGACAGTTTCTACGCGCGGGCCGCCCAGATGGACCAACACCTGCCCGATATTTCATGGCAGATCTCCTTCGGTATGGGAATGCTCGCGCTGGGGATCCTCGTCCTGGGCAGCCTGCTGGCAGGCATCATCCCTGCGACCCGGGCACTGCGGATCAAAGCCGTAGACGCGATCCGCGAAGAATAAACCCCGAAACTCGCAACAAACGCAAAAAACCGACATAATATGAAAAAGTTTCTGAAGATTTTCCTGGGCATCCTGTTCCTCGCGCTGCTCGTCGGCACGTTCGTCTTCCTCTGGAACAAAACCCGCCCCGTGAAGGTGGTTTACACCCTCGCAACCCCCGTGCATGACACGATCCGTCAGTACGTCATCGCCTCGGGCAAGGTCGAACCCCGCGACGAGGTGCTCATCAAGCCCCAGATCTCGGGTATCATTTCCGAGGTGCTCTGCAAGGCCGGCGACCGTGTAAAACAGGGCGACGTCATCGCTACGGTGAAGGTCATTCCCGAAATGGGAACCCTCAATGCCGCCGAATCCCGCGTGACGGTGGCCCGGCTCTCGCTCGACCAGACCCGCAAGGAGTTCGAACGCACCGAAGCCCTCTATGCCAAAGGCGTGGTATCGCAGGAGGAGTTCGAGAAGGGGCAGACCACCCTGCGCCAGGCCGAAGAGGAGTTCCAGAATGCCGAAGACAACCTGGAAATCGTCAAAACCGGTATTACCAACCGATACAAAGATTTAAGCAACACCCAGATACGCTCCACCATCACGGGTATGATCCTCGACGTACCGATCAAGGTCGGCAACTCGGTGATCCAGGCCAATACCTTCAACGACGGCACCACGATCGCCACGGTCGCCGACATGGGCGACATGCTCTTCCGGGGCAATGTCGATGAAACCGACATCGGCCGCCTGCACGCCGGCATGCCCGTCGTGCTGACCATCGGTGCCATGCAGGGTACCGTCCTCCAAGCCACGCTGGAGTACATTTCGCCCAAAGCCGCCGATGTGAACGGGATCATCATGTTCGAGGTGAAGGCCGCCGCCAAGATCCCGGAATCGGTCTTCGTCCGTGCAGGTTACAGCGCCAATGCCAGCATCGTGACCGACAGCCGCGAAGGTGTTCTCACACTGCCCGAAAGCACCATCCAGTTCGAAGAGGGCAAGCCCTGCGTCTATATCCTCACCAGTCCTGAGGAGAGCCCCGAACAAACCTTCGAGAAACGGGACGTAACGCTCGGTCTGTCGGACGGCGTGAACATCGAAATCGTATCCGGCGTCACCGAAACGGACAAAGTCCGCAACCTCCAACAACAGTCCATCTAAATCCCTGCCACCATGAAATTCGGAACTCTTTTCATCGCACTGCTGCTCGCGGGCAGCACGGCGCAGGCCCAAATTCCGACTCCGACATCCGAAGCAGGCCCTTGGAGCCTGGATGACTGCATCCGATACGCCCACGAACATAACATACAGATCCAGCAACAGGCGCTGCAAGTCGAACAGCGCTCCGTCGAACTCAACACCTCGCGCCACAGCCGCCTGCCCGACCTCGGTGCCAACCTCGGTACGAACTTCAGCTTCGGACGAAGCCTCATCAGCAACAACACCTACGCCGACAACAACCAGGTGTCGGGTTCGCTCGGTGTTTCGGCCTCGCTGCCGGTCTTCATGGGCGGACGCATCAACCACGAAATCGCAGCGGGCAAGCTGAGCCTGAAAGCCGCGGCCCAGGACCTGGACCGGATTCGTGAAGACGTATCGGTCAATATTATGTCGTATTACCTCGACGTGCTGGTCGCAAAGGAGTTGGTTGACGTCGCAGAGCAAGCGCTCGCCTTGAGCACACAACAGGTGGAACGCAGCCGGGAACAGGTACGAACGGGCAAAGTCGCCGAGTCGGTGCTTTACGAAAACGAAGCCCTGCTGGCGGCCGACGAATACAAACTAACCCAAAGCCGCAACGACCTCTCACTCTCCCTGCTGGCCCTGAGCCAGGCCCTGAACCGGACGAGTGCCGAAGGATTCGACATAGTCGCCCCGACTTTCGACAGCCTCACCGTGGAGTCGATGCGTCACCTGCGTAACCCGGCCGAAGTGCTCTCCTACGCCCTGGACAACCGTCCCCGCATACAGGCCGAGCGCTTCCGCCTCGAGCAGGCTCTCCGGGCGGTGCGGATGTCCCGTGCGGCTTACTACCCCCAGATCACGCTGACAGGAGGATACGGCACCAACGTCTATCACTCGTTCGCTACGGGTGCGGTAAATCCCGCTTTCGGACGCCAGTTCCGCAACAACAGCACCGAATACGTAGGGGTGGCGATCAACATCCCCATCTTCAACCGCATGGCGACCCGCAACAGCGTGCGAACGGCCAAACTGGGCGTACGGAGCCAGCAGCTCGTCCTGACCGAAGCCGAGCAGACCCTGCAAAAAGAGATCGAAACGGCCTACTACCAGGCCGATGCCGCCCTGTTGAAATACCGTTCGGCGGAAAAAGCGCTCAATTCCGCACAGGTCGCCTTCAGGTACGAAGCCGAGAAATACGCTGCGGGCCGCTCGACGACCTTCGACTACAACGACGCCAAGACCCGCATGCAGAAGGCCGAATCCGACCAGATCCAGGCCAAATACGAATTCATATTCCGCACCAAGATCCTCGATTTCTACGCGGGTTTCCCCCTGACGCTTTAAGCGCGGTAAACGGAACCCGAAGACTCCGACCGCAAGCAGTACAAGAGAGAAGCTCCCGGAAACGCAAATCGTTTCCGGGAGCTTCTCTTGTCGATGTAGATTCTCTCTCTGCAGATGTTTCCGGGCAACTCTTCTCCTGTCCCAAGCGGAAAAGAGAGGCAATCCGGCGGATTCGTTCCGCAGCCTTACTCCGCGATCGAAAGATCGGCGAAGGAGAAAACTTCGGTCGAAACCTCGCCCAGCGGACCGCTCTTGGCATTGACCCCCACCTGTACTTTGACGAAGTCGATGTACTTCAGTTCGACAGGCGTTCCGTCGGGCTGCATGGCATTGGCGATTCGGAATCCGTTGCTCTGTCCCTTTCCGTCCATTGCATCGCCGCCCGCAAGACAGTCGCTTCCGTAATTGTCGGCATAACCCCACTCGTAAGGGCGGTTGATCCAAAACCCTCTGTCATCGACCATATTCCGAGATTCGAGCAGCGTACCGCGCAACGTATAAGTATCGGCGGCCCAAGCCGGATAATAGAAATCCTGGTCGTGAAACTCACCCCTGTATTCGACCGTGCCGCTGCGACCTTCCGAATCGGTCCACTGCACGTCCATCCCCCTTCCGGCAGGGCGGTAATAAGTCACGGCATAACCGGAAACAGTCCCTTCCTTACCCGTTTCGCTGCCCCGCAACTCGTACCACTCGTCATCGGGCTCACCGTTGCCGTTCACGTCCTGCATGACCCACACCACGCCCGGCTCCGAGCTGGTGTCGAATGCATTCCCCTCAATGGAAAAATCATAGCCGCTTTCCATTCGGGCGATACTGTGGTCGAACCCGACGATCAGATAACCGCCGAATCCCCCGAGCGAAACATAACTCCGCGCCTCCAGCCTCCCGGCTGCATAAGCCACGGCATCTTCATGGGTACGCTCGTTGCCCGTATATCCGGCTTCGGTCTTTTCGCCGACCAACTGCCAGGGAGCGGGCAGAAATTCGTAAACCGCATGCTGGAAACGACTGCTCGCCACACTCGCCGGGCGTCGGCGCTGCTCCTCGTCCGCAAAGGCATGAACGACGATCTCGGCAGACAGCGTAGCAACCCCTCGGACGATGTTTCGCGTAAGACGCTCGGAAGCATCGCCGCCTTCGGTCACATCGACCCGAACGGTATAGTCGCCCGGCCCGTCGGGTGTAAACTTAAACACGGCACCCGTTTCGGCTACGACCGGTTCCCCATCAACCGACCAGACGAACTGCGGATCGGCGATATAAGCCAGCGACGGCGCAAGATAGACCGCACGGCCGACGAACGTGCTCCGATCGGTCGTTTTGCAGTAATGAGAGAGCTTTTCGAAGCGGACCTCCGAAGGCATCTTCTCCACGACCTCCACGACAAATTCCTTGAAGGAGGTTCCGTCGTCGTTCGATGCCTCGATACGGATCGGGTAGCTCCCCACCGCCTCTTCCCGGAAGGTATAGCTCATCTGCGTAGAAACGACCTCGCCGGCACAGAGCCATCGGCAGCGGAAGTCCTCCTGGTCCGAATGCTGAATATCGGGAGTGAAGGTATATTCGACACCCGGCAGAACCTTGAGCCCCTCGGCAGGCAGTGCAAGCGAAATGACGGGCGGAGTAAGCTCCAGCACATCCACCCGCAGCTCCGCTTCGGCTTTTCCGGCAGCCGTTTCGACACGGAACGTGATATACACTTCCCCCAGTTCGGTAAAGACGGCCGTATAGGTCGGTTCGGAACCTGCCAGCTTGCCATCGACGATCCATGAGTAAGTAGCTCCCTCGGCATACTCCACCGTCGGAGCGATGGTCAGCTCCCGGCCCATCTTGACGGTATAAACCCCCGACTCGCTGTCGAGCGTAATGACGGGAGCATGATCCCGGTCGTCCAAAATCACTTCGTCCTTGTTGCAGGCGGTCGTCAGCAGCGCCGCAAACACCGCCCAAAACGGGAAATATCTTTTCGAAAAAAACCACATAGCACGTTACATATATTCGCGTTTACGGCACGCGGCAGAGCGGAAACCCGCCCTGCCGACGCACACAAAAACGATTTATCTTCAAAAGTCGTCGCCTCCGCCCGGTGCAGTCCGTCACGGACTTTTCCGCAAGTCGGAAACGATCGCCGAAATCGGTCCGGAAACTCTCCGGAAAAACATTACAGCTCGATCGTAATGTCATCCAGAGCATAATAGGCCGGCATCGAGAAGCCATAGCCGTTATCGGGGCCGCCCGTCATATTGAAACGAACCTTCGCCACCTTGCCCAGCGAAGAGAGGTCCCATTTGGTCCACTCCTTAATCAGCTTGTCCTTCGATGCGAAAGTCATCGTCACGGTGCCGGTCTCCTTACCTGCGGCATCGTAGCCCGTAGCATGAATCAGTACATCCTGGCCCTCTTCAAGCGCAGGTGCGAGAGCATTGCCCTTGGCTGCCACACTCAGGAAATAACAGGTCGAATTGATATAGCAGCTCTGGATCGTACGCGCCACACCATCGGCGAAAGCGAAAATAGGACGGCTGTCGCCATAGTCGGGATGCGCCTCGTCGTAGTTACCGTAACCGATAAGGAAATTATCCGATCCGTCGTGGCCGCCGCCCGTAGTAGCATCCTCGTTCCGGGCATTGTATAGGTAAAGGTCAAGCTCGTAGGTGTTGAACTTCTCGATATCCTTGGAGTTGTAGGACGATACCATAAACGGGTATCCCCAACCTTCGGGACAGGGCGAAGTCAGCTGCGTGGTCTGATCGGTCCAGGTGTACGCCTTATCTTCGTAAACTACGGACATCGCCTTACCGCCGTTATAGTTCGCCACCACCAGCGGCGACCAGTCGTCGCCCTCGAAAGTGATCGTATAGGTCTGGGGTCCTTCGTCCGGCCCGTCGTCGTCCTTCGAACATCCGACGAAAGTTACCGCAGCCGCAGCCAGCAAAGCCAAAAATACTCTTTTTTTCATAATCTTTTATTATTTAATAAATTGTATGTTTCCTCCTGTACGAAAGATCGCCGCAAAGCATACGCTTCGGGGACTCATGGCAACACCGGGTCCGGAAAAATCGACTGAATGGGGAAATCGAGCAAACAGAGCAACCGACATTCGTGATTCCATCCCGTGACCCGCAGGTGTAAAATCTTCGTGCAAAGGCAGGTCTTCTGACTCATCCCGTCCGTCGCGCCTTCCCGGCTTCATGGCCAGTGGCAAAAGAGAGCGATCGAACTATTCCCCGAAAGGAAACAGGACTTACAGCAGCGAGCACTGTTCCGGATTCGCACCGGATTCCCTATTACTCCGCACGCTTCGAAAAAACATACGGATACCTTTTGCGGGTGCAAATATACGAATAATATTTAATTCGAAAACTCAAAAAAACACGACGACCTCTTGACTTCGCCTTTTCGTCAGCGTATATTTGCAGACGCGCCCTTCCCGTTTCCCGAAACGGGCGCCCATCCTTTCTCTATTTTTTCGATTTCCGCCTGTCGCCGGACTCTTCCGGACGGCAATGACACTGTTTCATCCGACTAAAAAACACACGACATGCCCCGAGGACGCAACAAAGCCCTGATCGCCCGACGCGACGAAATGCTCTGCCACCGCTATCACTACTGGACCGAAACGCAGCGTCTGCGCTTCGACGACACCCTGAAAATCCTCTCCGAAGAGGAATTCTTTCTCTCCGAGGAGCGCATCCTGACCATCCTCCGCGCCAACGGCGACACGCTCCGCGAACTCGCCGGCCGGCCTACTCCGAAAATGCGAAGAGAGCGCTTCCCGACAAGGCGCCATACACCCTCTCCCCGGAAATGATCCGACGGATACGCCCGTCCCTGGCAATAAGGATATTCGGCCCGTTCATTCCTGCGATCCGGCAAAAAGAGGCATCCGCACATCTCCATTCGGAAAAAACAGCTATTTTTGCAGCCGGAACAATCCCGGAACGAAACAAAATGGACTGGTTTACGGATCTTTTTACCCAACATTCGGCCATTCAAGCCGTCGTCGTGCTCTCGCTGATCTCGGTGTTCGGCATGATGCTGGGCAAAGTGCGTTTTTTCGGAATTTCGCTCGGCGTGACGTTCGTTTTCTTCATCGGCATCGCAGCGGGCCATTTCGGACTCTCGGTCGATCCTTCGATGCTGGCTTTCGCCGAAAGTTTCGGGCTCGTACTCTTCGTCTATGCATTGGGATTGCAGGTCGGCCCCGGTTTCTTCAGTTCGCTCCGCTCGGGCGGCATCCGGCTGGTTTCGCTCGCCACGCTCATCGTCCTGACAGGTTCGGCACTGGCCGTAGGGCTCGGCTATGCGACCCGTGTTCCCATGAGCGACATGGCAGGCATCCTGTGCGGCGCCACGACCAACACCCCGGCGCTCGGTGCGGCACAACAGATGCTCTCGCAGATGCAGTTGGACAGCAACAACGCCACGCTGGGCTGTGCATTGACCTACCCGCTGGGTGTCGTAGGCGTGATTCTGGGCATCATCGCCGTACGCAAACTCTTCGCCCGGCCCTCGGACATTCCGCAACCGGACGCCGAACATAAAAAGAATATCTTCATCGTCGAATTCAAGATTTCCAACCCCGGCGTCGTCGGTAAAAGCATCCGCGACGTCGCGGCATACAGCCACCACCATTTCGTCATCTCCCGCCTTTGGCGTGCCGGGCAGGTTTCGATTCCGACTTCGGACTCGACCCTCGAATCGGGTGATCTGGTACTGGTAATCACCTCGCCGGACGACGTGCAGGCACTGGAACTCCTCTTCGGCGAGCGGGTACAGAAAGACTGGAATACGCACGACATCGACTGGAACGCATTGGACAGCCAGCTCATCTCCCGGTCGATCATCGTCACCCGCCCCGAAATCAACGGCCGCAAACTCAGCTCGCTGCGTCTGCGAAACCTGTACGGCATCAACATCAGCCGGGTGCATCGTTCGGGCGTACAACTGCTCGCCACGCCCGATCTCACGCTGCAACTGGGCGACAGCCTGACGGTAGTGGGTGAAGCGCAGGCGATCGAAGGCGTCGAAAAAATCCTCGGCAATGCCGTCAAACAGCTCGACGAACCCAACCTGATTCCGGTTTTCATCGGTTTGCTCCTGGGCCTGCTGCTGGGAAGCATCCCTTTCGCGGTACCGGGTATCAGTCTCCCTGTCAAACTGGGACTCGCAGGCGGCCCGATCATCCTCGGCATCCTGATCGGGACCTTCGGCCCCCGCATCCACATCGTCACCTACACCACGTTGAGCGCCAACCTGATGCTCCGGGCATTGGGACTGTCGCTCTATCTGGCCTGCCTGGGGCTCGAAGCGGGCGCCCATTTCGTCGAAACGATCATGCGCCCCGAAGGAATGCTCTGGATCGGACTGGGATTCCTCCTCACGTTCGTCCCCATCGTTATCGTAGCCGCCCTGTCGCTGCGGTTCTTCAAACTCGATTTCGGACAGGTAGCCGGCATCATGTGCGGCAGCATGGCCAACCCGATGGCGCTGAACTATGCCAACGACTCGATCCCCGGCGATCATCCGGCCGTGGCGTACGCGACGGTCTATCCCGTATGCATGTTCCTGCGGGTCATCATCATTCAGATTCTGATCATGTGCTTTATTTAGCGGTCGCCGGACGGCAGACCGCCCTGCGTTCCGAAGAGGCGCAGCGAACGGAACCGGGGACTCAACGCCCGACATCCGGCAGCTCCGCCACACGGCGGATCTCGCCTTCGAAATTGGGGGTAAAGATCCCGCCGCCCACTCCTTCGGCGATCTCGCGCAGTGTCCAGAAGCGACCTCCGTCCAACTCGCCGCTCGGTACGACAGGCCCATCGTACACCGTCTTATAGACATAGACCAACTCCCGTTCGCGTTCCGACTCGAACAGGTAGGTCAGCACGTGCTGCGGCTCGAAATCCGTCACGCCGACCTCCTCGCGCACCTCGCGCCGCAGGGCAACGAGAGGCTCTTCCCCCCAATCCACATGGCCGCCTACGGCCGTATCCCACCGTCCGGGCTGGATATCCTTCCACGCCGGACGTTTTTGCAGGTAAAGCTCCCCACGGGAGTTGAACAGATGGAGGTGCACCACCGGATGCAACAGCATCGACCCGCCGTGGCACTCGCCCCGCGTGGCCCGGCCGACGACACGTCCGGCAGCATCGACCACCGGGAACAGCTCTTCCCGATTATCCGCGCATTTCATTTTCCGACAATATTCTATGAGTTTTATTCCGACCGTAAAGACTGCAATAGACGGAGAACATGACGAAGCCCAGCAGGGCCATCGCCGCACCGGGCAGGGCGGCATATTGAGGCCCCAGGCCGAAACTGATCGGCAGACCGCCGAAGTAGGCACCCAAAGCGTTACCGAGGTTGAACGCGATCTGGATCGACGCGGCGCCGAGCATCTCCCCGCCCGGCGCATTCTCCAAAATAAGCAGTTGCTGGGGCGATGAAACCCCGAAGAGCGAAGCCGTCGTCAGGAACATCAGCGGAATCACGAGCCAGTCGATCCGAGCCGCGAAGAAGATCCCTACGAGCAACAGACAGATCATTTCCTGTAGTTCCAGATGTGCTATAACGGTTGCTGGTTTTTCTTTTTCCCCTGCTTTGGTTGCTATATTCGCTATATCGGTGAGAAACACCTGCACTGCGGCGGTTGTCGTTTTCAAAAGGAACTTCCAGTCCGTTCGGATCCGGTTCTTCCTCATATTCATAGTCGTAATCTTCTTCTTCGTAATAATCCTCGTCATATGTATGATCGACAGTTTTTGTCTGTCTTGGACGGTTTTTATAGTTTCTTCCTGTTCCCTGGCGGCGGGCCCGCAAACGCTGCAGTTCGTCACCTTCCTTATTTTCATGTAAACGCATGATCGGTTACCTCTATTCTCTTCTTTCTTACTAAAAATAAATACCGTTTATTTTTCTCGGCAGTTTAGTCCACTCACGAACCCCGCGCTATCGCGCTCCACTGTCTGCTGACGCAGACGGTTCGTTCGTTGATGAGCTTGCGAAAAATAAATGCCACCTGCGGTGTCGCTTACTTTTCGCTGCGCCCATCACATTATAACATACCATTTTAGCAAAATACAGTGTGAAAC
>OLNX01002552.1_pt1 | contig 13367 bp, 10 predicted proteins | sample 1672611 | NCBI WGS metagenome assembly OLNX01 (sample SAMEA3136705, study PRJEB25190) | human gut metagenome
CTCGAACTCGCCACCTTTAGACTGCCAGTCTAACGCTCTAGCCAGATGAGCTAATGCCCCGGTTTTGTGTTGCAAAGATACACATAAAATTGAAATTGCAAAATAGAAACCTTATTTTTCTTCCAATTATTTTAATATAATATTATTTCTCCTCTATGAATGAACAAAGAATCATCCATTCTGTTTATGAGGTTCATCAGGTGAAGCAACTATCGAGTTGCATATCTGATTAATTTAATTTTTTGTTCATAATAGATGCCCCGGCTTGCGAGAAGTCGGGGTATTTTTATTACATTTGCAAAAACGTATCTGTTTAATGTAAACAAATAAAATGAATATGCTGATATATAATACCACTTATCAAGTAGCAATTGATGATGCACGTAACTTTGTCATCTGGCTTAATGAATGCTATATTCCCGAAGTAGAAAAACAAGGATTGCTTCAAAGTCCGCGCCTTACTCACATCCTCAGTCATAAAGAAGAAGACAGTGAATGTTTTTCACTGCAATGGGAAGTAGAAGACAGTGCAGCCTTACATCACTGGCATACCCGGCAAGGTATGAAGCTTAACGAAGAAATGATGAAAGTCTTCAAAGACAAAGTGGTAGGATTTCCCACCTTAATGGAGGTTATCAAGTGATTCAGCCGGTTAAAGAGAAAATAATTCTGGGTATTGACCCCGGAACTACCATCATGGGTTATGGATTGCTGAAAATAACAGGTATCAAACCGCAAGTCATCACCATGGGAGTGATAGATTTACGTAAATACGATAATCATTATCTTAAGCTTCGTCGAATCTTTGAACGTGTTATCGGCATTATTGAAGCGTATCTGCCCGATGAACTGGCCATTGAAGCTCCCTTTTTTGGAAAGAATGTACAGTCCATGCTAAAATTAGGGCGTGCGCAAGGGGTAGCAATGGCTGCCGCACTAAGCCGTGACATCCCCATCACCGAATATGCTCCATTAAAAATAAAAATGGCTATCACCGGCAACGGACAAGCCAGTAAAGAACAGGTGGCGGATATGCTGAAGCGTATGCTCCATATTCCCGATAACGAAATGCTACCTTTTATGGATGCTACCGATGGACTTGCCGCAGCCTATTGCCATTATTTGCAAGCCGGAAGACCCACTCTTGCCAAAGAGTATTCAGGATGGAAAGATTTTATCAATAAAAATCCTGATAAAATAAGGATATAAACAAAAAAAGTATTGGTAAGTAACAAAATATAAATTTATGAATGTCAAACACGTTATTTGGGCATCGATTATGTCAACCACCATCAGTTGTCAGTCTGTAAAGAAAGAATATACATCTTTTGAAGAATATCCTATCCCCGAAGGGAAGTTAGTGGAAATGGAGTACTCGCCAATTGAAACCAAGTTTACACTTTGGGCACCTACAGCTGAAGAAGTGCGTGTATTGTTATATGATTCGGGCAACGAAGGTTCTGCTTATCAAACTCTGTCGCTTGAAATGGGAGAAGATGGTATTTGGAATACTTCTATTAAAGAAGACTTAAAAGGAAAGTTCTATACTTTTAATGTAAAAGTAAATGGTAAGTGGCTGGGAGATACCCCGGGCATTATGGCTAAAGCAGTGGGAGTAAACGGAAAGCGTGCTGCTGTCATTGACTTGCGCTCCACCGATCCTGAAGGCTGGGCGAACGATGTACGTCCGCTTTTAAAGGACTATGCCGACATCATAGTATATGAAATGCATCATCGCGATTTTTCTTTGGATTCAGTTTCGGGAATTCGTAATAAAGGAAAATTCCTTGCATTAACCGAATTAGGAACTACTACTTCGCAGGGTGAAAAAACCGGCATCGACCACCTGAAAGAACTGGGTGTCACGCACGTGCATATTCTTCCTTCATACGATTATGCATCTGTGGACGAAAGTAAACCGGACAAGGCACAATACAACTGGGGCTATGATCCTCAGAACTATAATGTACCTGACGGTTCTTATTCCACCGATCCTTATAAGCCCGATGTGAGAATCAAGGAATTCAAGCAGATGGTGCAGGCCCTTCACAAAGCAGGTATCCGTGTGGTACTCGACGTGGTTTATAATCATACTTTTAACACTGAGGAAAGCAACTTCGAGCGTACGGTACCCGGCTACTTCTATCGCCAAACAAAGGATGGTAAACCGGCCAACGGCTCCGGCTGCGGAAACGAGACTGCCAGTGACCGTGCCATGATGCGTAAATACATGGTGGAGTCTGTACTCTACTGGATAAACGAATATCACATTGACGGCTTCCGATTTGACCTGATGGGTATTCACGATATTGAGACAATGAACGAAATCCGTGCTGCCGTAGACAAGATAGATCCATCCATCTTTATTTATGGTGAAGGATGGGCCGCCAGCGCTCCCCAGCTTAATCAAGAAGAACTTGCCATGAAAGCCAATATATACAAGATGCCACGTATTGCCGCTTTCTCCGATGAAATGCGCGACGGTTTGCGCGGTGGTTGGGATGATGACCGGAAAGGTGCTTTCTTGATTGGTCAACCGGGGCATGAGATGAGTATAAAGTTTGGGTTGGTGGGAGCAGTCAAACATCCACAAGTAATAAATGATTCGGTGAATTACAGCAAAGAACCGTGGGCATTACAACCGACCCAAATGATAAGTTATGTCAGCTGCCATGATGATATGTGTCTGGCAGACAGACTAAAAGCAACGATGCCGGATGCAACGGACGAAGAACGTGCCTCTCTGCACAAATTGGCCGAAACTTTTGTCTTCACCTCACAAGGTGTACCTTTTATTTTTGCCGGAGACGAAATGATGCGAGACAAGAAAGGAATACATAATTCTTACAATAGTCCTGATAGTATCAACACAATTGATTGGAGGAACAAGACGATACATCATGATGTTTTTGATTATGTGAGAGAGCTGATAACATTGCGAAAAAATCACCCGGCTTTTCGAATGGGAGATGCCGATAAAGTACGCCAATACATGGAATTCCTGCCTGTAGAAGGCAGCAATTTGGTGGCCTTTATCCTGAAAGATAATGCTAACGGCGACTCATGGAAAAATATTATCGTGGCGTTCAACAGCCGTAAAGAGCCTGCCAAATTATCTATTCCGGCCGGTCGCTATACAATCGTTTGCAAAGATGGAAAAATCAAGCAGTCGGGAATGGGGCAAGTATCAGGTAATGAAATCATTGTACCGGCACGCTCTGCAATGATTATTCATCAATAAAGTATATTCTTGATTACCTAAGATAGAATCAAAACGACAATAAAGATGGAAAAGACATGGAGATGGTTTGGAAAGAATGATAAAATTACTCTTCCCATGTTGAGACAAATCGGAGTAGAAGGTATTGTGACTGCTCTTCACGAAATTCCCAATGGTGAGGTGTGGCCTTTGGAGGCTATCCTAAACCAAAAGACATATATTGAGACTTATGGTCTGCGCTGGTCGGTAGTAGAAAGTTTGCCGGTGAGTGAAGCCATAAAATATGGCGGTGCCGAGCGTGATAACCTGATAGAGAATTACAAGAAAAGTCTTATTAATTTAGGCAAGGCGGGAGTAAAAACAGTCTGTTATAACTTCATGCCTGTTATCGACTGGATTCGTACAGATTTAGAGCATCTTTGGGAAGATGGAACATCATCACTCTATTTTGATAAAATACGTTTTGCATATTTCGACTGCCTGATTCTACAACGCGCAGAAGCTGAAAAAGACTACACGGTAAATGAATTGAAACAAATGTACGAATTAGATAAAGTCATTACCGATGCTGAAAAAGAAGAACTTGTAGATACCATCATTATTAAAACCCAAGGCTTTGTAAATGGAAATATCAAGAATGGGGACAAGAACCCTGTTGACACATTCCATCATCTGTTGGCACCCTACAAAGGAATAGACCGTGACGCCCTGCGCGAAAATTTACGTTATTTCCTTCAAGCTATTATGCCCGTATGTGATGAATATGGCATCAATATGTGTATTCATCCCGACGATCCTCCTTTTCCTGTTCTTGGTTTGCCACGCATTGTAACCAGCGAAGAGGATATTGCCTGGATACTGCATGCTGTAAACAATCCGCATAACGGGCTCACTTTCTGTGCCGGTTCGCTCAGTGCAGGACTGCACAACAATGTACCTGCTTTGGCGCGAATGTTTGCCCACCGCACTCATTTTGTACACCTGCGCAGTACGAACGCTTTTCCCAACGGAAATTTCATTGAAGCCTCCCATTTGGGAGGCCGTGCTCATATCATCGAACTTATCCGTATCTTTGAGAGAGAGCGTCCGGGCGTTCCCATGCGTGTAGACCACGGGCGTATGATGCTCGGTGACACCGACAAGGGATACAATCCCGGATATTCGTTTCACGGTCGCATGATGGCATTGGCCCAGATAGAAGGGATGATGGCCGTTGTCAATGACGAATCAAAACTTGAATCCTAAATTGACATACATGCTCACTTTATCGGCATGGTTTGCGTAGTTGATGGATGCTTCCAGCGGACCAAATATACTATCCAATCCATAGCCAACTCCACAGCCGAACATAGTTTTCTCTTTCAGTAACCCACTCACTTTATGACTGCTCAGCGCATAATTGCCGGTCAAAGTGACATAATGCACACTTCCCATTCGCTGCCGGAACTTTATCGTGCCTATCAATAACGAATTATCCATAAGTTCTACATTATTTATTCCCACAAAAGGCAACTGCTGTTGCAGGAAGCGTGACGGAACATCTCCACCCATGGCATTCAATTTGGAGTAGGGGATTTCCTTTCCAATGAGAAAGCGTCCGTATACGGAAGGAAGAATCGAGAAACGATTGGTCAGCCGCATTACCCCTTCGCAATAACCTTTGATAGCAGAGAAAGGAGCATGGTCATTATATTGTGTAAAATTATCTGTATAGAGTGAATAGGAAGCACGCGCCGAGATACCTCGTGAAGGGAAATAAGCCTTATCAAATGTTTCATATTCCATTTGAGCAAAATAACTAAAAAAATGCTCATTGTCTGTCGAGTATTGCTGAGTGGTACTTCCTTCCTGATAAAGAAACTTATCATAATCATAATACTCATAACGGAGACCAATACCGAAACGCACATTTTTATACCACACATCCGAGAAAGCAAACTCTGCCTGATGATAACGGAAAGTAGAATTATGTGTGCGGTCGCCATAATGATAAAAATTGACGTCATTGTATTGGAACAGGTAGGACAGCCCGACACGTTTCAGCGGAGCCGGTTCCCAAGCATAATTAATTCCGGCAGTATAACGTTTTCCTAAACGTCCCGTAAGTGATAGCGTACTGGGCAATTTCCCTTTGAAATTACTGGTTACGTTTATTAATAAACTGGCTATTTCTTCCGAGTCGAAACGAATGCCGACATTTAGTTTGTTTTCATACTTCTTACTTAACGTGTAATTCAGGTTATAGCCACCTCCCGGGGCTTCAGGCAAATTATAAGTCGCCCCCGAATAGCCTAAATTGGCCGACAGAATAGCAGTAGCTTCCTCTATCCGGCGAATACTTATCTCGGAATTTTCTTTAAGATCGCAACGCTTCAACAACCATTTTTTGTCTTTCTCATCAAGACCGTCAAAAGTAATTTCTTTCACATATACCTTTCGCTCAGGCGAGTAGGGATAAGAAGGAATCGGTTGGGGCATATAAGTACTATCCAGCCCCAACTGGCTTTTCAGAGCCATTAATGCACTATCCTGTGCCATGGCAGCTTCTTCGCCACGCATTATCAGAGTATCGATGGCGGAGGGAGTAAAACTGGCGGCAGAATAACCCTCTACGTTTACCTTAATATAAGTAGTCGTTTCTTTCAGATTCTTCTTATATAAATCCTGCCCCATGAGATTCACCAATTGCCCTAATATGGCACCGGCACTATTTAATTCTCCGGCAGGCTTAAGTTCACTTTGAACATCCACCCCGATAATTAAGTCTGCTCCCATGGCACGCGCCACATTTACAGGATAATTATTTACTACACCACCGTCTACCAGTACCATACTGTCTAGCCTGACCGGAGTAAAGACTCCGGGGATGGCCATGCTGGCACGCATAGCAGTGGCCAATACACCTTCATGAAAATTAACCTCATTGCCATTTACTATATTCTCGGAAACACAGGCAAAAGGAATAGGCAACTTATTAAAATTGATGGAGTCGTGATAACCGATAGTAAGCTCACTGAACAAGTTGGCAAGATTTTGCCCTCTTATCAGTCCACCGAAAACTTCGGCTTTTACCCCTTTACCGAAAGGAATAGAAAACACATACTTTTGTGAGGCATCGCGTTCAGATAGATTTTGTTCACTTCTCGGTATCTTGTCGCTCAAAAGGAAAGTCCAGTCCTGACGGCGTACCATGCTGTCAAGTTGCTCGGGAGAATAACCGATAGAGTAAAGACCACCGATGATAGATCCCATGCTGGTACCTACCACATAGTCAATAGGAATACCGGCTTTTTCTATAACTTTCAGAACACCGATGTGCGCCATGCCTTTAGCGCCACCGCCACTTAGCACCACACCCACTTTCTTACGGTGGGCAGGCCGAGGCTGTGCCTTAAGAAGAGCAGGTATAAAGAGTAGACAAACTGCCATTGTTGTCAATGAAGAACGGCTGAATCGTTTCATGTTTATTTTTCTGTATTTAAAAATCTTTTATATAAAAAACAAAAACTGTGCAAAGATGGTTTAATCTTTCGGGGAATGCAAGTCTAATTGTTATAGTTATTGGTCGATTTCCTTTTTTCCTTCAATTTTTCAATCCTCCTAAATCGAACCGATAAATTAAACGAGCCAAACAAATGCTACATGAAGATTGCGTTTTTGCACTTTAAGAGAGCTGAATGAAATCACTTTCTTAAAAAAACAGGCTATAAAACTTTCTATCTAACTAATTTTCTTGTAAATTTGCAACTTAATTTTTGGGAGACTATGTCTTTGCCCGATTTACAATTTAGAGAATACAAGAAAAACGATATAGATTATGAGTAAGAAATTTGCTGAACACTCGCAACTCAACCTATCACAGGTCAATAAAGATGTGCTGAAGAAGTGGGATGAAAACGATGTTTTCGCCAAGAGTATGACAGAACGTGAAGGATGTCCTTCTTTTGTCTTTTATGAAGGACCTCCCTCAGCCAACGGTATGCCGGGTATTCACCACGTAATGGCACGTACTATAAAAGATACTTTCTGCCGCTACAAAACCATGAAAGGTTTTCTTGTCAAACGTAAAGCCGGATGGGATACTCACGGACTACCGGTAGAACTGGGCGTGGAAAAAGCACTCGGAATTACCAAGGAGGATATCGGAAAAACGATTTCTGTGGCCGAATATAACGCAGCCTGTCGTAAGGATGTGATGAAGTTTACAAAAGAATGGACAGACCTTACTCATAAAATGGGTTATTGGGTAGATTTGGATAATCCATACATCACTTATGACAACCGCTATATTGAAACTTTATGGTGGCTCTTAAAGCAACTATATAGCAAGAATTTACTGTATAAAGGATATACCATTCAGCCTTATTCTCCGGCAGCCGGAACAGGACTGAGCTCTCACGAATTAAATCAGCCTGGATGTTATCGGGATGTAAAAGATACTACTGTAGTGGGGCAATTCAAGATGAAGAACCCGAAACCCGAAATGACGGAGTGGGGTACTCCTTACTTCTTGGCATGGACTACTACACCATGGACTTTACCCTCAAACACCGCTTTGTGCGTCGGTCCCAAAATCGATTATGTAGCTGTACAAACATATAATGGCTACACAGGTGAGAAAATGACAGTAGTGCTGGCTAAACCATTGCTTTATGCTCATTTTAACCAAAAAGCAGAAGGACTGCCTTTAGAAGACTACAAACCGGGAGACAAGCTGATTCCTTTCAAGGTGGTAGGTGAATACAAAGGCACGGATTTGGTAGGTATGGAATATGAACAGCTTATTCCATGGGTGAAACCGGTAAACGTAGACGAAAACGGTAATTGGGAAGAAGCTGCCAATCAAGCATTCCGTGTTATCCTTGGTGACTATGTGACTACGGAAGACGGTACAGGTATCGTACATATCGCTCCAACATTCGGTGCGGACGATGCTTTTGTGGCACGTGCAGCAGGCATACCTTCATTGTTTATGATTAACAAAAAAGGTGAACCTCGTCCGATGGTAGACTTGACAGGTAAATTCTTCCTGCTGGATGAACTAGATGAAAAGTTCGTAAAAGAATGTGTGGATGTAGAACAATATCAAGAATATCAGGGGCGCTGGGTGAAAAATGCATACGACCCTCAATTTACTGTAAATGGTAAATACGATGAGAAAACTGCTGCCTCTGCCGAGACACTGGATATTTACATCTGTATGAAAATGAAGGCTTCCAACAAAGCATTCAAGATAGAAAAGCATGTACACAATTATCCACATTGCTGGCGTACAGACAAACCGGTCCTTTATTATCCGTTGGATAGCTGGTTCATCCGTTCTACTGCTGCCAAGGAACGTATGATAGAACTCAATAAGACCATTAACTGGAAACCGGAATCTACCGGAACCGGACGTTTCGGCAAATGGCTGGAAAACCTGAACGACTGGAATTTAAGCCGTTCGCGCTATTGGGGTACTCCGCTTCCTATTTGGCGTAGCGAAGAAGGTGAGGAATTATGTATCGGTTCGGTAGAGGAACTCTATAACGAAATAGAAAAATCCATCGCTGCCGGTTTCATGACTGCTAATCCTTATAAAGAAAAAGGATTTATTCCGGGTGAATATACCGAAGACAATTATGATAAAATAGATCTTCACCGTCCTTACGTAGATGATATTATCCTCGTTTCTGAAAGCGGAAAACCGATGAAACGTGAAGCGGATTTGATTGACGTATGGTTTGATTCAGGCGCCATGCCATACGCACAGTTGCATTATCCGTTTGAGAATAAAGATATTGTAGATAATCGTTCTTATTATCCGGCTGACTTCATTGCTGAAGGGGTAGACCAAACTCGTGGCTGGTTCTTTACATTGCATGCTATCGCAACTATGGTATTCGATAGTGTAGCCTATAAAAATGTTATCTCTAACGGACTGGTGCTTGACAAGAATGGAAATAAAATGTCCAAGCGCCTGGGTAATGCTGTTGATCCGTTTGGTGCCATCGAACAATATGGTTCTGACCCTTTGCGTTGGTATATGATTACTAATTCTTCTCCGTGGGATAACTTGAAATTTGATACCGACGGTGTAATGGAAGTAACCCGCAAGTTTTTCGGAACATTGCACAACACATATAAATTCTTTGCTCCATACGCTAACCTTGACGGATTTACCTATCAGGAAGCCGATGTTCCTATGAGCAAACGTCCGGAAATTGACCGTTGGATTCTTTCGGAACTAAACTCATTGATAAAGAATGTGGATATGTGCTATGCTGACTATGAACCGACTAAAGCCGGACGATTAATCAATGATTTCGTAAATGATAATCTGTCCAACTGGTATGTACGTCTATGCAGAAAACGTTTTTGGGGTACAGGCTATACAGAGGATAAGCTGGCGGCATATCAAACATTATATGTATGTCTGGAAACTGTAGCTAAACTAATGGCACCGATTGCTCCTTTCTATGCAGACAAATTGTATATGGACTTGATTGCAACAACCGGACGCGACCATGTAGCTTCTGTCCACCTTGCAGATTTCCCGGTTTGCGATGAGACTGTTATTGACAAAGAATTGGAAACCCGCATGGAGTTAGCACAGAAAGTATCTTCTATGGGGTTGGCGCTGCGCAAGAAAATAAATATTATCGTTAAACAACCGTTACAGAAGTTGATGATTCCGGTGGATGCACTGATGAAAGAACGTTTAGAGTCTGTAAAATCATTGATAATGAACGAAGTGAATATTAAAGAAATAGACTTCGTGGAAGGTACATCCAATTTGCTTGTGAAGAAAGTGAAGTGTAACTTCAAGATTCTAGGTAAGAAATTCGGTTCATTGATGAAACAGGTGGCCGCTGCTGTAACTGCCATGAATCAGGAACAAATCAGCGTTCTTGAAAACGAAGGAAAAATTGTTCTCGACCTAAATGGTACTCCGGCTGAAATAGAAACGTCTGAAGTGGAAATTTTCAGTGAAGATATCCCCGGATGGGTAGTTGCCAATGAAGGCGTATTGACAGTAGCTTTGGATACTGTTGTAACCGAAGAACTGCGTCGTGAAGGTATTGCTCGTGAACTTGTGAGTAAGATTCAGAATATTCGCAAGGGCAGTGGCTTTGAAATAACTGATAAAATAAAGGTATCTTTATCTAAAAATGAGCAAACCGATAGCGCAGTAAAAGAATATAATACTTATATTTGTAACCAAGTTCTTGCCAACTCCCTTAATTTGGTAGACGAAGTGAAGGATGGCATAGAATTAAGTTTCGATGATTTCTCGCTTTATGTGAGTGTCGTAAAGGAATAACATTAACCTTTTAAAACTAAATAATATGGCTGAAAAAACAAGATACTCTGATGCAGAACTCGAAGAGTTCCGTGCCATTATCATGGAAAAACTGGAATTGGCCGAGCGTGATTACGAACGCTTGAAAAGTAGTATCATGAATAAGGATGGTAATGATACGGACGATACTTCCCCTACTTACAAAGTATTGGAAGAAGGTGCCAATACGCTGTCCAAAGAAGAAACGACAAGATTAGCTGCACGTCAGTTGAAATTCATTCAGGGACTGCAAGCTGCTTTAATCCGTATTGAAAACAAAACATACGGTATTTGTCGTGAAACAGGTAAACTGATTCCAAAAGAAAGACTTCGCGCTGTTCCTCATGCCACTTTGAGTATCGAGGCTAAAAACGAAGGAAAGAAATAGCATTTTTATAGTTGACAGGAAAGCAGGTCAAAGAGGCTGCTACCTGTCGACTATTAATTATCACCTATTATAATGAATAAATTACTCACGAAAGGGCAACTTTCTGTTCTGATTGTTTTTGGAGTATTAATTATTGACCAGATAATAAAGATATTGGTAAAGACTAATATGTTCTGGCATGAAAGTATCCGCATTACAGATTGGTTTTATATCTATTTTACAGAAAATAACGGCATGGCTTTCGGCATGGAATTGTTTGGAAAGCTATTTCTTACAACATTCCGCATCGTTGCTGTGGGACTGATAATTTGGTATCTGGCTAAAATCATTAAAGAAAATTATAAGACAGGCTATATTGTCTGCCTTTCATTAATATTGGCCGGCGCCGTAGGAAATATCATTGATAGTGTATTTTATGGCGTAATCTTCAATGAAAGCACTTATAGCCAAATAGCACATTTTGTTCCTGTAGGCGAAGGCTATTCTGAATGGTTTCATGGTAAAGTAGTGGATATGTTTTATTTTCCAATCATTGAAACCAACTGGCCCGAATGGATACCGGGAATAGGTGGAGAACATTTTATCTTCTTCAGTCCGATATTTAATTTTGCTGACGCTGCTATCAGTTGTGGTATCATTGCATTGTTGTTATTTTATGGAAAATATCTGAACACAGGTATTCACCCGGAAGAAAAAGCTCAGAAAAAAGATGCACAATAAGAAGATTCGTTGGACGTTGTTGCTCAGTGCGGCTTTGCTGGCAGGATGCGGAAAACAAATACCAAAAGATGTCATCCACCCGGATAAGATGGAGGACATCTTGTATGACTATCATTTGACTACGGCTATGTCCGGCAATATCTCTTATGATGAGAACTACAAAAAAGAAGCTCTTCGCAATTACGTATATAGAAAACATCACGTAACCAAAGCAGAGTTTGATTCATCTATGGTGTGGTATACTCGTCATACAGAAAACCTTGCCAAAATTTATACCAATTTAGGAAAACGTTTCCGTGAGGAAAAGAAGGATGTGAAACGCTTGCTGGCAATGCGCGAAAACAAACCCTCAATGTCACAACCTGGAGATACAGTAGATGTGTGGTATAATAAAACACTATATTGGCTGACGGATGCGCCACTATCCAACAAGATTACTTTTGAAATTCCCACTGACTCCAACTTCAAAGCAAAGGATGCTTTCTTGTGGTCGGCAAATTACATATTCCTCTCAAACCTGCAACAACAGGTGACGATGGGATTCAATATTCTGTTTGATAATGATTCGGTGTCGGGTAAAGTAGCCGAAGTAACGGCTTCAGGCATACAATCATTATATATCAAGCCGGATTCTGCTTATAAAATCAAGAGCATCAATGGTTTTATCTATCTTACGGGGGACTCTGTCAAAGCTCCGGGTATCATAGTGGATAAAATTTCATTGATTCGTTACCATGAACTAGCAGATACCATATCTATTGTCGCAAAAGATAGTGTACCCGAAAAATCAATGTTTGTCATAGATAAAGATACAGATTCATTAAAAATGGATTCAGTCCAGATGAAAGAAGCTGTTACTCCCGTACGCTTGAATCCACGCGATATGAAAGAAAAGGAGGGTATTCGCCCACAACGTACTCGCCTGCAAAAGAAATGAGACGATTTGCCTGTCAACGTTTATATCTTTCTCCCGACACATACTTCATCCGTTATGTGGTAGAATTGGGAAACAACGGAAAGATACAGAGCTATTACCCTTTGGAAGAAGAAATATATGCTACTCAATGGATAGGGGGAGTGATTGTGCTTTCTGCGAGAAGAAAACTCGAACCGATTATGCCGGAAAAGAATTTCAAAACCTTCCTTGCTCAAGCTACCCGGACAAATACCAAAATTCAGGAATGCTATGCATGGCATATTGCCAATTTTGATATTGTCCGAGAAGAATTTGTCCCTCAAAGCCATATTATCCGACTTTAGCGCAATCTTCTTCTGAACTCGGCACAAACCACAGCTGTGGCAATAGCTACATTCAAAGACTCCGAAGTCTCTCTTTCCTGTGGATAATTAGGAATATACAATCGCCTATTAATAAGTGCTTCCACCTCTCTACTTATTCCATTTCCTTCATTTCCCATTACAATCAATCCGTTAGCAGAAAGAGTCTCAGAATAGATTACATTTCCATCCAGGAATGTTCCATAAACCGGAATCCCTTTGAGTGAAGAAATTAATTTCGGTAAATCACAATAATGCACTTTCACTCGTGCTATTGCCCCCATGGTAGCCTGCACAGTTTTAGGATTAAAGACATCCACCGTTCCGGTAGAGCAAAAAATATCCTCTATACCGAACCAATCGGCTAAGCGGATAATAGTTCCTAAATTGCCCGGATCTTGTATATTGTCCAAAGCCAGGCATAAAGATTTTGAAATAAC
>OLNX01002553.1_pt1 | contig 13365 bp, 13 predicted proteins | sample 1672611 | NCBI WGS metagenome assembly OLNX01 (sample SAMEA3136705, study PRJEB25190) | human gut metagenome
AATGTTCAACTGATTCTTTTATTTATTTAACTACATCATCTTATTTGGCGCTTACCATACAAATCATTTTATATGATTTGATGGGCTTTTTTTATGCCTCAAATGGTACTGAAAACATTTTGAAAACGTATTTTGTATTTGGTGCCTTAACTAAAGGCTTTTATAAGGGGCCAAAATCGTACTTTTTAGTAAAAAACAGATAAAATTGGCCGATTTTTGACAAGAATCAGGTTATTTTTTAGATGAAATCACTGAAATTTGGCTAAGCGGTTTGGAGGTGCTTAGAGGTTGTGCAAAAGCATTAAAAAATCCTTTAAAATAAGGCTTTCATGAGGATTTGCTTAGCCAATAAATACTTCTGTTTTACCCTTTTTTCGCATTGCCAAGATGGTTTTGAGGGCCAAAGTAATCATTTCAACGTCTGCATCGTTATCAATTTCCATACAAGTTAATGAACCGAATAAGTTCGTCTTGTAGGCTTCTGAATACATATGGATTGCCATATACGGCTATCTCTTTTCCGAGTAATGAATTGACTATAAAATCTTGTTTTGTAAGTCCGGACATCAGTACTCTTCTATCTAATAGTTCTGCTTCCTCTTTTGACATTCTGAAAGAAATAATTTTATTTCTCAAACGTCCTTTCTGATCTAGATTTTTCTTGCTCATCTTTTTCACCATTTCTTGAAATGTTTAATTTTTTAGCAATCATTAGATCTTTATTAGGAAACATATGTGCGTATTGATAGGTTACTTTAACACTTTCATGTCCAACACGATTTGCGATATCTACAGCACTAAATCCCATTTCAATCAGTATAGATACGTGGGAATGTCTTAAATCATGGACACGTATTCTTTTAACACCGGTTTCTCTGCATCCTCGATCCATTTCATGATGAAGACCGGATTTAGTGATTGTAAAGATACGATCATCAATTTTCAAGTAGGGGAGTCTAGAGATATAATCTTGCATCTCATCGGATAGAAAATCAGGAAGTGTTAATACACGATTACTTTTTCTGGTTTTAGGTGTTGTGATAACGTCTTTGCCTTTAATATGCTGATAGGATTTGTTGATTCTTAAAGTTTTCTTTTCAAAATCAAAATCTTCAGCTGTTAAGGCAAGCGGTTCACCAATACGTATGCCACACCAATACAAGATTTCAAATGCATGATAACTTTCTTCTTTATTCTTCATTGCTCTAGAGAAAGTAAGATATTCTTCTTTAGTCTAGAATTTCATTTCACCAACTTCTTCTATACCCATGTTACCGGCAAGTCTAGCAGGGTTGTTTTTTAATCCATAAAATCTAACAGTATAATTAAATAAAGCACTGAGTTGATTATGGATCGTTTTAAGATACGTCTGTTTATAGTTGTTATCTTTCATGACTTGATCTTGCCAATGGATAATATCTTTTGGTGTAATTTCATCTAGTTTCATTTCACCAAGATAGGGAACGATATGATGATAAAAGATATTTTGTTTGGTCATCAACGCATTTTCTTTAATACGATGTTCCATTGACTCTAGGTAGATTTCTACAAAGTTCTTAAATAAGATAGAAAAGAATTGAGAAATGGAATTAATTAAACCAACACAGGTTGTTAAGCAAGCTAATGTAAAGATTGCTGCCAAAAGAATTGCACCTCCATCACCAAACACTGGCAATACAACCGCTGTTAATAAAAAACCAGCCATCGCAGTAAACGTATGTTCCCCTGCATTTTGTCCTATGAATGGTGGAAAGATTAAATTTCCAGCTCCAAAGAACAGTGAGAACAACATAAAACGGATAACCACCATATTCTTTTCGTTTAATTTCATTTTTTTCCTCCAGCACACAAAAAAAGATTCATCCCAAAACATGAGACGAATCTGATATCCGCGGTACCACTCAATTTGCATAGAAAACTATGCCACTCTACTAGACTCCAACAAGTCCGAAACCTGTAACGTGATTTATTGCGTGTATACTTACTATATTTCAGCACACAAGCTCAGAAGTGATTTACTGATTTTGTTTCCACTATCCGCTTTCACCAAATGTCGGACTCTCTTATTAGTTTCCTAGCAAAACAGCGCTCTTCGTCATTGCCTTTGATACTTCAACTATACTGAAGCAAATATGTACCGTCAATATAAAAAGGATCGAATAAAGTCCATTTTCAAGAATTCCATTCCATCCTTTTTCATTTTTTCATAAATCTATATTTTAATTGTTCTTTTTGATAATCTTGTGAATTACAACACTTAACAGAATTGTAATGATCATACATGGAATTGTATTTCCAACAGGTGTATCAATCTGCATAAAACAGCGATACACAACAAATCCGACAAGCCATAATACAAGATTCAGTACATCAAATTCTACATTTCTTTTATCATTCTTTAAAATAAAGAAATCAGCAATCTGGATTGCAATCATAGGAGCAAATACAGAACCAATCAAATACAGGAAATCAGTAATATTATCCATTGGATATACAATTGCCGCAATTGTACCAACAACAGTTACAACCATTGCTACGTGTTTTCCATTCCACTTTGGCACGATAGATTCATTAGAAATACCTGCAGAATAAGCATCCAGGAATGTTGTTGTAACCGTAGAGAATACAATGATCAATAATCCCGCAATACCCAAACCTGCTTTTAACATGATCTGTGCAATATCATATTCTCCTGTAAATAAAGCCGCACCTAAACCAATCAAATACATCCAGCAGCTAACGATTCCATACACAATACTACTAACTAAACTAGCCTTCACAGGATCTTCCGCTTCACGTGTATAGTCACTGATCAAAGGCAGCCAGCTCAAAGGCATCGCAATTGCAAGTTCAACACCTGCACCAAACGTCATTGCTTCTGTACATACAACTGCACTGTTTCCATCAAAGAAGATAAATTTGCTAAGTATTAAAGTCAAAACAAATAAAGCAACCATCGCAACTGTATTGATTTTTCCAAGGTTTGTAATACCAACACCAATCCATACAAGAATCAAGATACCAATAATCAAACACCAGATCCATGCACCTGTATGCATAATACCATCTGCTGCAAGTGCACCATCATAAATCATGATTGCTGTCCATCCAACAAGCTGCAGTACATTTAATGCCGCAAACAAAAGACAACCTTTCTGTCCAAAGCTCATCTTTGTAGAATCCATTGCACTTAAGCGCATTTTCCCACCAATAACACCAGCCAGGAACAATAAGATACAGCCAATGACATGTCCAGCCACAATGGCTAAAATACCATTTTTCAATCCTAAAGGTGCAAGATATGTACCTGTCAGTATTTCTGCAATAGAAACACCTGCACCAAACCAGATCAATGCATTTTCAAACAAAGAAGTTTTCTTCATTAAACATTCTCCTTTGCATATTCATTATCAATTGCGAATGAATGATCCATTGGTCCAGATCCTTTACCAAGATCAAGCATTGCATTCAATGCTCCGGAAATATAATCCTTTGCACGTTTTACAGATGTATCCAAATCATATCCCTTTGCAAGATTGGATGCGATAGCACTGGATAATGTACATCCTGTTCCATGTGTATTAGAGTTGTTAATACGTTTTCCATGAAACCATGTATATGCGTCATCTCTATACAACAGATCATTTGCATCATTGATTTGATGACCACCCTTTACCAAAATTGCACATCCAAATTTCTTAGAAATTTTTTCAGCAGCGATAATCATTTCTTCTTCATTTGCAATCTTCATATCCGCTAGAACTTCTGCTTCTGGAATATTTGGTGTAATGACTGTTGCTAAAGGCAACAATTCTTTTTTCAATGTTTCAATTGCATCATCACTAATAAGTTTTGCGCCGCTTGTTGCGACCATCACCGGATCCACAACAATATTAGCTGCCTTATATTCCTGCAGTTTTGAAGCAATCATACGAATCAGATCAGAACTAGAAACCATTCCAATCTTCGCAGCATCTGGATAAATATCTGTAAAGACTGCATCCAGCTGCTCCCCAAGAAATTCTGGTGTTACTTCCATAATTCCTGTAACACCTAATGTATTCTGTGCCGTTAGTGCTGTAATTGCACTCGTCGCAAATACGTGATTTGCGCACATTGTTTTGATATCCGCCTGGATACCAGCGCCTCCGCTGGAATCACTTCCAGCGATTGTTAATGCTGTTTTCATTTTCTATCTCCTTCCTGCATTACTTTTTTAATGCGACATAAGGTGGTGCCCCCAATTTGCCGCCATATTCTGATCAAAAAACAAAAAGCTGCAGAAAAACCTAATCTGCAGCTAACATACAATAAAGATATCATCCCTACGTTGGCATTATCCAAATCAGGTTTCAGGGTCAAGGTCGAACCTACTCTCAGCCACTCAGCTCCCCATTTTTCAACATGTTTATTATAGTTCCTTTGTAACATGTAAATCAATAAGCATTCAATAATCTTTGTTGGTGATGCATTTGAGACATAAATCATACTGTCATAAAGCGTTGTGGGTGGCTGAAACATGCGATAGCTAGGAGGCAGAAAGCGATTCATGATAGAGTAGCTTTCTCCTAGCGTTCCCATATAGGTATATGCATCTGCATGCCTTTTAATTTCTGTACCTTCTTCAAGAGAAGAAAAATCAATCCAGCACATTTTAAAGCCGGCTAATTTCGCTGTTTTTGCAAGTGAATCAAGAGAATAAAATGTCTGTATGGTATGTTTATGATTTCCTTCAGGTAAATTGCATCTTGTCTTATAGAAGTTTGCTCCAATCACATAATATCTATATTGATTTGATAACAGTTTCCCCATAGAGTCATAACTTCCCCATTTTGCAACATGTTCATTATGCCCACTGATGAAAATACAATCATTCCCTCTTTGCTGCTCCTTTTTCAAATTGGTAACATATCACTGGTCGAATCTAAATATGTTTTCAAGTCTTTATAACGCTTGGTTTGTTCGACAAGCATACTTAGTTCTTCATAAAAGAATTGTTTATATTTCCCCATAGTATTATCGATTATAATAGGTACTTTATTCACTATAAAATAGGATAGTTCATCATTGTCAGTTTGATATTTATATTTCAAAATGAAGTAGTTCAAAAGATTTTCGTATTGGCTATCACCTTTGTATACTTCTTTGGATTGTATAAAGGATTTAAGTTGATTGATTTTATTTGTCTTTTGATAAGAAATGCATAAATCGATACCTACAATATTCGCATAAGGTGAATCCATAGCTATATATTGTTCAAGATAATTTATGGCTATATTGTACATATCAATTCTAAAGGCTTGTAGACCTATATTCTTTAGAAGTTGAGATATTTTAATTTCAGGTATGTTTGAATTGTGTGCTTCTACTGTATGATTTATTTGAGAAACTAATTTTTCAAATTTTTCTTTTTCTGTATTTGAAAAGGCAAATCCTTTTAGAGAATAAATGTCGAGAAGACGAATGTAATTGTTTTTACTGGAATATTCCTCTTCTAAATCTTGACAATAATCAAGCATTTCAGACAATTTGGATTGATTATATAAAATCATCATATGGTTTCCACGATTAATCATGCTGTTTGAATTTTTAAAATCAAAGTAGGAAAAATCATAAATTCCACTAATTGTTCGTTTCTTAAAAACTAGATCCATCATGACTTCATAGAGGTTAGAATTGATAATGTTTTTTAGGAAAATAATATATTCAGTGCTTTGAAGAGTCGGAAGTTCAAATGAGGAATAATAGGTGTAGATCCATTTAAAACACTCGTAGTATTCATGAAAGAAAATGTATTCTTTGAATGGATTTAATTGTTTTATATAGGATTCAGAGATGGATATAAGCTTTTCTAAATTATAATAATCACAAGCATTTAATAAATCAGAAAAAATGGAAGTTGGCAGGAATTCTTCAATACAATAATCCGTATTGAATTTTAGATTCACCTTTTTTAGCAATTCTTCATAAATAGAATCGTTTTTAATAATAACACCCTGTTCTATTTTACTAAGTGTTTGTCGAGTGCATATTGGCTCATTATACTCATTTAACAAAAAAGAATTTTGCGATAGATGTTTAAATTGTTGAGTTCGATATAGATGGATTAGGTATCCAATTTTCTTTTTATCGGAATCATTGATCTTTAAATAATGCATAGTATTCCTCGCTTCATAATTCACTTAATTTTAACATTTTTCATATATGTATAGAAGAATCAATTTTTGAAGCTAATTGTTAAAAAAGAAAGATAACGGGATGTGGTAGGTATATACTATTAAATTAAGTACCAGGGGATGGATGAGAATGTGTCGATATATATTGAGAAATAAAAAATATTTTATAGGTACACTGTGTACTAGTTTATTTGCGGGGGTTGTACCTTTGTTTTTAGCGTATGTAATCCAATTAATATCGGATGTTGCATTTAATAATCATTTTGAAAAAGCAGGTACATGTTTTTTTGCCAGTGTTTTATTTCTTGTATATACATTGATGACGACTTCTATTAATTCAATAATGAAGTCAACTTATAGGAAAAAATTAAAAACAGATTTGGGTGAAGATCTCTATTCTAGTTTGATGAATCAATCGTATTCTACGTTTAAAAAAGAGAAGATAGGAAATCAGTTATCTCTATTTACCAATGATATAAAAATGGTAGATGAATATTACTTTTATCCAATATTAAGTATGATTGTCGATATCATTGTGTCTGTTATTATTTTAGTATACATTCTTCGCATCCATGTATTTGTAGGATTCATGATGGTTGTGATTGCAGTAGCAACCCTTTTGGTGCCGAAGATGATGGAAAAAAGATTGAAAAAGTATTCGAACCAATTGTCTTCTTATTCAGGTATATATAATTCAAAATTAAAGGAGATATTTCAAAATTTCGATATCATATTGGATTTGGGCGTTCTAAAACAGTTCGTGGATAAAGGAAAAGAATGGATTGAAAACATGGAATATAAACAAAGAAATGTAAATATGGCAATATCTTTGACGGGAAACTGGGCTAATTGTATTGCGGCCACTTTTCAATTGATTTTCATGTTGGTGATTGGATTGATGATATTATATGGACATTTAGATATGATATATATGATGCCAATTGTAAATGTTTCTAATAATTTTATTTCGAATTTAAATGATATTTCAAGTAATCTTGCTGGATTTAAGTCGGTGTCGGACGTGAATTCGAAATTACTGAATATTATCGATTCTCATGGACAGGCAAATAAGTTTGTATCGAACTATGATGGAAATATCTATTTGGAACATGTATCTTTTGGCTATACTGAAAGTAAGATGATTATTGATGATTTATCTTTCAAATTTGAAAAGGGGAAAAAGTATGCGATTGTTGGTCCGAGTGGTTCCGGAAAATCTACAATTTTAAAATTGATTTTAGGATATTATCCAGTTCAAAAAGGAAATGTGAGTGTTTTGGATTCTAAGAATGTTTCTATGATTCATCAGGAAAGTCATATATTTGATGACACGATTCGAAATAACTTGAATATGGAGCTTGTACAAACAGACGAAACACTGTTAAAATGTATGGAATTTGTAGATTTACCAGAATTTAAATTAGACCAGAATATTTGTGAGGATGGAAGTAATCTTTCTGGTGGGCAAGTTCAACGAATAGGGATTGCGCGTACAATCGCACATTTAAAAGAGGTACTTTTGTGTGATGAAATAACAGCAAGTCTAGATGCACAGACGGCCATCGAAATTGAAAATCGAATATTGGATTTAAAAGAAGAAACTGTATTATATGTAACACATAAATATTTTGACGAAACACTAAAGAAGTTTGATTGTATTCTTGTATTTAAACAAGGACGGATTGTTGAACAGGGATCATTTGAAGAACTTATGAAAAATAAAGGGGACTTCTTTAGCTTAAAAAACAAGGGACGTATTTAGAACCTCTTTCAACATTCAGTGATGAGGTTTAATTCGTGATATAATTAGGGACAAATAATGAATTATTTTGAGGATTAGTAGGTGGGCAGCGCATGAATGATTACAGAGGATTATTGATTAAGAAACAACGAAAAGCGTTAGACATATCATTAGAAGCTTTATCACATGGGGTTTGTTCTCCTTCATATCTTTCTAAAATTGAAAATAATATCTTGGTCGCAAATGATGATATATACAATTTGTTGTTTAAAAAATTAGGGATTTCTACGATGGATACAATTAAAGAAGAAAAAATTAAACAGATGTTGGATCTTTTCTTTAAATACTATATGTCATCGGATTCAAAAATATTTAAGGTAATGGATGAATTGTTGGAATATAAAGATGAGGTTATGTCATCCTGTTTATTTGTTCAATATCAATTGTTTTTACTGTATGCTTCCGAAATGAATTCTCAAATCAATATATCACTTGCTGAAGTGGAAGCGTATTATTCATACATGGATGATTCGCAAAGAGAATGTTTTAATTTGTTTAGATTATCTTCGGGAAATATGGAACTATCTGATAATGAGGAATGGATATTTATACGAAGGTTGAAGGCCAAAGCCAATCTATATGCGTATCAAAAAAATACTTTTGCGGCATATGATCTGTACAAAACATGTTTAAATTATACGATTGAATTAGGAAATAAAACATTGATTGCAGAAATCCTTTGTTCATTAGGATGGCTTTGTCTGGATATAGATTTAAATCAAGCTGAAAAATATTACACAAGTGCCGCTCAGTATGATTCACGATATAGGATGTTGGCTTTCTACAATCTGGGAGCAACTATGATACAGCATAAGGATTGTATGGAAAAGGGGAATCAATATTTAAAGAAAGGATTAAAATCGTGTACGGATGACTTTTTTGCAGTCAAATATAAAGAAGTTTTATTTGTATATGAGATTCTAAAAGAAAATGTTGGAGATGCGAAAAAATTAATCAAAGAATTAGATGATTCTAAGTATATTGATGTTTTCTCTATGATGCTAAATGATGATTATCAATTGAGTGTAGGCTATCAGAATCGATTAAAAGAATTAAAAAATGATTCTTCTTTATTTAAATTCTTATTCATAAAAAATTGTGAATACTTGCATAAATATAAAGAGATTTGTGTCGCAAATGATTTTATATAATTTTTAATTTGTGCAAGATTACCTAATAAATTGAACTTAATATAGACAAGAAACCCATTTATTTCTCAACGACTGTTTCTTGTCTTTTCTTTTGTCTTGAAAAATAATAACCCTAAGGAAAAGGGGTTATTTATGTTTAAACTTGTTCAGAATCATAAAGTATTATATTTTATTTCGCTTATTCTCATTGTTTCATATTCAGTAGTGGATCTATTAAAATCCATCTTGATGAGCTATATATTTGATGATCATCTTCTGGATTCAATTTTAAGCCTTATAGTGATCGTATTGATATTTTTAGGTGTCTATTTAATTGTTTCCACTTTACAACAATATGTAGTAGAGGTGTTGAAGAATAAAATACGTTATAGTCTTAATCAAAATTTGTATCAATCATATGCTTCCAGGAATATAGAATTGTTTCAAAAAAAGGATAGCAGTGAGATATTGAATGAATTTAATAATGAAGTGAATGTGGTGATTGATAATTATGTTTCTTCAAAATTAAATGTGTTCTCATTAACTATTTCATTGATATTGGGAAGTCTATATATCGCAAATCTAAGTGTAGAAATATTAATGTTTCTGCTCTTTTGTGCTTTTATAACAATTTTAATAAATAGTATTTTTAAAAACAGTTTAAAGAAGAATCAAATGAATTATTTGGATTCAATGAAGCAATGGCTTTGTTCTATTAAAAATCTGTGTCGTTGTTTTAATGATATAAAGATTTTAAATTTGGAAAAAGTATTTTGTGACGGTCTGGACATTGAGAATAAGAATTTAGAACAAAGTACTCTAAAAAATAATGGATTTATAAAAATACTTACTTCTATAAATTCTTTTATTTCTCAAGCCATGTTTTTTTTGACATTGCTCTTTGGAATTGTGTTAATACATTATAATCGATTAACAGTTGGACAATTATTAGGAATTGCACAAGCTAGTAATATGGTAATCATGCCAATCGTTAATTATGCAAATCTTCGAAACATGATTCAATCTTCTAAACCGGTTCTACAAAAACTGTTGGATAATTCAATATGCTCTGAAGAGAAGGAACCCATTATTTTTGATGAACAAATTCATGACATTAAGATTAAGCATTTAAGTTATTCTTATGGTGTTCGTCAAATATTGGATTTAAATAATTTGGTAATAGATCAGGGAAAAAAGTATTTAGTCATTGGAAAAAGTGGAGATGGTAAGAGTACGTTTTTAGACATTTTAACAAAGCAGAAGAAAGCAGATGGCATTTATGTGAACGATAAGGATTTGAAGGATGTTCAATTTAGCACCTATGTCGATAAGTTTTCTTATGTGAATCAAAACAATGATTTATTACCGTTTTCCTTTGAACAAAATATTACTTTAGGAAGGAAAATGAGTAAATATTCCTTGAAAAATTTAGTAACTATATTTAATTTAGAATCAATGTTTGATAAAGAAAGAGACAATCTTGATTTTGAACATTTGAATTTAAGTGGTGGAGAGAAGCAACGTATTTGTTTGGCAAGAGCTATATATAGAAATAAAAAATGGCTTTTCTTGGATGAGGCTTTTTCTGCAATCGATAAAACAAATTCAGATCGAATACATCAATTCATTTTATCCGATTCATATCTTACAGTTCTATCTATTGAACACAAAGTAACAAAAGAAACAGTTTCTTTATACGATAAAGTCTTATTGTTTGAAAACAAAAAGATTGTATCTATGGATGTGGAAGAATATTTAAATAGTAGCTTTTAAAAGAGAATACATAATTACAATTCTTTCTTTTTTATGGGTTTTAAATAATTCTTCTTTAAAGTTCTTTCATCTTCAAAAAAAGCTTTTTCTGATTTTGAAAGAGTATGATTTTCTAATTTTAATTCAGTTAGCTTTAATGTACAAATTAAATCAGCTACTTGAAACAATCGATATTGTGATGGAATTACTTTTCTAAATTCTACGTTTTCTAATAAAGCATTAAAAACAGAAGAGAGAACACGGGTTACTTCCACTTGCCCATTATCATAATATATTTTCACAACATTGAAACTACAAAATAAATCCATATTTTCTCGAATTAGCGAGGATAATTGTTTGCTTAATTTACCCGTGGCTTCGATAGAATCCTTAATATGCTTCTTTTCGATATATATTGTTTTGTATGAAATATCAATATGTCTGATAAATGCCATTAATTTTTTTAATATCTTTCTTCTTTCGTCTAGTGACATTCCTTTATATTCTTCTTCTGAACGAATAATTGGACCTGCATGGACACAGTGATTAGATAAGTTTAAATAAGCTAATTCATCATTAAAATGTGATAAATCAAATTGAATATCATTACTTTGGTTGTGAAAAACTAAGGAAATAATATAGTAAGGAGCATGATAATCATATTCCCCAAAATCTCCAGATTCATCGACGAAAACACTTAATTCCATTACGCACCCTCAACTATCCAAAAGAAATGGCGGGTGTCTTACCCGCCTTTGTGTGGACCCGGGTCTTTCGACCAGCCCTAGCTTTTAAAAGCCTTTTTACACCTTTATTATAGCCAAACAAGACTTTAAAATCAAACTTTTTTCATTTCTTGTAATTCTTCATTTACATCTTTGTATTTTGTTGGATGTTGATCTATGCAATGATATTTATTCTTTAAACGATTCATCATATAAGTAGTAGCACTCGTGCCAACTTCATCATTGTCTAGATGAAATACAATTGTTTTAATGTTTGGATTTCTGCTTAAAAATGATTTTAAAAATATAGGAATATCACCATTTGCTTGATTATTTGCACCAGCTAAAGATCGATAGCTGCTTCAAATACATGAAGTTCATCCCTATTGGTGTTTGTGTAAGAAAAGCTGAAAGCTTTATTACTTCCTGCATGATTTAAATATAAACAAAATTGATAAGAACAAGTGTATTCATGAATTTGAGAAACAGTATAAAAATCAAAATGAAACGATTGAATATATCCAAATGAATCAGATCAAAGTCATGAACAGTGGAATTAAGGTAAATTAAATGTAAAATTGAAGGATTGACTATGCTTCCATGTAGAGATACAGAAAACAATCACTAATGTGCTAAATGTAGTGCTTGATTGTAGAGTTCACTGTTCCAACGGAAAGACAGGAATCCAAAGTTTGAAAATAATGTACGATTTCTGCATAATGTTGTCAGTTAAGAACCTTCATTGCTTGCGGTGAGGATGATTTTATCTTGCTGTTCTATCGAAAGTAGTGTTTTCCTTAGTTCAAGCATTTTTCATTTTCGACAATAATTAAATCATTTTTGTTAGGAATTTGATGGATATTCATGATAATACATCGTTATATTCATTATTTTAGAATAAAAAGATTATTCATCTTAATGATTAAATTTTGTCATTTACTGCATTACCCATTATAATTGACCTATGAGAATTGCAGTATTAGAAGATAGTTTGATTCAACAAGAAAGAATACGAAATCTATTAGATTTAAGTCATAGACTTTGTTTCTTTTGCACAGTTGAAGAATATATGGAATCCAATTTCTATTATGATTTATTGTTGCTAGATATTGAGTTAGGAAGTCAAAATGGCATTGAATTTATAAAAAAACATCCAGATAAACAACGCTTTATCGTATATGTAAGTAGTCATAGTGAAACTATGGCCGATACATTTGATACAAACGTCTTAGGATTTGTTACGAAAGATCGAATAGAAGAAGCCTTAGTCAAAAAGGTAAATCAAGTAGAGCAACGTATTCATCAATTAGAGAAGATTGCACTGAATTTACCGTATGAGACAAGGTATGTGTATAGGGATGATATTCTGTATTTTCAAATTGACAATGGCATATTCGTCTTATTGAAAGATGGAACGAAATTATCTTTAGTGAATGAAACATTAAAGGAAATAGAAGCAACGCTGTCGGATTCTTTTGTTCGAGTAAATAATAATGTACTTATTAACTTTTCTAAAGTCGATTATTTGGATGTAAAGAATCATAAGATCATTATGTTAAATGGTACGATTATTTCAGTGAGTGTTCGAAGATGGAAAAAGGTGAAGGAACACTATATTCAGATGAGGACAAGCATATGAATATTCTAATGAACAGTATGTATTATGTTTGCGAACAATGTTTCTATTTAAAAATAACGAAGAATTCACTATATCCAAAATGTATTCTTTCATTTTTTCCTCCATTTCCCCGCGCCTAAAGTCGCGCGGACACAAATACTTT
>OLNX01002566.1_pt1 | contig 13303 bp, 8 predicted proteins | sample 1672611 | NCBI WGS metagenome assembly OLNX01 (sample SAMEA3136705, study PRJEB25190) | human gut metagenome
GGTTCTTTGCTGCAAGGATTCCGGCAATCGTACTCTTACCACATCCGGATTCACCAACCAGTGATACAAAACTTCCTGCCGGAAGATTTAAGCCTATTCCTTTTAAAATCTCTCTGTCCTCTTCATAAGAAAAGTGCACATCTTTTAATGTAACATCTAACGCTCCATCCGGCAGTGTTTTTTCTCCAGCCTGTGGTTCCGGCAAATCTAAAATCTTGAAAATCTTATCACTCGCTGCCATACCATTCATTGCGATATGGAAGAATGAACCAAGCAGTCTGAGCGGCAGGAAAAACTCGCTGGCAAGCAGAACGATACATAACGTTCCTGCTACACTGATATTTCCTTTTAAGAATTCAGATACCGCAACCGCCATACCGATCGCAGCTCCACCATACGCCACAATATCCATCACACTGGTGGAATTGAGCTGCATGGTCAGCACCTTCATCGTAATCTTACGGAAGTTCTGGGATTCCACATCCATCTCGTCTGCTTTCTGCTGGTCTGCCTGATAAATCTTCAGTGTGGTAAGTCCCTGTAAATTCTCAAGGAACGAATCTCCCAGTCCAGTATAGATGCTCCAATACTTATTCAGTAATTTCTTTGCAATCTTCTGTACCACCACGATAGAAATCGGAATCAGCGGTACACAGATCAGCAGGATGACACTCGCTTTCAGACTCACTCTGCAAAGAATGATAAATAAGGTCAGTGGTGCGATCAGGCTGTAAAATAATTGTGGAAGATATTTTCCAAAGTATGTTTCCAACTGCTCCACACCCTCAGTTGACACCTGTACGACCTCCGAAGAGGATACCTGCTCACTGTAGGAAGCTCCCAGCTTTAACATTTTCTCATAAATCTTTTCACGCAGAATCCGCTTTACATCCACACACGCCAGATAGGAAGACCTTGCTCCCATCCGTTCACAGATAAATCGAATCACCACAACCAGAACTAAAATCAGTATTGTCCGCTCAATGATCGGTACGGTTACTGCCCGGTACACTACCCGTTCCAGTAAATCTGCGATAGAAAAGACTGCCAATACCTGCGACAGGAGGGCTGCCCACTGCCACAAAATCGTATACACGATATACTTTTTTGCGTGGGACAACAGCCCCACCAGTCTTGTTTTAATCATAAAAATCTTACCCTTTTGTTTCTTTCTTCGATTCTTTTTTACTGCATACCAGATGCCATACTGCAAGAACTGGATGGTATAATAACATCCTTGGTCCTGAAAAACGCATAACCTGCCTGATCTGTTCTCTCATCTCTGGCTTATAACAATGCACCTTACAGTTCGCACAGAACGTTTTTTCTTTCATAAAAGGACACTTTTCACTTCGAAGTCTTGCATAATCCAAAAGTTCCTGACAGACAGGACAAATCTGCCCTGCCTGCCTGTCTTCTTTCGGATGATTTTTCCGGCAGTACAGCCGGATCATTTCTTCTACGACATACTGTTCTTTTTGCCGTTTCTTTTCGGTTTTATTCATCTTGCTATTCCGCTTCTGCACCATCCAGTAACTCTTCTCCCGGCTTTAATGTTTTCACTCTCAGGAAGAAGTATAACAAGTGGCATACCCACACAATTGCGATACAGATTCTTCCGATTGGTACATTCTTCATGCAGATAAAGCCGATTGCCATGACTACCGTTACCATTCCGATAATCTTACATTTTGTTCCTATTGTCATGGCTCTTTTCTGAACAAAACTGTCCAGATGTTTCTTATAAAGATTCGTTCCTACGAACCAGTCGTGCAGCTTCTTGGAACTCTTTGCAAAGCAAAACAGTGTTGCCATATAAAATGGAACGGTTGGCAGGATAGGAAGTACAATTCCTACCGTACCAAGTCCCAGGCAAAGAAATCCAAGCACGATCCATACTATTTTTAAAGGATTTTTCATCTTCTTACACCGCCAATACAAATTTTCTGCCATCAACCCTTGTCACACCAAGTTCAATGCCATACAGCTCCCGGATGCTCTCTTCCGTAATCACTTCTTCCGGATCACCTTCCACCAGCACTTTTCCATCTTTCATACCGATGACATTATCTGAATATGCGATTGCCTGATTGATGTCGTGCAGTACCATGATGATGGTTATTCCAAATTCCTGATTGAGTTTTTTCACCAGTTGCAGGATCTCAATCTGATACCGGATATCCAAATAGGTAGTCGGCTCATCGAGGAACAGCGTCTTTGTTCCCTGACAAAGTGCCATTGCAATCCATACACGCTGACGCTGTCCACCGGAAAGTCTTGACACTTCTCTGTCACGATATTCTGTCAGATTGGTTACTTCCAATGCCCACTGGATCATACGCTCATCTTCGGCACAGTCTCCCTGCATCATTTTCTTATGTGGGGTTCTTCCGAATGCCACCAGATTCTCAACAGTGATATCGTCTGATGCACTGTTATACTGCTGAACAATCGCAACCTTTCTGGCAAATTCTTTTAAATTCAGGTTCTGGATATTCTTTCCTTTGAGGAAAATATTTCCCTTTCTCGGATATAAGTTTTTCGTCATCAGGGAAAACAATGTAGATTTTCCACATCCGTTTGCTCCCATAATCGTTGTGATTTTACCTTCTTCAATCTTCAGGGATACGCCCTTTAAGACTTTATTTTTTCCATAGGAAAAGTGCAGATCTCTAACTTCCATCGCAGGCTTGTCTGCCCACTTATTCGCTTTTTTCACTTTCTTTGCTGCTTTATTCTCTGTAGAAGTCAAATCCATATTCTTTTCTTTACTTCGCATACTTCTTAGACCTCCTTAACAGAATGATGAAGAATGGGCCTCCGACCACACTCATAATGATGGATGCGGATACCTCATACGGAGCAGCTATCGTTCTTCCGATGGTATCTGCCAGCAGGAACGTAAACGCTCCGAACAAAGCACTAAATGGAACTAATGCCTTGTGGTCGCTTCCTACTAAAATTCTTCCGATATGCGGAACAATCAGTCCTAAGAAACTAATCACTCCGGCTACTGCTGTGGAAATACTTGCAAGCAATACTGCTATCAGTGAAATCACGATACGCATTGCATTGACATTGATTCCAAGGCTTCGTGCTGTCTTATCTTCCAGTGCTAACAGATTACACATCTTCGTCATAATCAGTGCCAGAACCAGTCCGACAATTACATACGGTACTAAGGTTTTCACATCATCCCACGTTTTCATTGTGATATTACCATTGACGATGGCTGCCACGCCAGACATGTTTCCGCCATTCATTGAATTCAACGCACTGGATAATCCGGTGAACATTGCATCGACTGCCACACCGACAAGGATGATTCTTAAGGGACTTAATCCCCCTTTCCATGACAGGCTGTAAACTAAGACAAATGCAATCACACCACCAAGAAATGCAAATAATGGAGTGAAGAAAAATAAAGTCGGTGCAAATGCGGTAATGAGTACCGCCGCAAAACTTGCTCCACTGGAAATACCGATGATTCCCGGATCGGCAAGTGGATTTTTTAATACCGCCTGAAATAACACACCCGATACCGCTATCGCAGCTCCGGCTAACATGGAGATTACAATTCGTGGGAATCGTAAGTCATAGATTGTTGCCACGTCTTCATTGTACTTTACAAATAATCCTTTCAGTAGTTCCGGGAAGCTGACTTTCAGGCTTCCGATATTCACTGCCGCAAAGAATAATGCAACCAGTAATACGATCATTACAATAAAGGAAATTGCTGCTTTTGCTGTTTTCCGATGCTTTCTTGCTTTATCCTGACCGGAGAGGTTCTGGACTTCCATTTCGGAAGTCTCAGAAGTATTTTTTAATTCTGTCTCTTTCATCTGCCCTCTCCTTTCTACTTGCTCTGCTGTTCGTTGTATTTCTCAGTTGCGTCAGAATCCTTTGCTTTCTTCTGTGCATTGTCACTGGCTTCTTTTGCTTTTGCTGTATCTTCATCACTTTCCGGATAAAGAATCGGCTGTAATTCTTCCAGTGCCTCTGGATATTTAAACGTAGCACTCATACCGAAATATTCATAAGTAAGGTCATAAACTCTGCCGTTTTTCACCGCATCGAAATGCTGCCAGATGTCATTCTCCGCAAAATCTTTATTGAACATCTCTACCACCTGATCCGGCAGTGCATGTGCGGCACGTAAGATAATATCCGGCTCTTTGGTTTTCATGTCTTCAGTATTTACGGTCAAAAATTCCTGATCGGTGTCAGAGTATACATTCTCTCCGCCTGCCAGTTCCACCAGACTTCCTACATAGGAATTCGGTGTTGCGATAATATAAGAGCCAGGAAGTCCCATCAGGATCATAACCTTCGGATGGTCTTTTCCTTCATTCTTTTTCTTATAGTCATCGTAAAATTCAGTAAATTCGTCCACCAGTTTCTGTGCCTGATCTTCTCTGTCGAAAATCTCACCCAGTTCCTGAATGGAACGGTACATACCCGGCACACTTCTAAGATTCAAAAACGCCCAGTCTGTATCGATTGCTTCATATTTCGGCTGCAGATCACTCTGCAATGACACCGGACTTAAAATCCAGTCTGGATTAAGTGAGGATACAATCTCCATATCCGGACTCATGGCTGTTCCCACGGTTTCCACATCTTTGTATCTGTCTGGAATTGTGGACACGGTACTGCTGCAAACACCAACCAGATCCAGTTCCAGCTTGTCACAGATATCTGCGGTTGCCGGAGAAGTCGCTATGATTCTTGGGCTTTCTTTCATTGCCTGTACTTTTTTCTTGGCTGCTTCTACGGCTGCCTTTTCTTCCGGATCATCAATCTCTAAGAGAGACTTGGCATCTTCATCGGAAGAATCCTTGTCCGATTTGCTGTCAGAAGTCTTTTTATCTGCCGTCTTACTGCTGGCTGTCTCATCTGTACTGCTCTCTGTCTGCGTAGCAGAATCACTGCTTTTCTTTCCCTGACTCTGGTCTACACAACCTGCCAGAGAAAAAATCATGGTCATTGCAAGGAGAACGGCCGATGCTTTTTTCAAACGCCTATTCATCATCGTCCTCTGCACCTCCCCAACGTTTCCAGTTCTTACGGAAGAAATAAATCACTCCGGATACTGCTCCAAGCAGAATCAGACCTGTTACTACAACTGCCAATGCAATCTGAAAAATCCGGTTGCCGGAAGAAGTATTTCCGCTATCGGAATCGCTGTCACTTGTTCCATCTTTCGCAGTAGAAAGACTTAATCCTTCTGAAGAATTTACTGGATTTTCTGTATCCAGTGAAGAAGAATCACTACTCGGTTTTGCTGCTTCCTTGATACTGCTTTCCAGTTTCTTTGATGAGCTGGAAGAACTGCTTTTATCAGATGAGCCGGAACTCTGAAGAGAAGAACTTCCAGAACTTAAACTTCCACTGGAAGTAGAACCTGAATTATCTACTGAACCAGAACCACTGGATTCTACTGCTGTTCCATCAGAACTTTCTGTTACCATAGTTGCGTTCATGTCTGTATTGTTTCCTTCACTGTAGTTGCTCGGATACAGATAGAAAATAACATTTCTTCCCATCGGCTCTACATACATCTCGCCTCTGACAATACAATTTTCACTTGGCACACGCATACACACATCGGCTGTTGTACCGTTGCTGTCTGAACCATTTCCTGTAATACCGATTTCTGATGGTGTAGACCAGCCGGAATCTCCTACATTCTGTACCTGAAAACTATGTCCACTGGTGTAGTCCATCAGACTCATGCGGATTGTCAGATAATAAGCTCCATCGTCTGATACTTCCAAGATACCATTGCTGTATACACAACCTTCTACCATGCCCTGTCCTGTTGCATAAGAACTCTCTCCACCGGAATCTTCGATTACTCCAGTAACCGGGTGTGCGTAACATCTGTTAATTGTACAGCTATACACTGTCCCGCTTGCGGCATAAGCCTTAACAGCAGGAAAGCCTGCCATTAAAGTAATGGCAAGCACACAAGTCATAATGGCAGACAATATTTTATTTTTTTTCGCTGCTAATTTCATTCCTTATCTCCTGTTAAATGAGTTTGGCAGACTCCCAGTCCCGAAGGAATGGGAGGGTTCGTCTGCCAAATCACTACTTATTATTTTACGTTTGCTCTTTTATTTTTGTTGTACTCCATGATTCCTGCCAGTAAAGCGACTCCTCCGAGAAGAAGGATAGCTGCCCACAGGGTATTGTTCTGTACAACATCATTAGTCTTAACATTGGATGCTGATTTCAGGCTGGAACCTGATCCAAGGCTTGATGTTCCACTCTTTAATGATGAACCACTTCCAAGGCTTGATGTTCCACTCTTCAATGACGAACCACTTCCAAGTGAGGAAGAACCAAGTTTGCTGCTTCCAAGAGAATTGCTTCCAAGGGTATTATTTCCAAGTGAGCCGTTTCCAAGAGAAGAGCTGTTGTTGTTTCCGTTGGAATTATTATTGTTGTTATTTCCATTGTTGTCATTCTTATCGAAATCTGGATCATCAGCTGTTGTTGCTTTTAATGAGCTCCAATCCAGTTTCAGGAATACTGGCTGTGTACCTGTACCAGAGCTGATAGCGTCCATAATCGGTACGAATACCTGTAACGGAACATATCCATCCTTCAGAGCTTCCGGGATCAATTCGAATGTTACTTCATCTGGATAGTTTGTTCCGTACTGGTCAGAAACCAGTGAGCCATCGCTGTTCTTCTGATAGCTGTCAACTGTAGCATCCGCAAGTGTTCCCTGCGGATTACCATACTTATCAAGTGTGTAACCTGTTGTGAAGTATTTGAGCTGGCTTAAATATCCAAGTTTCTGGCTAATAGTGAGTCCATTGAAATTCAATGTAATATAATATTTTCCGTTTTTAACGGTTAATTTTATTGTATGATTGATAGCTGCATCTGACATAGATGCTGTAGTCTTATCAATTTTCACCATATTTCCGGTAATGGAATATACACCATCCGTAAGATTTTTTATATCTAATCCACTGCTATTTCCATTATTGTTATTACCGTTATTGTTATTTCCTCCGTTATTATTGCCACCGTTATTATTATTTCCATTATTGTTGGAATCCGATGGTTTTGCTTCCAGATTCATAATAGCAGAAACAAGTTCATTGGACTGTGCAACCACTTCATCCTGTGTTGCCTTTTTATTGTCATATACTTCTTCAGCAGCTTTTATTACTTTTTTCAATGCTGAAATAGATTCTTTAGTATAAAGATCTTCTCTTCCTGCTAAATTTGACGCCGTTACTAACAAATCATGTAATCCGCTCTTATCTACTTCTATTTCAGAAACTTCTGACATGTGATTCATCAGGTATTCTAATACTCGAACCTGTGAATCCACATCATCCTGTGAAGCATTTGCATCATCATAAACACCTTTTGCTGTGTCGTATGCAGATTTTAACGCTTCAATTGATGCTGCTGTATACTTTGATGTCTCCTGCAAATATTCTTTTGCATTTTTCAAGGCTTTTTTCAGATCAGTTTTATCTGCACCTACTGTTTCTAACGATTCGATTGCCTTGTTAATTGCATCAATGCACTTATTTACCTGTGTCTGAGATGCATTTTCATCATCAAATACTTTTTGTGCTTCATCTCTAGCCTGCTGTAATAATGCCTTTGATGCATCTGAATATGTAATGTCTGAATTATTCAGATAACTGTCAGCGGCCTTTATCGCTTTCTTTAATTCTGATTTGTCTGTTTTTACCTCATCTTTTGTCAGTGCATCAATAGCTGCCTGTAATGCTTTTACTGAATTATCTACAGAATCTTGTCCGGCATTCATACTATTATAAACATCTGTTGCTGCAAGGATCATTTTCTGCAAAGCTGCAAAACTTTCGTCAGATGCCTCGCCCTGTTCCAGTTTTGATGCCTCATCAATCAGTTTTTTCAGTTTAGACTTATCTGTTTCAACACCTGAAATCTGCTTTCTACTATCCCAGTCTAATTGAATCTTTGCATACTGACGACCACTTCCTGTATTAAGTGCTTCCATAACAGGGACATAAACCTGTACCCACACTTCGCTATCACCGAGTGAATCCAATGTCAGGTTCATAATATGCGGATATAATTTTCCTTTTACATTACTATCTGTTCCTGTCTTTGGATCATTATAGGAATCGTAAGTATCTTCATAGTAAGACTCTACAGTTGCTGGAACTGGTGTTTCACCATCTGGCATATCATATCCAGTTTTTCCACCTTCCCAACCAGGGAAATAATTTAATTCCGCTAAGTAACCTTCAAATCCACTTGTTGTTAATGGCGCATACTCCATACGCAATACTGCTGTCGTTTTTCCAGTCTCTTTATCTGTTGAAACAACTACCTGCATTGGTTTTAATAATGCAGCATTTCCCATAGACGGCTGGTCTGCTGATGCGTGCCACATTTTTCCATCAATTGTGTAAACACCATCGTAAACAACATTTTCTTTCTCTTTTTCCAACATAGCATCTGCGGCTGCCTGAAGAGCAAGAATCTGTTTATCAACATCATTTTGTGATGCATTCGGATTATTTACAACTGCCTGTGCTGCATCAATTGCTGCGTTAAATGCATCAACACTGCTTTGCATATATGCACTTGTATCCAATGCTTTTGCATTAGAAATCATTTTAATCAGTTCACTCTTATCTACCGATCCCTGAAGATTTGCAATTGCTGTTTCCAGTGTTTTTGTCATTGCATCAACCTTATCCTGTGTCGCATCTGGATTTTCTTTTAATGCTTTTGCTTCAGCTATTACTGTTTGTAATGCATCCCAGCCCGGATAATTTGCATCATTCGTAATTCCTGTTGCTTTTTCATACATTTCATCAAACGCTGTCCAATCTGATGCTCTTTTCACCAGACCTTTAATAGCAGCATTCAATTCTAACGTCATTTTATCAATTTCTGTTACTGAGGCACTCTCATTTTTAACCAATTCCTGTGCCTGATTCAGCAATTCTTTCATTGTATTGTAAGACGTTGCTGTATATTCTTCTTCATTTTTACTTTCAGCTTTTTCAATTGCTTTATTCAGTTTATCCAAACTTGCAACTTTAGCTAAATTATTAATTGCTACATTGATTGCATCAACCTGCTCATCTACTTCACTCTGAATAGAAACCGGATTTTTAAATACTTCTGTTCCATTTGAAACTGCTGTCTGTAATGCAGATACAGCTTTTGAATCATAATTTTCCGGATTTTCTGCAGCGTCTTTTAATTTTTCCTGAGCAGTATTAATAATTTCTTTTAAGGAATCTTTATTCACTTCCTGCTTAGACATATCTACAAATGTTAATAATCCCTGTGCAGTTTTACCATCTGCCGTCTGATATCTAATAGATACAGAATTTGCCATCTCATTTAAGCTGAACTCAATTCCAGCAACTTCTTCTTTGTCATTCTTAATCAGTTTAGCCTCTTTATATTCCTGAGATGTAAGATCATAATATTCAAACTGCTGAATATCTTTTGACTTCAGATATATGTCTGATTTTTTTCCATCTTCCCCTACAAGGAATCTTGTATCAGTAATATATTCCGTATCATCAATTTTTCCAGTCGCAGTATAGACACCCTCTGTAAGCTCTGGTGCTTTTTCCTTTTCAAGGCTATCTATGGCTGTTCTTAAACTTATATAAGCATTTGTCAGTTCCTCTTCAGAGGAAGAATCATTTTTATAAATTTTTTCAGCTTCATCGTATGCCTTTGTCATGTTTGCCCATGAATCTGCTGTATACTCTGCCTGAATAGCTGTTTTTTCAATTGATAACAGTTCTTTTAATCCGTTCTTAATCGGGACATTTGGTACATCATCCGATGTTTTTTTCGCATTAGCCCAATCTAATGTGAGCCATGCGTCCTGTTCAAAGTTTCCACCACCAATAGCGTCCATAATCGGTACTTTAAATCTTGCCGGCCACTGAGCCTTATCACTCACCAATTGAACATATCCCGTCTTAGGATAGTAGTTAAGTGTTCCCTCATTAAAAGAATCCGTCAAATAGCTTCCATCTTCATTCTTATAATAAGATGTGAATACAACTGGAATCAACGAACCTGTTGGCTGATTACCCTTCATTTCCATGTCTGCACCATAAATCCACATCTTTGTCATATAAGAAGTAAGTGACATGTTTTCTACAGATGTATAATCCATATATAATGTTTTTACATCATCATTCACTACCAATTCTGCCGTTCCACCGAGACACCTGTTTGCCATAGATAACTGCCCCTCTTTTGTCAAATGGTAAACCGATACAGGAATTTTATATGTACCATTTTCTAATTTGTCAGCATCCTGTGTAGTTTTTGTTTCATAAAGAGCATAATGACCTAATTTATTGGTTGATATTACAAAATAATTTCCATCATCTGTTTTTTCAACTGATCCACTTACATTTGGATTTGTTCCCAGATTGTCAATAAACGTTGCTAACTGAACTTTATCTGCATTCCAATCATCTGGAATTTTAAATTTCAAAGTAACCTTTTTACTTGTATCGATCAGTTTGCTGCCATTTTTATATTGAATTTTATATGTTGCCATATAATAATTTTTGTATAATCCATCAATATTAGCCATCAAACAATCATACGGATCTTCTTTGTTGTCTGGATCATCTACAATTTCTTCACTAATCAACGATGCATCTGGATTTACAATATCACTTGTCGTTTCCAATTTAGTTCCTGTTTCTTTATCAATTAAACTGACTTGTGTAATTTTGCCAGTTTTAGGAACAAGAGTAATCATGTAAGTTGAAATTGAATTTGATATTTTTTCTTGATATATGATAGATCTTCCACATGCTAACGTTGTATAATCATTCAAGTCGTATGTCAGTTCTACATGACCTTCGCTTAAATCGATTGTATTTCCTGCATCGTCCTTAATCCATCGAATATTTTGACTATGATTTTCTAACCAGTTTGTATCAATTGTATATGTTGCCGTTCCGACATTGTCAGTTACATTCCATTCTGCTTCTCCATCTGTAAACATAGAAAAGCTGTCTCCATTAGCTGTATAAGAAATTGTTCCGCTTGTCGAAATATTGTCTTTATCAATTTTTGTAGCATTCTGAGTATCTATTGTTAAATTTTCTCTATAAATTTTTGATGTTGCACCATTGTAACTGCTAGATACCGTTTCATAAATAAGAAGTTGTCTTTCAAGATCATCCATCGAAAATGAAATCGTTGCATTTCCATTTTCTTTATTTATTTTCCACTCAACATCTTGCCAATATTTATTATTTTCATCTGTTGCGCCATTTCTAACAGCTTCGGAATATTTTTTAGTATCCACAATTGCTGAATCATTCAACCAGCCTTTTGTTCCTAGCTTGTTTTGATAATTATCATCTTGATCGTATTCTTTATTAAGGACATCAAAATACTCTATTGTATTACCAGCAACCGCATTTAATGTGATTGTGTATTTATGATTTTTTGCAGTAATCAATGCTGTTCCACTAATTCCACCTGTTGAGTATTTCTCCAATAAATTCCCCTTTTGAAAAGTTCCACAAGTTAAATTAGCTATGTAATATCCATCATCAAGCTGTAATTTCGTATCATTTTCAGCTTTTTTCAATCCATCTATTGCATCTTGCAAATTCTGCAAAACTGTACCAACATATTTATCTGGAATCGCATCTACATCTTCAATCGCATCTCGTACTTCCTTAAATTCTACCCAGCTTTCTGCGGTATAATCACTTTCATTCAGTTTATCTGCTTTTTCAATCAGTGCTTTTAACTGTTTTCTTTCTTCGCTTTCTGCTTTCGCCGGCTCTAAATTATCTATTGCCTCCTGCAGGTTTTGTAATACTATTCCCACAAATTTATCCGGTATTTCATCTACATTTTCTATAGAATCCCGTACATCTTTGAACTCTGCCCAGCTTTCTGCGGTATAATCGTTTTCATTCAGTTTATCTGCTTTTTCAATCAATGCCTTTAACTGTTTACGTTCTTCATTTTCTGTTTGTACTAATTCCAGATTATTAATTGCTTCCTGTAAATTCTGTAAAATTACTCCCACAAATTTATCCGGTATTTCATCTACATCATCTATAGATTCTCGTACTTCTTTAAATTCTGCCCAACTTTCTGCGGTATAATCGTTCTCATTTAATTTGTCTGCTTTTTCAATCAATGTTTTTAGTTGATCTCGTTCAGAAACATTTTGTGTTTCATTTATCGCATTTACAGCACTAGCATAGCTTGTAATGGGTGTTTGAACCACTCCCGTTATCATTGTGCTCGCCAGAAGAATCGCAGTTAAACTTTTATAGATTTTTCTTCTCATATCTTTTTCTCCTTACAGAATTCATTTTTGTTATTTGCTCTTACTAAGTAAAAAGGCGATTCTTGTCGAACCGCCTTTTATGGTCATATCATTGCTTATTTTTCCCAAATCATTTGTTGTTATCACAATTACATGGACCATTTTTTAATCTCTCAGCTTTACTCGTAACAATTATTCAGACCTTCTGTATTTTTCTAAATAACCGGAAAATTATTCTTATTCTGTTACTCCTGGCAAGATTACGATATCTCCTTCTGCATTAACCGGCATTACATTTAATACATTAATCGAAAATTTCGCATCATATTTTGTATTTATAGTTGGAATAGAATCTGTTGTAAAAGTAATTCCAATAACGGCTTTGGAGCTGTCTCCATCTAAATGAACAACTTCATAATCATCATTTCCAAATGTACCATCCTGATTTGTATCCACATCCACTTCTTTCAGGTAGCCTTTCATTCCCATAGCCTTGAAAGATGATTTAAAGTTCAATGTAACTGTATATGTTCCATCACTATTCTCTACATACGTTGTGTCTTCAACAGCACCATTTCCCATAGACAGATTACTGTCAACTGCTGACGCATTATACTTTCCATCTTTATACAGATTTGTGGCTAATGTTGTAGTGTCTCCTGCCGCTGCAAACGCAGACACACTCATACCCATAGCCATTGTTGCCACAGTTGCTACCGCCGCTAATTTCTTCACAAATTTGTTCTTCATAAAATCCTCCTTCTGAACGCCGTCTTTGAGTACGTTCTAAAAATTCTAGTTTAAAGTCATCTAAGTTAGCCACAATATTGCTTTGGTTACTTGTATCTAACTCCTTGTCTGAAAGATACCATAATTTGCCATTCAATGTCAACACCATTTTTTACAAGTTTGTTGCCTGAATTGCAACAAATGAGCCGTTATTTCCTTTGATTTTGTTGCTATTCAGACAACAATAGACGTAAAAGT
>OLNX01002571.1_pt1 | contig 13297 bp, 6 predicted proteins | sample 1672611 | NCBI WGS metagenome assembly OLNX01 (sample SAMEA3136705, study PRJEB25190) | human gut metagenome
ACATACGGCAACAGCACAGGAGTGCTTAATATGACAAATGAAGCTGATACCGTAAAGGTACTCGGCAGCTTTGTTATGCAGTCAACAGCCGATCACGGAGAAAAGCTTACTGCAGGAACACTTGAAATAGGCGGAGATCTTGTACAGAATAATGGTGCAAACAGGTACAGCTTCCATACAACAGGAACACATACGGTAGTTCTGAATGGAACACAGAAGCAGACGGTAAATATATATAATAATAGCAAGGAGAATTCGAGGCTTAATGATCTCAGGATTGCGAATACATCTGCAGAAGGCATAGATTTTGCAGAGGATGTATATGTTATCGGAGCATTATACAATACCGATTCAATAATTACCAATGTAACTAATCTGTATATATGCTCAACAACGAAATTTGCAGACGGAGCATGGAGCAATACGGCAAATTTTGTTGAAGGATACACATTAAGCGATGATCTTACAATAGATGGAGCTGTATATCTTACAGGCGGCACATTCAAGCCGGATGGGCACAGACTGAATGTCAGCGGCAATTTCAACATGAGCAGCACAAACGGAAATTACGGAAACGGCAGTCTTAATATGAGTAATGCAGAGGACTATATCTGTGTAAACGGAGATTTTCTTGCGTACTCATACTCATCAAACACACTCACCGACGGAATTATTGAAGTAAAGGGAGACTTTACAGAAAAGAAATACTATTATGGGTATACCAACAATTTTGCACCAAGCGGAAATCATAAGGTCATTCTGAGCGGCAGAGGTATTCAAAAAATAAATTTTGAATCGGAACAGTCAATGTTTAATATACTGGAAATAACAAAACCGCTTGAAACAGGTTATGTTTTCAGCAGAACACCTCTTTGGAATGAGTTATCAGAAAAAAATTCTGACAATGAACCTCCAACTGCTCCTGAAAATCTTCACGCTGAACGTTCCACTTCTACATCTATAAAGATCACCTGGAATGAATCCGAAGATGAATCGGGAATTTACTGTTATTATGTTTATCGTGATGGAGAGAAGGTAGGTTCCACTAAGAATCTATATTATGTGGATACAGGATTGAAATCACATTCACAGCATATGTACTATGTTATTGCTTGTGATGTTGATGGAAACATGTCTGAAAAGAGCAATATTATAGAGGCAGCGACAGATGCTGACGAATATGCTCCTACGCAGCCTGCAAATTTTACAGCGGTAGTTAAGGGCAATAGTACAATATATCTATCATGGATCGCATCAAGTGACAATGTTAAGGTAGTTGAGTACAATATTTACCGCAACGGGGTTCTTATTGCCAAGACCGAGGGTACAGCTTATACCGATAAAAATGCTTTTGCAGGGCTTTATACATACTATGTTGAAGCTGTTGATAACGAGGGTAATGTATCAACGGCAAGCAAAAAGGTCACTGTTGATAATGAAGCCCCCACAAAGCCTATCCTAACTCTCAGTAAAGTTGGAGACAGTTATATTTCTCTTGAATGGACATGTTCGGATAATGTTGGTGTAACTTTTTATAATATTTATAGAAATAATGTGCTTGTAAAAACAGTTTCCGCCAACAGCTATGTTGACACTAATATATCAATAGATTCACACTATACATATTATGTAGTTGCATATGATGCTTCTGAGAATAAGTCGGAAGCCAGCAATGAGGTATCGGTATATACCGGTGAGGACAGTACGGCACCTGAAATAAATTCGATTCATACTGCAAAGAATAAATACGCAAAATCTGTTCCAATCTCTGTTTCTGCTACAGATAATCGAGCAGTTGCGGCAATTTATGTTCAAAGCTCTGTTGATAATATTATATGGGAGGATTTTTTGTCAATAAAGGCTGATGGAAAAACATCTTCAAATGTAATAGGAAATCTTGATCTTACGGAATATTCAGACGGTGAATTGTATCTTAGGGCATATGCTGAGGATTTGTCTGGAAACAGGAGCAGTGCAGACGATTCACCTGTATTCTGCATAACGGTTGATAATACGGCTCCTAAAACCCCATATGACCTTTCAGCAAGTACAGAAAATGGCTCTCTTGAACTAAAATGGGATACTGCCGAAACTGATAGTGATATTAAGTATTTCAAGATTTATCGCAGGGAAAATGATGAATCGGATTATACTCTGGCTGAAGATAATTACAGATACTGGAATTATATTGACAGCAATATTGAGCTTGGCACAAGGTATTATTATGCCGTTTCTGCCGTTGATGATGTTGGAAATGAAAGTCTGCTGTCTCAGGAAGTAATGAATTGTATTTCTGATGATAAGATCAAACCTGAAGTTCTATGTGTAACTCCCGTAACAAACAGTAAAATTGGAGAAGATCCTAAGATAAGCATTTCCTGTTATGATAACTTTAAGTTAAAAGAAGTTGTAGTTGAATGTAAATCATCGAATTCAGATGAATGGGCAGAAGTTTTTGCAAAAGATATTGATTCGTATGGCGAGATAGTAAGTTTTACGCTGGATACATCAGAGTTTACAACAGGTGTTTATCAGCTTAAGGTATCTCTTACGGATTCTGCACTTAATAAAAGTGATGATTATATTGTTGATTATGATTACAGAAAATGTTCGCTGTCTGCACCAATTCTTGCGGCTACAGGTGCTGGTTGGTCCGTGGACCTTGATTGGAGCATGACTAATACTGAGGAAATAGCTGGATATTATGTTTACCGCAGGAGTGCATCTGATTCAAAATATACTTTGATAGGGTCTGTTAAGGATATGTATATGACAGATAAAAATGCTGAAGCAGGACAAAAGTATTATTACTATATTGAGGCTGTTGATATTCGTGGTAATAAAATTGAAGGTAATACAGTATCCGCAGTGCCTACTGATGAAGATAATATTGCACCTGTTGCTTATATGGGTGAAGGTTTATATGGTATTGAGAATAAAACAGTAAGCTTTGACGGAACGGGTTCTCAGGATAATCATTACGTTTCTTCTTATTTATGGGATTTTGGTGATGGTGTTACATCAAATGATGCAAGACCAAAGCATTCATACAATAAAGCCGGAATATATACAGTATCATTGACCGTATATGACAGTGCGGGAAATAATAATACAGCAGAAACAGAAATAACTATATATGATAAGGATTATAAGGGTACAAAACTCAGGATAAGAGGTTCTGACGGCAATGTGCTTTCCGGTGCAAGGATATATTCGGAAATGCAGGACAGAACAATAAATGCAAGTGCCGACTCTTCGGGATGCTACGAGTACATTGCCAAAAAAGGCAGTTATGATGTATATGTGTATCGTGAAGGCTATATACCACAGATGATCACAATAAATGTATCTGATGAAGCGTCAGAATTTGATGTTGTTCTTCCAAAGGGTGAGGTCGTTGTTGGCAGTCTGGAGACAAGACCACTTGAACTTAATGAGATACTGGCATTGGGTATTGACCCGACAAATCCTGCCAATCAAAAGGTATGCGAGTACATAGTAAAGCTCGAATACAATAAGGAAAAAAAGGAATTGCGTCTTTGCACCGGAATGAGTGGAGAGATAATTAATTTTAAACAGACAACAAATGAAAAGTGGCAGGTTTATCCTAAAACAATATGTAATAGTGATGGAGAGACAGAAGCTATAACGCTTTTCTCAGTTCATACAGAAATGTCTTGGCTGAAGGAATTCTATAATGTGGATCTAACGATAATCAATATGGCAGATGAGCATTTTTCGTTGGAGCAATGCGAAGCTGCATTAACAGTGCCGTATGGCTTGTCATTGGCAGGCAATTCATTTACGTCCACTAAAAAAGAAAATAAAGATATTGTGGCTTGTGTTGATGCCGGAGTAATTAAAGGCGGTGAAACAAAAACTATTTCATGGATCTTACGTGGAGATTCAAGAGGTGAGTATAATCTCTCAGCGGATTTTAGCTGCGTACTTACGCCATTTATGGAAGATATTTCTTTAAATTTTAAAACAAAGGAACCATTGGTTGTTTATGGTGGTAGTGCATTGGAATTAAGCGTTGATCTGACAGCGTTTGATCCCCAAAAGGATTATTGGACAGCAAAATTTATATTAAAAAATGTATCTGATAAACCGGTTTATAATGTGAACTTTGATTTTAAAGCATATTCGGAATTTGATGGTATTGAAGTAACTGATTTAATACTTAAATATCCAAGCGGGCTTACAGAGCATATTCCTTCTACCGGAAAGGAAGAGTTTCTTCCTGTATTGTGGACCGGAAATGAAAGTATTGATCTGAGAACTCTTAATCCAGGCGAATATATTACCGGATATTACAGTATTTCTGATTTTCAGCAGTTTATTGAACGAAATTAAGTGATTTATGCCACAGTTGGCCGTGAAACACAGATAACTGCGGCAAGGAAAGGATAATAAATGAACAAACGACTAATATCAGGCTTGCTCTCTGCAGTAATGGCGATAAATGTTATCACAATACTTCCTGCTAATGCATTTGCATTAGGAACAGAGAGTAAAGTATACGAAAAAGATGGTTATACCGTTACATATCAGATAGGCAGCGAATGGGATGGAAACCGCAGTGTGGAAGTTTCAATCAAGAATACAGGTGAGGAATCTATCCTTAACTGGGCGCTTAAATATGATGTTGGCGGAGAGGTGTACAATCTTTGGAACTCCAAAGTATATGACAGCTCGGAAGAATATACGATTATTAAAAACAACGGCTATAACTATGAAATTGAACCGGGACAGTCTGCAAATTATGGGTATATCGTAAAAGGCGAAGAAACTGTTATTCCTGAGGATATTGAACTTTGCAGCCGAAGAATAGATGTAAAATCAGGCTATGAAATTGATTTCAATGTTACAAGCGACTGGTATACAGGATTTAATGGTGAGATAAGTATTACCAACATTTCGGACGAGCCTATTGAAGCATGGACATTAAGTTTCGACAGCAATTTTGATATAAACAATATATGGAATGCAAAGCTGCTCACGAGTGAAAACAGAAGCTATGAAGCAGCAAACCAACTTTGGACAACTCCAATCAAGGCTGGGGAAAGTGCGTCCTTTGGTTTTTCTGCCGAAAAATCTGCAACTGAAAATGCAAACGCTGAAAACTTTGTACTTACAGCTGTTGTTGTAGGAAGAAGTGCTCTTGAATATCCCGATTTTGATGATATTGATTACGAGCTTGACAGCGATTCCGACGGACTTCCCGACTATTATGAAGATATCCTCGGAACGGACAAGAATAATCCCGATACAGACGGCGATGGACTGACCGACGGTTATGAGGTGTTTTATCTTGGTACAGACCCCCTCAAGGCTGACAGTGATGATAATGGCGTTAATGACGGTAATGAGGATCCGGATGGTGACGGACTATCCAATTTAAAAGAATATGAACTCGGTACAGATCCCAATAATGCAGATACGGACAGCGACGGTCTGACCGATGGAGCAGAGGTGAACACTCACGGCACCGATCCTCTGAAATATGATACCGATGGTGACAGCATTTCCGATGGAGATGAAGTGGAGCTTGGACTTGACCCCAACAATAGCTCTACAAACGGTACGCCCGACTGCGAACGCACCTTTAAGCAGGTGGTTGCTTCCGATTCAGAGGCTCTTTCTGCGATAAATGAGGACGAGGAGACCCCTTTCAAGGTTTCGCTTGAGATGAAGGCGGCAGGTGTAGCGAAAAAGAATTTGTCAGCATATGAAAGTGGTTATTCGGCAGTGATGCAGAATGACGCTGTTATTGGTATCATTCCGCAGTTTAACTATAGCGGCGGTTTGTCTGTAGAAGAAGTAACCTTAAAATTTGAACTTAACAAATCTATTATAAATAATACACTCGGAACATATGCTGAGAATAAAACCGAGTTTGATGGTATAAAGCGGCTTAATATTTTTAAATATTTTGAAGATATAAATATGCTTCTGCCTGTTGAAACCTTCCATGATACTGACAAAAACGTTGTTTACACAACTACGGATTGTCTCGGTACATATTGCCTTATGGATATGGAAATATGGCTTGATTCTCTGGGTATTGCCTCAGCTTCCGAAAAAACAGAAGTCGAGGTCAGCGAAGCTATGTCCGAAAATTCGATTGACAATGATAATTACAAATGTTATACTGTAAATGAGATGGATGCTCTTTCTTCCAATCCGGGAGATGAGGGGTATATGGGCCCCGTCAGCACATACAAGGATAATTTTGACGTGTATTTTGTAGTTGACCGAGCTAATTATACCGATGAAGCCCTCCATTCATACTGTCAAAAGATATTTGAAACCTCAGAGAAGATCTGGGCTGTTTCTCCCAATGTCAATATAGTGCTTTATGCAGTGAATGGCAATGGGTATTCTCATTTTGATAACTATGGAAAATTTAAAAATGCAGGCGCTCTGAAAACAGAACTTGATAAAATTTCACAGAACAAAAATGTACTTACAACAACGCTTGCCGATGGCACAACAATGCGTGAGGTGTATCTTTCCAAAGCTGTTGACAGTATAATAAACAGCTATGACGGCAAGAGAAAAATATACAGCTTTGTATTCTTTGATTCTGCAAACAATATATTTCAGACAAAAGGTGACAGTAAGGCATTACTTTATGGAGTGAAATATGGCGGCAAAAAGATAGATATAAGCGTTTGCTCAAATATTCCCGAAAAATATAAGTCTGCCCAAAATTATGATGAGATGGCTTATGCAGTGGCGCTCTATAAGATGACCAACGGTATAGATATCTCTGCAAATGATTTTACCAAACAGGCATTGGAACATATTTACGGGGAAGTGCCTGTAGAAGCAAAATACAATATGATTCTTGCAACAGGACTTAGAACAGTTAAACTTAAAGCGCCAATAACCGAGGAATATGCTGATCTTGCAAAGCTTGACGAAATAGATGAAACCCAGCCCGATACAGATGAAGATGGTCTGCCCGATTATAAGGAGATTAATTTCAATGTTAATGGTGCTGACGGCAAGCCGTTGATTGAATTTATTAATGGCATTGTTGATTTGCCTACATATGGTGAGTGTATTGATATAAAGTCTGAGCTTACTTATGTGGAACGTGGTTTCAACAGATTTGGCGATGTTGTAATTAATGATATTGCTTTTCTAAACTATGTTTATAATACTGTTAATGTATTACCGATTGTTTCTGATCCTACTTCTGAGGATGGGGATGGGGATACTGTACCTGATGATATAGACTCAGAGCCGTTAGTACCGTATCTTATTGTATCAAAGTGTATCTACGGAGATTATTCACATGATGTTTTAAAGCATGGCTTATTGCCTGCATATAATAATGGTGAATATGTATATGAATGTATAAATTGCGGTGAAAGTTTTATTCCTCCAGAGTTAGAAGATATAACAAAACTTTCTTTACATGAATATACTTTAGTAACTGCACTCGAAAGAATATATTTGGAAACTTTAAAGCTTGATAAACGATATGCAGAAAGCATTTACCGAATTGTAGATAGAATACGTTCTAATTACTCATATGATTACCACAGTGAGGGAAATCTGTATGAATCGCCTATCAAATATGAGTATACAAATAAAAATGACTATGATTTCCGAATAAATATTACTTTAAATCAAATAACGCATACGGATTTATTGAAAAACGTTATTGCACAATATGAAGCAGAATTATTGTTATGTGGTTTTAATGTAGGAAAAATACCAGTTGGTTCACTAATTGATACATATTTAAATTGGGAATTGTCTAATAAAAATTTTGATGATAAAAAGAACCTTTTAGGAAATATTATTGGATTGGCAAGTGATAATACAAAGTTAGGAGCTATTGAAGATTATTCTAGTATCATAGGCATAGGCAATTCAATTCTTACTTATAGCTACTTAAATAAAATGAATACGTTAGTAAATGAAATTAATAGTGGCAAAATCCGAAAATATAATTTTTATATTTCCGTTGATATTTTAGACAAAAACAAAGGGCAGTACATATTTACAGGCATTAATGAATTCAATTATTTGTCTGAATTATCATGGAAAGATGTAGTTAGCTATAATTTAGATTATCCCTTATATAATGACGAGTTAACAAATACATATATGATTATAAATAATACTGAAGGTGATATTATTTGGAATAATCAACGATTGGACATTATTCCATAAAATTGATAAGAATACAAGGATAGCTTGTTATGGCTATCCTTGTATATATAATTTTTAGCTGGAGGTTATAGTGTGACTGATTTTATTATTTGTCCTAACTGTGGGAAAAAGGTTATCTGTAAGCAATGCTTGACAAGAAAAAAATTGTTTTTTTGCTATAAAATTTGCAGTAATTGTGGATGTAATTTCACCAAGCTTATAGATCATACTAAATTTCATACAATTATTTATTTTATTGTTTTATTTTTATTAGGAATAGGAGATCTACTCATTAGCGTTTTAAGTGAAAAATTAGTACATATGTCTTTTATTATTATGTTTTCGGCAGCGATATTGGGATTTACTGTTTATTTAATTCAACAAAGAAGATATGTAGAGAATTTAAATAAATCAACAAACGGTTTTTTAGTTATAATAGAAAACAAAAGTCAAGATAGGATAATAAAGTATGCCAGGGAAGATACATTGTCTGAAGCAGAATTACGATTAAAATTTGACACAATTGAAAAGAATAATATTATTGTTTTGCTTCCGCACTATAATGTTAAGATGCTTCTAAATTATAAAATTAATTTTTGTAAGTTGAAAATAAATCATTTTTACAAATTAACTGTAAATAAGGCAGAATGCTTTTGTGTTTTAACAGATATTAAGGAGGAAAATGATTTTATTCTTTATTTAAAATTCTTTGATACAGGCGAAAAAGTCAATAATCAAAATGAATATGATCTTTTGACAATTGATGATGAAATTATAGGTAAGGTAAGAAGGACGGAGTAAATTGATAACTTTATCTTATTGAATTTATTAATGGCATTGTTGATTTGCCAAAATATGGTGAGTGTATTGATATAAAGTCTGAGCTTACTTATGTTGAGAGAGGACTCAACAGATTTAATGATGTTGTAATCAATGATATTGCTTTTCTGAGTTATGTTTATAATACTGTTGATGTATTACCGATTGTTTCTGATCCTACTTCTGAGGATGGAGATGGGATTTTTGATGTTAACGAAAAATGGAACGGTATAGATGAAAGGTATAAAAATATTTTAGCATTGAAATCAGATACTATTGAGAGTTTGTATCCAGAACTGAGAAAAAACGATGAGAACAAACCCTTTTATATATCTGTTAATAAAAATGATATTTATTTCAATATTAAAATAAACAACAATGATAGAATCGAACAAATAAGAGACGCAATATCATCCTATTGGGATGGTAAGTATTTTGGGGATATTTATGACTTTTATCCAGGTATGAAAATTAATGTAAAAACAAGAATTACTCAAACAGAAAATTCAAACTCAATAGAGGTTGTATTTGAACAGTCGACAAAACGTAGTGTTACAAGCATGAATAAAATTATAATTTATTCCTCTTCTTTAGAAACAAATGAAGATACAAAAGCAACAATTGCACACGAATTTGGACATATTTTTGGTTTGGCAGATGCATATTTAGAAAGTGGTGTTTTTAATTATTCATGCATAGAGTTTGTTAACTCTATAACTGGGTCAATAAAAACAGCACAGCGACCTTATGGGTTGTTGCCATATAATTTTTCTGATGAATCATGTGAAATCGATGTGTTTACAGAAATTATGTCTATATGCAATACTAAAAGCGTGGTGTGTAGCAATGATATTGAAATGATATTAAATAATAATGCCGGAATTCACTATGCCAAATTCACGCCACATTTTTATGTCAGCAAAATATCAAATGCAATAAAAACACCATATCTTTTGCTGTACAATAAGGATTGTGAAATGTTTTCGTATAATACGAAAGAGAATAAGATAACGAAAATTGATTTCTTGGATATTAATATGACTAATGTTGATAAATATTTGTATTCGTATGGTAAAAAATACAACACTTTTTTGGCTACTTACAAAGATTGGATTGACAGAACGTATCCGCAGTATAGCACTGAAACAAAACAAATTCATCAGAAATTGGAGATGTCTTTTAATTTTCAAAGCTTGTATAGCGAATCTAAATCAAATTTTCGGAATGTAAGTATTAATAAAGATAGTAAAACGTTATATTTATGTGGAATGTATCCTAATGCAAAGGAAGCAGCGAATGATTTATTAGATGGATCTGGGAATAGCATATGGGTTTTAGACGATGAATCATTTAATGATTTGGTTGATGAAATAATTAAAAAAAGTGATTTAGATGTTACATACTCCGTATCCAAAAACGATAGTACAATTTTACCTGATAACAGTATCTGGGATTGTGCAGAAGAGAATGTTCCGCCACATTATCATATATTAGAAAATGGTTTTCCTGTTAATATATCTTCAAAGATATTTGTTGGACATGAAGGAGGCTTTCACTATGAAGACTATTATAACTAATAAGAAAAAATTTACAATAACAGGACTGATTTTTTTAATATCTTTATTAATAATAAGTGCATTTGTATGGTTCATTTTATTTGGACATATTAATGATGGACCATCTCCTTTTATAATTCCTATTGATGAAAATACTGTTATACAACAGGTATATGAAGATTTATCTTTATTTGATGATTCAGACTATGTAAAAATGAAATTTATATGTGATGATTTGTCATTACAGAATAGAGGTGTATCTGATTGGGCAACTAATAAACCCTGTGATGAGAGTATTCAATTTATAAAGGATTTGGATGGTAAAGTACTTACTGCAATGCCACGCCCACTCGTTATTTTATCAGATTTGAAATCAAGCGAAAGTGGTGAAATAGAGGCGAATGGGTTGCATTTTAAGTTAGGTGTAATAGAGGCAAACGAAGGATATGAAAAAGCATATTATGGGATATGTTATATTTATGACAACATTGATCCGCATATATATTTAAGTAAAGAAAAAACTCCCATATACTATGATAGTCCAATGTATTTAAATTATATTGAAAAAATATACGATAATTTGTATTTGTATATTTACTATACTACAAGAAATCCTATATATGAATAGTACTTTGTAAACTCTAAATCTTAATAACAGGATAAAGATGAATGAGCTTGATTCTTGCAGCATCAGTAGTGAACAGCCAATCAACGCCTTTCTGTAGTGAATTTCTAGCCACAGTCCACGGCCCAAGTAATGCTCTGAGCGTAGGCAGATCGGGTATTCTGTGATTTGCGATACATTGAAGTCCGAGTGCAGATAATTCAATCTCGGCAATATCCAACCAGCTGCCATGCTTGGGTGTGTAATGTATTTCAAGTCGTTCTGCAAGTTCTCTTGCGTACTGAGGCGGAAATGTTGCATAAAGAGAGGCTATGTCTGAAATTCAACCAACAACTAAACTTTTAGTTCTCGAAGAACTTTAGGAGGTTATCTTATGTCAAAAAAGCCAGAAAAAGAAAAGAATTTATATATTCCCGAAAGAAAAAAGGATTATGAATACTATTGCAATATACAATTGCTGAAAAATATCAAAAGTGATTATTATGAAATTAGTAAATGTTTATTATCCGACGCTATTAGGGATAAATATATCCCTTCTGATACATCATATAAAAGCGAGGAAATATTTAATCAGTACCAAAAGCTTTCTGATGACTTCAATTATTACATTGACAGGGTCATTGAAAAAACTGACATTAATGATTATAATGATTATCAGCAGGCAATGGATATGGTGATGATTGTTGCTTGTGATACTGCCGAATTTGTTCATAAGAATTTCCTTTTTAAAGCAAATAAAGATTTTTTGAAGCAAAAGAAAAAATACATGGGCAAAGATAAAAAAGTAAAATACATAGCTTCTCAGATTGGAAGCATCGTTTATAAATTAAAATCAAATACATTATCTACAATAATCATAAATTATTTTTGCACTACAATATTTTGGTGCTTTATACTTCTTTCGGTTTTACTGTTTATAATTTTTAATAGTGTAGATTTTTTATTTGTAGCTATTTTAACCCTTATAGTTTACCTTATTCTTTTACCACAGCTGAAGTTTATATCTAGAATAGGTGAATTCCAATTTTCAAAATATAAATATAGCACTCATCCATATAATTCTCAATATAAATTTAATGATATTATGTCAATACTGTCTTCAATAAAGGCGTTAATAAAATAATTATAATTAATGGAATATGTAGACAAAATTGTGAAGAACAGCGATGAAAACGTGTCGCTGTTCTTCACTTTTTACAAAGGGACTATTCTATACTATATTTGAATTTTAGTTGCTTAGCCAAATCTTGAAGATCCTGACAAGCATCAAAGCACATCTGATGATAATGGTCAATATCATCGGAGCTGCTTTTTACAGTCAGACCTCGCTTGACTGCCCGTATCTTTTCTCTATGCCCGTCAAAAGCCTTGTTGTATTTTTCAAGCAGTTCGGGAGAATCGGAGAGCTTTTTGCGATAGCTCCTGCACTTGTTGTCAAAATTGAGATATGCTTCCTTTATCGGGTCTTTCATAGCACGCTTTTTGTAATCATCATTAGCCTTGTATAAACGCTCTTTCCTGCAGGTGGAACGTCCGCAGGTCAGAGAAGCATTTGCACGATTTGTAATCATAAGCTGACCGCAGTTTTCGCAGTTGGTTACTATTCGCCCTGCATCGGACATAATATCAACATAGGTATCAAGCAAAGTGATGAATGAATCATTTGCCACAAACAGCCGTATATTCCCGTTATCGGTATGAAACTTGTAAATGTTGCTGTCGAAAACGTCATTACAGCTCCGCACAGCCTTTGTAACGCTGAACATATCGTCTGTTCTTGACGTAATAAACGGACGGAAAATCTTATTGCTGTCCGCCTTGAACAAATCAATATATTTCTCTGCACGATCGTGGTTGCCCTTTACGGACAACCCGATTTTTTTATGGAAATCACGCTGACAGAGCTTGAACTTAACGAATAAAAAATAGATTATGTAGTTTTTAACAATATTGGCGTATTCGGATACATCGTAGTATTCAGATAATTCTTCCAGTACGGTGTTACAGTTTCCGTCACATAAAGCGTCAGCATTGCACAGCCTGCTGCTCACTTCCATAATTTCATTCAGCTCACGCTTTACTTTCATAAGGCGGTTTATATCCTTGACGAGATTGCCAAGTTTGT
>OLNX01002588.1_pt1 | contig 13220 bp, 6 predicted proteins | sample 1672611 | NCBI WGS metagenome assembly OLNX01 (sample SAMEA3136705, study PRJEB25190) | human gut metagenome
GACGATACCGAACAGGAGGACGAGGACCCCTGGGAGACCGAGGAATCCGACGAACCGGAGGACGCCGACAGGGGCGGCGATGAGGAAAGCGAGAACCCGGCCAAATGACCCGGTTCACCGACAGCCCTTATGAACCCATGATGACGCGCAGGCCGGAGGGCGGGAAGGCAGCTTCCCGTCCTCCCTCTTTATCTCCCGGCCACCCCTGCTATGGCTGCGGAACCTACCGCCCCGGCCAGCCCTGCGTGGGCTTCTGCCACAAAGAACTGACTGCGTGGCTGCGCGAAAGGAGAAAAGCAAAATGAATTATTTTATCCAATTTCTCATTGTGTTCGACCTGATCTGCTTCGGCGTCTACTTTGGCGGCGACATCGTTTGCACGGCGCTCGCCAAGGTGCGCAAAAAGACAGACGAAGAAGAATTTGAAATCTACAAAGTGGAGGACGATACAGACACCTCCAAACCGGCGCTGTCCATCGACGCCATCCGCCACTTGTTCCGCGGCGAGGTCCACGATTTTGTCTGCAACAAACTTCTGCCCAGCGGGCAGGAAACCCTTTCCGCTCTGACCGAGCCGGAGCAGACAGCGGCCCGGTTCCTGTTCTGCGCCTTGATCGGCTATCTCAAAGAGGAAGCCCCGATGGATGAGCAGAGCTTCCCGATGGTGATGGAGATGCTGAACTATGCCGAGGGCGCGAAAGAGGACGGCGACAAGGACGTGATCGACATTCTGATGGAGGAAACCGCCGCCCGGACACATCTGCGCGAGGAATATTTCAGCGATTACCGCCGTTACCAGCTCATGCAGGTGGATAAGACGCGGGTGCTGCTGGCCTGCCGTGTCATCATCAACGACCTGCTGGGAAAGCTGTACCGCTATGATTACAACGTCGGTTATGACTGCCTTCTGGACGATGGCAACAGCGTTTCCAGAAAACTGAAAAAATCCAACGAAGAAATGGAGGTAGAGGAAGATGCGATTGGTGATCGCTGAGAAGCCCTCTGTGGCAAAATCCCTGGCCGCCGTGCTGGGCGCTGCTACCCGCAAAGACGGCTACCTGGAGGGCGGCGGCTGGCTGGTGAGCTGGTGCCTGGGGCACCTGGCCGGGCTGGCGGACGCCACCACCTACAACCCCGACTACGCCAAGTGGCGCTATGATGACCTGCCCATTTTGCCGGAGTCCTGGCGCTTCACCATCGCCAAAGACAAGCGGGATCAGTTCGATGTGCTGCGCACCCTGCTGCGGCGGGAGGACGTGACCGAGGTAGTCAACGCCTGCGACGCCGGGCGCGAGGGCGAGCTGATTTTCCGCACGGTCTACTGCCTGGCGGGCTGCCAGAAGCCCATGAAACGGCTGTGGATTTCCAGCATGGAGGATTCCGCCATCCGGGAGGGCTTTGCCAACCTGCGCCCCGGCGCGGACTATGACGGGCTGCACCAGGCGGCCCTCTGCCGGGCCAAGGCCGACTGGCTGGTGGGTATCAACGCCACCCGACTGTTCTCGGTGCTGTACCACCGCACCCTCAATATCGGGCGGGTCATGTCCCCGACGCTGGCCCTCATCGTCCAGCGGGAGGCAGAGATCGACGCCTTCAAGCCGGTGCCGTTCTATTCTGTGGCTCTGGACCTGCCCGGTTTTACCGCTGCCAGCGCCCGCATGGACAAAAAAGCCGATGCCGAACAGCTGAAAACTGCCTGCCAGGGCGGTACGGTGACGGTCAAGCAGGTGGAGCGCAGGGACAAATCCGAGAAGCCGCCCGCCCTCTATGACCTCACCACTCTCCAGCGGGACGCCAACCGCCTGCTGGGGTTCACGGCGCAGCAGACACTGGACTACCTGCAAAACCTCTATGAAAAGAAGCTCTGCACCTATCCCCGGACGGACAGCCGCTACCTGACCTCCGACATGGCCGAGGGCCTGCCGGTGCTGGTGAATTTGGTCGCCAACGCCATGCCGTTTCGCAAAGGCATCGCCATTTCCTGCGATGCGGCGGCGGTCATCCACGACAAGAAAGTGACCGACCACCATGCGGTGATCCCCACCCGGAACATCCGCGAGGCGGATCTGTCCGCTCTGCCGGTGGGTGAACGGGCCATTCTGGAGCTGGTGGCGCTGCGGCTGCTGTGCGCGGTGGCCCCGCCCTATAACTTTGCAGAAACCGCCGTTGTTGTGGACTGCGCTGGTGCGGAGTTTACCGCCAAAGGCCGCACGGTGAAGCAGCCCGGCTGGCGGGCGCTGGATGCCGCCTACCGGGCCAGCATGAAAAATGTGGAACCGGACGGAAATTCCGAGGACAAGGCCCTGCCGGAACTAACCGAGGGCCAGGCGCTGCCGGTTGCCGGTGCCGCCGTCAAGGAGGGCAAGACCACCCCGCCCAAGCACTTCACTGAGGATACCTTACTCTCTGCGATGGAGACTGCCGGAAAAGACGATATGCCGGAGGACGCCGAGCGCAAGGGGCTGGGCACCCCCGCCACCCGCGCCGGAATTTTAGAGAAATTGGTGTCCACCGGCTTCCTGGAACGCAAAAAGAGCAAGAAAACCGTGCAGCTTTTGCCGTCCCACGATGCCATTTCCCTGATTACCGTCCTGCCGGAGCAACTGCAATCCCCGCTGCTGACCGCTGAGTGGGAGTACCGGCTGGGCGAGATCGAGCGCGGCGAGCTGGCCCCGGAGGACTTCATGGCTGAGATCACCGCCATGCTGAAGGAGCTGGTGGGAACTTATCAGGTCATCAAGGGCAGCGAGTACCTGTTTGCCCCGCCCCGCGAGGTGGTGGGCAAATGCCCCCGCTGCGGCGGTGAAATTGCAGAAATGCAAAAAGGCTTCTTCTGTCAGGACCAATCTTGCAAATTTGCGATCTGGAAGAACAACAACTGGTGGGCAGCGAAGCGCAAACAACCCACCAAGGCCATTGTGGCGGCGCTGCTGAAAGATGGCCGCGCCCATGTGACCGGGCTGTACTCCGAGAAAAGCGGCAAGACCTACGACGCCACCGTGGTGCTGGAAGATACCGGCCAGTACGTCAACTTCAAGCTGGAATTTGACCGGCAGAAAGGCGGCGGCAAATGAAACTGAGTTTGTATGAACAGGAAACGATTATCCTCTACAACCAGGCCGAGGCCACCGCCGAGGTCTATTCTCACGACCCGCGCCTGCTGGAAAAGCTGCGGCGGCTGGCGGAGAAATACCCGGACCAGATCGTGAAAAAGAACCGCCAGACCTTCACAGTGCCCAAACGCTGCGTGTCGGTGCGGGAGCCGTACAGCGCCGAGCGCCGCAAGGCTGCCAGCGAGCGGGCCAAAGCCGCCGGGTATAGGCCGCCCGTCCCCAAAGCGGGCGGTAAGTGAGCATGGGCGAAAACCTTTTTGAAGTCGTAAAACAGTCCGTTACCGTCCGGGAGGCGGCGGAAATGTACGGCATTGCGGTGGGGCGCGGCGGTATGGCCTGCTGCCCCTTCCACGATGACCGCCACCCCAGCATGAAGGTGGACACCCGTTTCCACTGTTTCGGCTGCGGCGCAGACGGCGACGTGATCGACTTTACCGCCCGGCTCTATAACCTCGCCCCCAGGGAGGCCGCCGAGAAGCTGGCCCAGGATTTTGGCCTGGCTTATGACAGTCAGGCCCCTCCCCGGAGGCGCTATATCCGGCAAAGAAGCGAGGGGCAGAAATTCAGGGAGAACCGGGACCATGCCTTTCGTGTCCTGGCCGACTACTATCATCTGCTCAGAAAATGGGAAACCGACTATTCCCCAAAAACGCCGGAGGAAAATCCACACCCCCGCTTCATGGAGGCAATCCAGAGAAAAGATTATATGGGCTATCTGCTGGATTTTTTTCTGGAGGACGGCTCGGAGGAACAGAAGCTGTGGCTTGCCGAACATCAATCAGAAATCGCCAATTTGGAAAGGAGAGTGAAACTCATGGCTGACAAACCCACCAACCGGGAACGGTTGCAGCAAATCACGGCGGGCATCGAGCAGGGTATCAAGGAACTGTTCGAGAGCGAAAAGTATATACGCTACCTGTCCGTCATGTCCCGGTTCCACCGCTATTCCGTCAACAATACCATGCTCATCTATATGCAGAAGCCGGACGCCACGCTGGTGGCCGGGTACAACAAGTGGAAAAACCAGTTTGAGCGCCATGTAAAAAAGGGTGAGCATGGTATTACCATCATCGCGCCCACGCCGTTCAAGAAAAAGATTGAGGAACAGAAGCTGGACCCGGACACCAAGGCCCCCATGCTGGATCAGGACGGTAAGGTCATCATGGAGGAAAAGGAAATCGAGATCCCGATGTTCCGCCCGGTGAAGGTGTTCGACATCAGCCAGACGGACGGCAAGCCCCTGCCGGAACTGGCGGCCTCTCTTTCCGGGAATGTCCAGAATTATGAGGTATTTATGGAGGCCCTGCGCCGGTCCGCCCCGGTCCCCATCGAGTTTGAGCCGATGGATGCAAACATGGACGGCTATTTTTCCTCTGATCAGCAGCGCATCGCCATCCGGGAAGGCATGAGCGAGGTGCAGACCGTTTCCGCTGCCGTGCATGAGACCGCCCACAGCAAGCTGCACGACCCGAAGCGGGCGGAACCCGAACCTACCTGGAAGGTGGTCATGGTCAGCGACGGCGGGACCAAGCGGGACTTTTCCCAGGGCTTTGCCACCGAAGCAGAGGCTGAACAGTTCGCTGCCGATGCAGACTGGCGCTTTGTGGACGAGAATCAGTTTGAGTGGCGTCTGGAGGTGGAGGAAGATCACTCTGCCGAGGTCCAGGCAGCGAAGGACCGGCATACTGAGGAAGTCCAGGCCGAGAGCATCTCCTATGCGGTTTGCCAGTATTACGGTATCCAGACTGGCGAGAACAGCTTCGGCTATATCGCCAGCTGGAGTCAAGGCAAGGAACTGAAGGAGCTGCGGGCCAGTCTGGAGACCATCAACAAGGCGGCCGGGGAACTGATCGCGGACATTGACCGGCATTATAAGGTTATCTGCAAGGAGCGCGGCATTGACCTGACTGCCCAGCCGGAACAGGCGGTGCCGCAGCAGCCCGCAGAAGAAATGCCCGACACACCTTCCCCCAGCACCGAAGCCCAGAAGGCCCTGTTGCTGGTTGATGATGCTACCTATCTTCATGTTCAGACTTGTGATACTGGCTGGGACTACACGCTCTACGATGTGGCGACCATGAAGCAACTGGACGGCGGCCAGCTGGACGCGCCGGAGCTGCCCCTGTCCACCGCCGCGCTGAAAATCTGCGAGATGCACGACATGGGCGGCCAGTCCATTCAGTATGCGCCGTTGTCCATGATCGAGACCTTGCAGGAGGCGGCTGTCCAGCAGATGCAGGCAGCGGCCAAGGCCGCCGCCCCGGAAACCACCCAGCTGCCGGACGCCCCGGAGCAGCATCTGGACGAATACCCCATGCCGGACCCCACGCTGACCCAGGACGATTTGGAAAAGTGCGGCTACATGGACGGGGACCTTCTGCCCCTTTCCAAAGAACGCGCCTATGAGCTGATGGAGCGCGACCTGACCGTTTATATCGTCCAGCAGGGTGAGAATCCGGCGATGGCTTTTGATACCACTGACCTGGACGCCCATGACGGGATCTTCGCCGTCACCCGCGAGGAATGGGAGGAAAGCCCGGCTTTCGATGCCCAGGTTAAGGAGCGTATGGATCACCAGCAGGAACGGGAACAGGCGTTCCTCGACCACAAAGGCGATTGCTTTGCCATTTATCAGGTGAAGCACACCGATGAGCTGCGGGACATCCGCTATGAGGGACTGGAGTGGATCAAGTCCATCGGGCAGACGGTGCAGCGGGACAATTATGACCTGGTTTACACCGCGCCGCTGGAACCCAGCGACCTGAAAGGCAGCGTGCTGGACAATCTTGAATACCGCTTCAACAATGAACACCCCGCCGACTACCGCCACCCGTCCATGAGCGTCAGCGACATCGTTGCCATCAAGCGGGACGGCAAGGTATCCTGTCACTACTGCGACAGCTTTGGCTTTGCCGAGGTTCCCGGCTTCCTGCCGGACAACCCGCTGAAAAATGCGGAGATGGCCGTGGAGGATGACTACGGCATGATCGACGGCATTATCAACAACGGCCCCAAGGAGCAGACGGTGGCCCAGCTGGAACAGCAGGCCCGAAGCGGCCAGCCCATTTCCCTGATGGACCTGGCTGCCGCCGCCCACCGGGAGGACCGGGACAAGAAGAAATCCGTTGTGGAGCAACTGAAAAGCCAGCCCAAACCCGAACATAAAAAGACAGCGCCCAAAAAGAGCGCGGAAAGGGAGATCTGATATGAACGCTTTGACCTTTGAGGAAACCAACCTGCTGTGCATCTACAACCCCGGCACCCGCCAGGGGGCCATCGAGGCCCTGACCGAGATGCGCGGCCACTTGCAGGCGGACGAGACCGAGCTGCTGGCCCTGACCGACAGCACCCTCGCTAAACTGCGCGCCATGACAGACGCCGAGTTTGATGAGCTGGAACTGTACCCGGATTTTGACGAGTAACCCCCTGTTTTAACCAGCCGGGGCGGCCGCCGTGCCGCCCCATTTTCATATCCGAAGGAAGGGAGGATAGAACCCCATGCCAACCAAAGCAGAACAATATGCGCAGATGGCCGATCAGGTGGCGCGGCAGCTCACCGGCAGCTGGCAGGAGTGGGCGGGCTTTCTCACCACCGCCGCCCGCCTCTACAAATATCCGTTCCATGAGCAGCTGATGATCTACGCCCAGCGCCCGGACGCCACCGCCTGCGCCGAGTACGACCTGTGGAACAACCGCATGGGCCGGTATGTGCGGCGCGGGTCCAAGGGCATCGCCCTGGTGGATGATTCCGGGGACCGGCCCCGACTGCGGTATGTATTCGACATTTCCGACACCGGCACCCGTGAACACTCCCGCACCCCCTGGCTGTGGACGATGAACGAGGAACACACCGCGCCGGTCATGGCGATGCTGGAGGGAAACTACGGTGTGGGCGGCGAAGAACTGCCCCAGCAGCTGGCCGATGTGGCCGCCGGTCTGGCGGAAGAATACTGGACGGATCACCGGCAGGACATTCTCTACATCGTTGACGGTTCCTTTTTGGAGGAGTACGATGAGTACAACATCGAAGTCCAGTTCAAATCCGCCGCCGCTGTCAGCATCACCTACGCCCTGATGTCCCGCTGCGGGCTGGAGCCGGAGCAATATTTCAGCCATGAGGACTTCATGCCGATCTTCGACTTCAACACCCCCGCCGTGATCGGGGCGCTGGGCACGGCGGTCAGCCAGGCAAACCAGCAAGTGCTGCGGCAGATTGGCGTCACCATTCAGAACTATGAGCGCGCCAAGAGCGCGGAAAGGAGTGCCACACATGGAGAACAACCTGACTTACATTCAGAACGGGGACTACCTGATTCCCGACCTGCGCCTGAGCGAGCAGCCGATGAAGCCCCTGAGCAAGTACGGCAGGATGCGCAAAGCGTACCTGAAGCAGCAACGGCCCATCCTGTACAACCAGCTGCTGATGACCGAGAAGCTGTACCCGCACCTGCGGGAGATCGACGAGACGGCGAACCGGCGGCTGGCGCAGATGATGCCCCAGATGGCCGAGGCGGCGGGCGCAACGGAGGCGCTGAAAGCCGCCGACCCGATGGCCTGGGTGGGTCTGATGAACACCTGCAAAGCCCAGGCCGAGGAGATTCTGCTGGCGGAACTTATCAACAGCTGACCTTAAACCTGTTCCTCTCCGAAGCGGAACAAATTCAACAGATCGACGAAGCAGAGAGTGTGAAAACGCCCTCTGCTTTTTCTTTTGCCCAGGAACAGCCGCAGCCAGAAGCTGCCGACCATGAGCCGGAGGCGGCAAAGCCCACTCTCCGGGAGCTGCATGAGCAATACAAACCCATTGTGTTGGAGGCCGTCACAAAAGACACCAGATACCAGAACACCTGCGGTCACAGTGACTATGAAAGCGCCGTGATCGAAGGAAGATCGGCTATTCGCCGCGCTGTTTTAGCGTCTGGCAATAAGGAGCTGCTTCACCTCTATTCCTACACCCCGGAGTTCCGGCAGCGCCTTCATCGTGAAGTTATCGACGAGACCTATCCCAAGCTCCATGAGCTGCTGCGCCCACTTTCGGACAATGACATTGACCGAGCCATCCAGGACTGGAACGGCAAGAGCGAAAGCAAGCACGCCGTTGTCCGCTACATGAAGGACCACGCCCGTGAAAAAGACACCGCCGCATGGCTGGCCCATGAGTTTGACGGCGGCGACGGCAAAACTCCGTTTGCAGTACGCCCGGAAAGCCCCAATGGAACGATGCTGCCCTGGCCCAAGGTGCAGCGCCGGATCGCCCAGCTTATCAAGGAAGATCGGTTCTATACCCAAGAAGAACAGGACCGTTTTGACAACATCGACCCCATCGCCATTCGGGAAGCCCTGGCCGAGCGCGGCATCGTGAACGGCCAGGTGGTGGAACCGGAAAAGCTGGACAATGACCCGTTTATCCAGCAGGTCATGGCCGACGTGGAACGTGCCGCCGGAGGGGATGAGCCGGAAGCCTACACCAGCCCAGGTGGCCACACCTATCACCCAGGAGATGCCATAGACGCTTTCATTGATGATAAAAGCCCCGTGGTTCGGATGGTTCTTGACCATGTTGACGAGGATTACATTTGGTACACCATGCCCAGCGTCCCTGACCAGGAGCCAGTGGAGATGCGGCGCGAAATATTTGAGAAATATCTGGACAATGGTGAGTTCCTGCCTGTACCTGTGCCGGACTTATCCGGCCAGCCCATCACCCGCGAGGGCGACACCCTCACCATCGGCAGCGGTGAACCCACCCATGAGATGGATATTACCGTATCGGATGAGGAATATGAAGCCATCCGGCAGGCTATCCCGGAGAAAAAGGTCTATGACCCTGCTGCGCCGGTCTATCATGTGGGTGATACGGTTTATCTGGACAATCAGGAATACCAGATCACCGAACTGCGGGAGGATACGGTACAGCTCATTCCTTCCGGCATGGCTTATCCCATCTTCCGGGCCGAGAGCCGGGAGCGGTTCGAGACGCTGCTGCGTGCGGACACCCGCAACGAAGCCATCAACGAATTTTTGCCTGTAAACCCCGACACGGCTGACCAGGACCTGCGGGACGTGCTGGTCCACGGCCTGATCGGCGCGCCGGACAAGGCGGAGCTGTCCGAGCTGTTGCACACTGGCAAGCCCAACCGCGAGATCGCCCAGTGGCTGGGCCGGGCCTTCCCAGGCATCGTGGAAACGATGGAGCTGGAGACTGGCGACACCGCCGACTACCGCACCACGTCCGAAGGCATCGAACTGGAAGTGCTGGACGCGGAGGAGAAGCGGCTGGCCATGCTGTATTTTCGCTGGGATGAGGTCGCGCCCCTGCTGCGCGGGCTGTATGCCCGTCAACTGGACGGCTTTGGACAGGAGCAGGCCGAACCGTACATGGAAGCCCCTGCTGCCGTGGAAGAACCTGCCGAAGCTGCCAAGCCCGTCGAGGAACCCGCCGCCGAGGCCCCGGCGTTCCATTCCGAACCGGTGACCGTCTATCCTGGCGAACAGAACCATTTGCCCTATGACGTAGTGGTGGAACGGCTGCACGTTGACCAGCCGGAACCCACGCCGCCCGAACCGACGCCGGAGGAAAAGCCGGAACACTCGGTTTCTATCCCGGTCAACGGCGAGTGGCAGACCTTCCCCAACCAGAGGGCAGCCGAGCAGGCGGCCTATCAGGAGTATCGGGACAACCTGCGCCGTAATGCCGAGAACTTCCGCATCACCGATGACCACTTAGGCGAGGGCGGCCCCAAGGCCAAGTACCAGGCTAATGTGGCGGCAATCAAGCTGCTGAAATACCTGGAGGAAACCACCGGGCAGGCTACGCCGGAACAACAGGAAGTGCTGTCCCGCTATGTGGGCTGGGGCGGCGTGGCGGACGCCTTTGACCCGGACAAACCCGCGTGGGCCGCTGAGTATGCGGAGCTGAAGGAACTGCTGACCCCGGAGGAATATGAAGCGGCCAGGGCCTCCACCCTCAACGCCCACTACACCAGCCCCACTGTGATCCGCGCCATCTACGACGCGGTAGAACAGATGGGCTTCCGCACCGGCAACATTCTGGAACCGTCCTGCGGTGTGGGCAATTTCTTCGGGATGCTGCCGGAGAGCATGGCCGGCAGCCGTCTGTACGGCGTGGAACTGGATTCCATCAGCGGCCGGATTGCAAAGCAGCTCTACCCCAAGGCCGACATCACCGTGGCAGGATTTGAGACCACCGACCGGCGGGACTTCTATGACCTTGCCATCGGTAACGTCCCTTTCGGACAGTATCAGGTGAACGACAAAGCCTACAACAAACTGGGTTTCAACATTCACAACTACTTTTTCGCAAAATCGTTGGACCAGGTGCGGCCGGGCGGCGTGGTGGCTTTCGTCACCAGCCGCTATACGATGGACGCCAAGGATTCCACCGTGCGCCGGTATCTGGCCCAGCGGGCCGAGCTGCTGGGGGCCATCCGCCTGCCAAACAATGCGTTCAAGGCAAATGCCGGAACTGAGGTCGTTTCGGATATTCTCTTCCTGCAAAAGCGGGACCGTCCGCTGGACATTACCCCGGACTGGACGCAGACCGGCCGGACCGAGGAAGGCTTCACGGTCAACCAGTATTTTCTCGACCACCCGGAGATGGTGCTGGGGCAGCCCACCGCCGAAAGCACCCAATACGGCAAGCAGGATTACACCGTGGTCCCCATCGAGGGGCTGGAGCTGGCCGACCAGCTGCACGACGCCGTACAGCACATCCACGGCACCTACCAGGAGGCCGCGCTGCCGGAGCTGGGCGAGGGCGAGGACATCGACGATTCCCTACCGGCTGACCCGGATGTGAAAAACTATTCCTACACGGTGGTGGACGGGGCGGTGTACTTTCGGGAAAACAGCCGCATGGTGCGCCCTGACTTAAACGCCACCGCCGAGGCCCGCGTCAAAGGGCTGGTGGGGCTGCGTGACTGTGTGCAGCAGCTCATCGACCTGGAGATGGACGCCGCCGCGCCGGATGCCGACATCCGGGAACAGATGGCCGAGCTGAACCGGCTCTATGATGCCTTTTCTGCCAAGTACGGCCTTATCAATGACCGGGCAAACCGGCTGGCCTTTTCCGATGACAGCAGCTATTACCTGCTCTGCGCCCTGGAGGTGCTGGACGAGGACGGCAGGCTGGAACGCAAGGCAGATATGTTCACCAAGCGCACTATCAAACCCCATGAGGCCGTCACCACCGTGGACACGGCCAGCGAGGCGCTGGCGGTCTCCATCTCGGAGAAAGCCTGCGTGGACATGGCCTACATGGAACAGCTTACCGGCAAAACCGGCGAAGAACTGGCGGACGAGCTGCGCGGTGTCATCTTCCGTGTGCCCGGCCAGACTGAGCCGGACGGGACGCCCCATTATGTGACCGCCGATGAATACCTGTCCGGCAACGTGCGCCGGAAGCTGCGCCAGGCCCAGCGTGCGGCGGAGCAAGACCCGGCCTTTACGGTCAACGTGGAGGCCCTCACTGCCGCCCAGCCCAAGGACCTGGACGCTTCCGAGATCGAGGTGCGGCTGGGTGCGACCTGGATCGACAAAGAGTACATTCAACAATTCATGTACGAAACCTTTGACACGCCCTTTTACCTTCAGCGCAGCATCGAAGTCCACTACTCTGCATTTACCGCTGAGTGGCAGATCTCCGGCAAAAACGCTGTGGGACAGAGAGATGTGGCGGCCTATACCACTTACGGGACCAACCGGGCCAACGCCTATAAAATCCTCGAAGATTCCCTCAACCTGCGGGATGTGCGTATCTACGATACTGTTGAAGATACGGACGGCAAGGAGCGCCGGGTGCTGAACGCCAAGGAGACCACCCTGGCCGCCCAAAAGCAGCAGGCCATCCGGGAGGCGTTCAAGGACTGGATTTGGCGCGACCCGGAGCGGCGGCAGGCGCTGGTGCGCCAGTACAACGAGGAAATGAACGCCACCCGCCCCCGCGAGTATGATGGCAGCCACATCGTTTTCGGCGGTATGAACCCGGCCATCACCCTGCGGGAACACCAGAAAAACGCCATCGCCCATGTGCTGTACGGCGGCAACACGCTGCTGGCCCATGAGGTGGGCGCGGGCAAGACCTTTGAAATGGTGGGGGCCGCAATGGAGGCCAAGCGCCTGGGGCTGTGCCAGAAATCCCTCTTTGTGGTGCCCAACCACCTGACTGAGCAGTGGGCTTCGGAGTTCCTGCGTCTGTACCCGTCCGCCAATATCCTGGTGACAACCAAAAAGGACTTTGAAAAGCACAACCGCAAGAAGTTTTGTGCCCGCATCGCCACCGGCGACTATGATGCCATCATCATGGGCCACTCCCAGTTCGAGAAAATCCCCATCAGCAAGGAACGCCAGGAGCGGCTGCTGCATGAGCAGATTTGGGAAATCACCGAGGGCATCTCCGAGGTGGAGTCCAGCGGCGGGGAACGCTTCACGGTGAAACAGTTGGAGCGGACCAAGAAATCCCTGGAGGCCAGGCTGGAAAAGCTGCAAGCGGAAGGCCGCAAGGACGATGTGGTGACCTTTGAGCAGTTGGGCGTGGACCGGCTGTTCGTGGACGAGGCGCACAACTACAAGAACCGTGCGAAACGTTGCGCATAAGCCCTTGTTGACAGCAAGGACGAACAGCGCCATGTGATAGCACTTAGCAATAAGAAAATATCACAGAGAACTTGAATCTCGAAATCAGGGGTGAAAATCCCCTGCCGTACAGAACCAATGCCGGAAAGGAGCAATCCCATAGCGGTCTGTCAAACCGCAGGCAGTACGAGAGCTAATACTCCACTGTGCGCTGCACATCTGTAAATGTGCAGGGTACAAAGCGTGGTGAAGTCGTAACCTGAAAACCTAAACCCCTGCAAAGGGGCATGGAGAATAATGGTGCGGGCTTCCGAAACCTATGGCTATCCGTTAGTGAAAGCTATGCAGCATCGTAAGAGTAGACGGCATCCGAAAGGGTGAACATTGGAAAAAGCGTGTGTGGCTGGTTTTTCCACATACGCCCGGTGGAATGAAATATCCACACGGAATCATGCAGAAACTGTGGTTCAAAGCATGGTTAGATTTTCCCGGTGTAAGGTAGCGGCCTAAGGG
>OLNX01002597.1_pt1 | contig 13186 bp, 10 predicted proteins | sample 1672611 | NCBI WGS metagenome assembly OLNX01 (sample SAMEA3136705, study PRJEB25190) | human gut metagenome
CTTCCTCTTCAATGTTTTTTTCATGTTTCAGAGTATTTTCTACTCTCTTTAACTATTGTTATTCTACCCAGAACCCTTGTATTTGTCAAGTAAGAATCCAAAAAACCACTTTATTTTATTCCAAGAACTACATTTGCCGGTGAATCTTCACTATATTCCAGAGTAATCTCATCTCCCACATCATAAGTCACAATTTCCGGATAATCCACGACTGGCACATCATAAACCTCATCGTTTTCTTCCAATGCAAGATAAAAATGGGAATTTCCATCAATGACCGCCTGTCCAATTCTCTTGATTTTTCCACTGATTTCATTTGTTCCTGTACTTTTTTCATCTGTTGAAGTAATTCCATTAGAGGCAAGCAGTTTGACATAAGCTTTCTCACACTCTGATACGGTATCACCGATTGCAACATTTTGATATTTCTGAATATTAACCATCGCATATTTTTTCACCAGACCGGCTCCGTCCTTGAGTGCCATAAAATAAGTCGGCTCGTTTGAAATATTTAATAACAATGGAAAAGCTGCGGTATATTTTAAGTTCTGTACCTGTCCTTCTGCCGATTCCATAGCAGAATATTCCTCTGCTCCGGCACAGGAATAATATCTGGTTTCCATTGTACGCTGATTCATCAATATAAATCCAACATTGGAACGGTCTCCACTTACTGATGTAATTCCGGTGTAAACCCATACATCATCTTCAAGTGCCAGATAATTATATCCATCGGTTGTCTTTAAACACCCTTTCTGCCCCAGCACACTATTAAAAAATCCATTCTTCAATGTACCATGATAGTTATATAAGTCAATCAATAAGTCTGCCGGATAAGCACGGTCTACCCACTGCGGACAGTCTTTTATTTTATATTCTTCTGTCTCACCGGTAATTGCATTACAAAGCACCACTTTTCCAATAGTCTGTCCGCCAAATAAACCAATATTAAATTTCTTTACCGGACAAATCCAATATGGTACTCCATCATCATTAATCTCAAAGCTCAACTGGTCAAACATATACGTCGGATAACGAAAACGAAGATGTCGGTAAATATTCCGATTAAGCAGCTCTGACTCTGAATACTTAATTCCATCCTCCAGCTTTACCAGTTCCGTATTCTGTGTTGCCATATCAATCCGAATATAAGCCGGAATTCCGTCTTTTTGATTGGTCAGCCATTTAATTGCATTTGCATACACCAGTGGTGTGACACGATACGGCTGTCCCTGATAATTAATTTGAGAATACAAATCACTGACTTCAAACTGAGAAACCATATCTACCATACTTCCCATTTTTCGATTTCCCAGTAATACTGCAGAATCTTTATCCAGAAGCGGAATCTGATTAAAACTGATTTCCTGGATATCTTCTGTAAGGTCCCGTTCCTCCGGGGTCACAAGATTTTGATATTTCTTTGCATTGATAATTGGAGAAGAAAGCAGAGAACCCACCGCATATACTGCAATGATTACAAGCATTAAAATAACACCTGCTTTGATTCCTTTGCTTTGTTTTAATTGAATTGTTCCATAAAGTCTTTTCCGAATTGCATAAACAACCACAATAATTCCAATTACTGCGACAAGGAAAAACCAGAATCCACTTTCATGGATATTAATTGCAGGCAGTTCAATATAATAATATAAAAATGCCAGCAAAAGAACAGCAATTCCTGCTAATAATTTCTTTTTCATAAATCTAAATTCCTTTCTTTTTTTGTATTACGGTACAGTGTAACACAAAACCGAAAAAAAAGATATCCCGAAAGCCCCACTCTTTCGAGATATCTTCTTAAGTTTTCTTAAATTATTTTTAAGCGTCTGCGCCTTCTTCCTGACGAGCTTTAATTTCCTGTTCCTGAATATCAGACGGTGCCTGCTCATAACGGGCAAACTCATAAGAGAACACTCCGCTTCCTCCTGTCATAGAGCGCAGGTCTGTTGAATATCCATAAATCGAAAGCATCGGAATATCCGCTTCTACGATTGTACAACCTTTATGCTGGGCATCTGGATTCATTCCAAGAACACGTCCTCTTCGTTTATTCAAATCACCCATAACGTCACCGGTATATTTGTCCGGAACATTAATTTTCATAGATACAATCGGTTCTAACAATACTGGAGAGGCTTCCAGAAAGCCTTTCTTAAATGCCTGAATTGCGGCTGTTTTAAATGCCATTTCAGAGGAATCAACCGGATGATAAGAACCATCGTATAAAGTTGCTTTCACACCGACAACCGGATAAGAAGCTAAAGGTCCTTTTAAAACTGATTCCTGAATTCCTTTTTCTACTGCCGGGAAATAGTTTTTCGGAACTGCACCACCAACAACGGTCTGTTCAAATACATAAGGAGTCTCTAAATCACCAGATGGTTCAAATGTCATTTTTACATGACCTCATGACCATACTGTCCATGTCCACCGGACTGTTTCTTATATTTTGCATCTACGTCGGCTTTTTTACGAATTGTTTCTCTAAATGGAACTTTTGGTTTTGAAAGCACAATATCTACTTTATAACGTTCTTTTAATTTACTGCATACAATGTCAAGATGCTGTTCTCCGATACCATACATCAAAGTCTGACGGTTTGCAGAATCATTTTCAATCCGCAGTGTCTGATCCTCCTGCATCATTCTGGAAAGTGCCTGAGATACTTTATCTTCATCGCCTTTATTCACAGTTTTATAACGTTTGCAGGTATATGGAACAGAAATCTCTGTCTTTCCAAACACAACAGGAGTCGTTCTTGTAGAAAGAGTATCACCTGTTGCCACTGTATTTAATTTTGCAATTGCACCGATATCACCGGCATGAAGTTCCGGAACTTCAATTGGTTTTCCACCCTGTAATACATAGATTTTTCCAGGTTTTTCATCTGCATCTTTTGTTGGATTATAAAGAGTATCTTCCCCTTTGATAACACCTGAGCAGACTTTAATCAGAGAATATTTTCCAATGAACGGGTCAACAATTGTTTTAAATACATAAGCAGATTTTGCTTTTGCAAAATCATAATTTGCTTCATAGATATCATTTGTTTTCATATTCATTCCTGCACAGGTTTTCTGAGCCGGACTTGGGAAATAACCGCAAATATCATCAAGCAGGTTTGCAACACCCTGTACATTTACGGTAGAACCCATGCACACCGGAATAATACTTCCATCAGAGATATTCATTTTCAGAGCTGCGGAAACTTCTGCTACAGAGAATTCTTCTCCTGCAAAATAACGCTCCATAAATTCTTCACTGATTTCTGCAACAGATTCCATTAAGATATCATGGTATTTTTCCAGATATTCTTCGAGGTAGTCCGGAACCGGACATTCTTTTTTCTGTCCTCTTTCAACGTAGCGTCTGCCGGCCTGTTTTACGATATTTACATAACCAACAAACTGTTCATTTTCACGAATCGGCATGTGAATCGGTGCAATTTTCTTTCCATACAGTTCCGTTAAGTCTTCTACTACTTTACGATAACTGACATGGTCTAAATCCATCTCTGTTACAAAAAACATACGCGGCAGATTATATTTTTCGCACATCTCCCATGCTTTTTGTGTTCCGACCTGAACCCCTGCTTTTCCGGAAACAACGATAATTGCTGCATCTGCTGCTGCCACTGCTTCTTCTACTTCCCCCACGAAGTCGAAATAGCCTGGTGTATCCAGCACATTAATTTTTACTTTTCCCCATTCGATTGGCACTACTGAAGTTGTGATTGAGAATTTTCTTTTGATTTCCTCTTTATCATAATCACTGACCGTGTTACCATCTGTAACTTTACCTAAACGGTTTGTTATTCCTGATAAATAAGCCATTGCCTCGACCAGACTTGTCTTACCGGAACCGCCGTGACCAAGCAGGACCACATTTCTAATTCTGTCACTTCTAAAAACGTCCATATGTAATACCTCCTAAAATTTAATATGTATATATTTTACTAAAAAAAAAACAATTTTTCAAGTATTTTATTCAATTTAAACAAGGTATTTTTTCATTTCTTTTCATTTTCATTATGCAAAGTGCCAACGCAACGCTTTAAAGCGTCAAACCGTTGACTTTTCTTTCAAGATGTCATAAAATAGTTATGTTTGACAGACTTGTGCCGTATTTGATTAATTTTTGACGACACTGCATCAGTCTTGTCTGATTACCGAAAAAAGAAGGAGATTTTCATGGAAACGACAACAATTGGTTTTATTGGTCTTGGGTTAATCGGTGGTTCTATTGCGAAAGCCATCAAAAAATTCCACCCAGATTATCAGATTATCGCATACAATCGAACACGGGAAACTTTAGACGATGCTGTCTTTGAAGGCATTGTTGACATTGCCTGCGAAGAAATGGACAGCAAATTTTCGCTCTGTGATTATATCTTTCTCTGTGCCACAGTAGACTACAATATTGAATGTTTAAAATGGCTGAAAACGAAAATCCGTCCAGGCTGTATTTTAACAGATGTCGGCAGTGTCAAAGGAGAAATTCACAAAGAAATCACGAAACTCTCCATGGCCGCAAATTTTATCGGCGGACATCCGATGGCAGGAAGTGAAAAAACAGGTTACGCTTATTCTTCCGACCATTTAATTGAAAATGCTTATTATATTTTAACACCGTCAGAGGAAGCCAGTCTGGATAAAATCAGCCGGTACAGCGAACTGGTAAGCTCGATTGGAGCACTTCCTATGATTCTTACTGCTCAGGAACATGACTATATTACTGCGGCAATCAGTCACTTGCCTCATGTTGTTGCTTCTTCTCTTGTCAATCTGGTTCAAAAACTGGATTCTTCAGATGAACACATGAAAAGTATTGCAGCCGGAGGATTTAAGGACATTACCAGAATTGCTTCTTCCTCCCCTTATATGTGGCAGCAGATTTGTCTGGAAAACCCTGATAACATTTCCAAAGTATTAGATGAATTTATCCGCTTAATTGTACAGGCAAAATACCTGATCGACCAGAAAGATTCCAATGGGCTTTATCAGATGTTTTCTTCTTCAAGAGACTATCGAAACTCTTTTGATAACACTTCAAGTGGTCCAATCAAAAAAGAATTCGCACTGTACTGCGATATCGTAGATGAAACCGGTGCAATTGCCACAATTGCAACCATTTTGTCCATGAACGGAATCAGCATTAAAAATATTGGCATTCTTCATAATCGTGAATTTGATGAAGGTGTTTTAAAAATTGATTTCTACGATGAAGAAGCCCTGAAAGCCGCTTCTGAGCAGCTTAGAAAACGAAACTATATTATTTATGAGCGTTAGGAGTTTACAATATGTTATTTCATAAATCCCATCCTCTAAAAGGAGAAATTACCGTACCTGGAGATAAATCCATCTCCCACAGAGGCATTATGCTTGGTGCTCTTGCCAATGGTACTACTTCGATTACAAACTTTTTAAAAGGTGCTGACTGCCTCTCTACCATTTCCTGTTTTCAAAAAATGGGGATTGAAATTGAAGAAACAGAAAATGAAATTCTGGTTCATGGAAAAGGACTGCACGGTTTAAGTGCTCCAAAAGAAATTTTAGATGCCGGAAACAGTGGTACAACGACAAGATTAATTTCCGGTATTTTAGCCGGACAAAACTTTTCCTGCGACCTTACCGGTGATGCTTCGATTCAAAAACGTCCAATGAAACGTATTATGACACCACTCTCTATGATGGGTGCTGATATTACCAGTGTTCATAATAATGGATGTGCACCACTTCATATCAAAGGTGCGCCGTTAAAGGGAATTTCCTACCAGTCTCCGGTTGCTTCTGCCCAGGTAAAATCCTGTGTGCTTTTTGCAGGGCTTTATGCGGATGGAAAAACCAGTGTTACCGAACCATTTTTATCCCGTAATCATTCCGAGCTGATGCTTTCCTCTTTTGGTGCTTCTGTTCAAACCTGCGGTACAACTGCAACAATTGAACCGGAACCAGTCTTAACCGCTCAAAAAGTAGAAGTTCCGGGAGATATTTCTTCTGCTGCTTTCTTCATTGCAGCCGGACTTTTAATTCCAGGTTCTGAGCTTTTAATCAAAAATGTAGGAATTAATCCAACTCGTGATGGAATTTTACGTGTCTGCAGACAAATGGGAGCAAACTTAGAATTGCTTAACACAAGAACGCAATGTGGTGAACCAGTCGCAGACATCCTTGTAAAACACAGCGAATTAAATGGAACCGTTATTGAAGGAGATCTGATTCCAACTTTAATTGATGAACTCCCAGTTATTGCAGTTATGGCTGCCTGCGCAAATGGAGAAACAATTATCCGAAATGCGGAAGAATTAAAAGTAAAAGAATCCAACCGTCTTGAAATTATCGTTCATCATTTAAGCGAAATGGGATGTGATATTACCGGCACAGAGGATGGAATGATTATCCGTGGAGGAAAACCACTTCATGGTGCTGTTTTAGACAGTCATCTCGACCACCGTATTGCCATGTCCTTTGCAGTTGCCGGACTGGTTGCAGACGGTGAAACAGAAATTACCAATGCAGATTGTGTTAATATCTCTTATCCGGGATTCTATCGTGATTTGCTCCGCTAAATAAATGATTTCATTTTTGTTTTAATCAAGTCAAAAATAAAAAGATGTTCTGCCACGTTTCTTAGTGAACAGAACATCTTTTTTATAAATCTCTTTTTCTATCAAATCTTAATTTAATCATGAATATACATGGCATCTCCAAAGGAAAAGAAACGATATTTTTCCTTTACCGCTTCTTCATAAGCATGCATAATGTTTTCTTTCCCTGCCAGTGCAGAAACCAGCATCAGTAAGGTAGATTCCGGAAGATGGAAATTTGTAATCAGTTCATCAATCATTTTAAATTGATATCCCGGATAAATAAAAATCTCTGTCCATCCGCTCGTCTCATGAAGCATGCCGTGTTCATCTGCGGCAGACTCCAGGGTTCTGGTGCTCGTCGTTCCCACGGCGATAATACGGTGTCCCGCCTGTTTTGCCCGGTTGATCTTGTCCGCCTCCGACTGCTCGATCCGGTAGAACTCGGAATGCATGTGATGCTTTAACACATCGCTCTCCTTGACCGGGCGGAAGGTGCCAAGTCCCACATGAAGCGTCACCTCCGCGATCTCCACGCCCATGGCGCGCACCTGCTCTAAAAGCTCCGGTGTAAAATGCAGTCCCGCAGTCGGTGCAGCGGCAGAACCATCATATTTTGCATATACCGTCTGATAGCGGTTTTTATCCTTTAACCGGTGTGTAATATACGGTGGAAGCGGCATCTGTCCCAGTCTGTCTAAAATTTCTTCGAAGATTCCCTCATAAGAAAATTGTATCAGACGGTTTCCCTCTTCTACTACGTCTATGACTTCACCTGTTAACAGTCCGTCTCCAAATATGATCTTTGTACCCGGTTTTGCCTTTTTGCCCGGCTTTACCAGTGTCTCCCAAATATCATTTTCTCTTCTTTTCAACAAAAGGATCTCTATATGGGCTTCGGTTCCTTCTTTCACTCCATACAAACGTGCCGGAATTACTTTTGTATTATTGATTACCAGACAGTCACCCGGATTCAGATAAGATACAATATCCCGAAAGATCCGATGTTCTGTTTTTCCGGTATCCTTATCTAAAATCAGTAATTTAGAACCGGAGCGATCCTCTAATGGATCCTGTGCAATTAATTCCTGTGGAAGTTCAAAATCAAAATCTTTTACGTTCATTACCTATTCCTTAAAAGAGCAGAATTCGCTGAATCCTGCTCTTTGCTAATTATTCTTTTACCATATTTAATCTGACTTCTACTATTTCTGACGGATTGGATTTCTTCTGGTATGTAACCCATATACAATCAAATCTGCCATTATAAGTCATTTTCGGTATCGTATAGGAACTCTTATTGATTCTATACTTACTGAAATTTTTCTTATCTGTGCTTACAAATACAGAATATATCTGCCAGCCACTCTTTGCTTTTAAAGTAACCTTCTGGTTTTTGAAAGATTTGGTATGATACCAGTAATCTTCAAAGCATCCTTTGAACTTAGATGTTACATTTGTGCTTCCGATCTTCATCTGTTTTATCGGTGATGAATATTTCTTAACCGTAACCTTTGTGCTGATCTTTTTAGAACCCACTTTACAGGAAATTGTTACTGTACCAGGTTTTTTATAATAGTACACATCTACAGAACCCGGTTTTGCTTTTACCTTTGCAATGCTGGTATTAGAACTCTTCAGATTCTTGATCTGTGTTGCTTTGGTGCAGTTAAAAATCGACACATTGACTTTCCATGTAGTATACGGTGAATCTGTTTCATAGTATACTGTCTGGTTGCCGTAAAAACTTGGTGATGCTGCGGCAGCTTTATTGCCTGCTGTCGGAATTACTAATACGCCTGTGAGCATTACTGCAAGTGCCATAACCAGTGACAGGCTTTTTTTCATGATTTTTTTCATTTCTGTATACTAAACAATCCGGATTATCTGGCAAGAGGCATCCATACAGTCATTTCTCCCTTTCCTCTGTTTCCCCAGGCATAATAAGGAATCAAGCGGATATTTACTGTCTTTTCAGCCTGAACAACCGGCCGGTAAAGCACTCCTTCCCACGAAGTTGCAGATGCCAGACGTGCCATTCCTTCGAGTGCAACAATCGGACTGCCTTCAATTGTGATTTTCTTCGGAGTTAGTTTTATATCAGCGGGAATCAATACGTTATCAATCTTTTCCCCGTTTGCAATATCCATACTTTCCAGACAGTAAACCAACGGTCCGCGCTTCACGACCACCTGATTACGAATCTCCTCTGCTAACGGATGAGCTTCGAGCAAACGGACAGGCATATCCATCACCAGCTCCACTACATCCCCCTTCTTCCATGTACGATTTACTTCCGCATACGAATTTGCCTTTGCATTGGTTTGCAGCGGCTGTCCATTCACTGTGAGCGTAGCCTTTTCGCACCATTCAGGAATACGTAAGAAGAGCGAGAAAGTACCCGCCTTACGAGGAACTCTATCCAACGTTACGCGTACCTTTCCTTCCCAGGGATAATCCGTCTCTTGTGTTAATGCCAGCTCTCCTTTATCTTTCCAAGTAGTAGTCAGCGTATTTGCACCATACAAGTTACAGTAAATGCCTTCCGGACTCAATGTGTAGGCGTAATTCTGTGCCTGACACAATGTACGCAATGTATTCGGCGGGCAGCAGAAACAACTGATATATTCCGTCCGTTCTTTCGGCCAACGAAGCGTGTAAGGAAGATCGGCACTGATACGAAGCGGATTGGTATAGAAATATTTCTTTCCGTCCAGACTGATACCGCTCAATACACTATTATAAAGACAAGTCTCTACAAGGTCAGCATATTTCGCATCCCCTGTCACTTCCAGCATACGCCAGTTGAAAAGCATATTTCCGATATTGGCACATGTTTCATTGTGCGCTGTACTATTCGGCAACTGATAAGGACGTCCGTAGCTCTGATGTACCTTCTGAATACTATCCGGCTCATAGCAAGTCCCGTCCGGTGACGTTCCATCATAAAGAGCACCGCAAGCTCCGGTCACGTACATCTTCCGGGTGACAATATCATTCCAGATACTAATCAGATTTTTCATCAATTGTTGTTCGCCTGTCTCGGCATATACATCTGCTACTCCTGCATACAGATAATTTGCACGTACGGCATGCCCCATTGCACGATATTGGTCGCGGAAAGGAATACGATCCTGATTATCTGTTTGACATAAAGGAAGCAATTCCTAAGTGTTCGTGCAGAGGACAGATTAGACCTGATGTGGTGCTGTATGGGGAACCTCTTCCTGATGATGTAACACGTAAGGCTGAATTGGCAATTAGACAGGCTGATTGCTTAATTGTTGGCGGTACATCATTACAGGTTACACCAGCAACATATTATGTTTTATATTTTCAGGGTGATCACATGATCGTTATTAATAAGGAAAAGCTGAAAATTCCACTGGATGAAAATATGGATATGTTTATTCAGGAACCCCTTGGAGATGTATTTAGAGAGATAGAAAAAATGTTATAAAGGGAGAATACATAAATGGAACAGGTTAGAAAAGTTTGGCGACCTGCATAACCTGTTCCTAGATTGAAGAGATATATTTTATATATCTTATACATATTATATCAATTCTAATTGGCTGATTCAAGCCAAATTCCCTTTAATATTTAGTCGAAAGACTACAGGCTGTTTTGAATGTGGATACAACAAGAAGTTCACGAGCCTGAAAAGTGAGGTCTTTACATGGCACTCACTAGAAGTCATGTTAAATCAAATAGGTTTGAGGCTTTGGAATCATATGATTTAACATGATTACAAAACGATAAGATAAAAGAGGATTGGGCAAGATAGCTTTGGAATCATATGATTTAACATGGTTACAAAAACTCAATCTGGCACGAATATGCAAGAAACACGCTTTGGAATTATATAGTTCAACATGATTACAAAAAAATGGAGAATATATTCAATGGAAAATATAAATATAAAAAATGATAATAACAATAGAATGACTATTACAAGAAAATATGCAATTATCCCAACTTCAAGTCCATATAGAGAATGGAAGAAAAAAGTATATAATTTTACAGTTGAAGATTTGGAATTTCGTATCAAATATAATGAGGAAAAATTAAAATCAATTAAAAATAAAGAAGAGAAACAAAAGATTGGACTTTATATCGATGAGTTGAAAAAATCATTGCAGAACGTGAAAGATGGAAATGATTTTACTCAAAAAATGATTAACGATTATACATACAACTTAGTTAGAGAAGCTATGGCATCAGAATCTGCTAGAAAAAATTATATTTTATCTTGGATGCGAGACCAGCTTAGGCTTAATCACGTAGCACAATTTCCTTCTTTGGCTGAGAAAAAGAAATTCGTATCAGATACAATTAATTGCGCTTATCGAGTCAAAGGAAGTAAAAAAGGAAGTTTATTTGATGATACAGATATAGAAAATATACTTGGTGGATACGGTATTGCCTTTTGTCAGAATCTAACAGAAATAATAAAAGGTCAAATAGAAGATGGCTTGCTAGAAGGAAAATGCAATCCAGTTGATTTTAAATGTGATTCCCCATTTACTATTGCCAAGACTGCGATGGGATTTTCTCATGGCTATGAAGATATTTATGATTTACAAACACATATTGATGATAAAGATTGTAAATTATATTTTGACTATGGTAATAATGGAAATCCAACAATCGCTAGATTTAGAATTAATTTAGGTAGCTGGAAAAATCGAGATGAATTAAAAGCAACATTATTAAAGGTGTATGCAAGCGAATATCAATATTGTGGAAGTTCTATTCAGATTTCTAAAAATAAAATCATCTTAAATTTGTCTTTATCAATCCCCAAAAAAGAAATGGAGTTAGATGAAAATACAGTGGTAGGAGTGGATCTTGGGATGAAGATTCCTGCAGTTTGTGCTTTAAATAATAACCCATATGCAAGGTTATATATTGGGAACGCAGATGATTTTATACGGGTAAAGACGCAGTTACAAGCTCAGAGAAAGCGGCTTAGTATTGCTTTGAAAAATACATCTGGTGGACATGGGAGAAAAAAGAAACTCAAGCCATTAGATCGATTCAATAAAAGAGAATTACATTTTACAGAAAGTTATTGCCACAAGGTAAGTAGGGATGTTGTTGATTTTGCAGTAAAGCATAGAGCTAAATACATAAATGTAGAAAATCTTACAGGGTACGATACAAACAATTTTGTTCTTCGAAATTGGAATTACTATCGCTTGCAAAATTATATTACATATAAAGCTGCAAAATATGGAATTGTAGTCAGAAAAATAAATCCATGTTATACGTCTCAGGTTTGTAGTGTATGCGGAAATTGGCATGAAGAAAATAGACCAAAGGGTGATAAAGGACAAGCATACTTTAATTGTCATAACAAAGATTGCTTGACCCATGATAAAAAGAAATTCAAATATGGAATTAACGCTGACTTCAATGCAGCAAGAAATATTGCAATGTCTACTTTATTCATGGAGAAAGGACAAGCAACAGAAGCAAGTAAAAAGTCGGCTAGAAAATATTATGGAATTCCTGAACCGAGTGAGAATAATAAAGTAGAAGAAACAATTTAATATTTGGCGGTGCATCCGCCATAATCATATGAAAATATGCGGCATGTTTTGGTGTGTTTCAATCCTCAATATGAAACACCGCTGGTATATAAGATGCCAGTATGCCGAAAGCTGAGATTTTACATTATGTAAGTACTCAGCAAAACCTATGTAATATGTATCTATGATTTGAGGGTTTAGGAAGTCTATAAAATTACATAGGTACAAAACTCTCTGTCCAACGTTCCGGCGCCAATGTTAGGTTAGGAAGTCTATAAAATGACAGAAATATAAAAATAATATACATAATGAAATCGAAATTTAGAAGGAGAATATGCAAATGGGAGCAATGATCATAATTATAATTTTATGGTTATACATCTTAGGCTGTGCCATTATAGGCATGTCTTTCTTGATGAGGGTAACAAGTCGTGGAATTACAGAAGGGATTTTTGGTATATATCCTAGAAAATATTTCTGGATTAAAGCAATCGCAAAAATTGCAATTATAGTTGTTTTCTTTCCATCAATTATTTTCTTTATAATCGGAGGGTTTTTATTTTTGATAGCGATATTTATTGAAGAAGGTATATAAAATACATATAAAGAAATTTGAAAGGAGAATATATGAGTAGAACATTCAAAACTTGGCGAGATCCATATGATGAGGGGTTTTCTACATGCCGTAAGAAAGAAATTGAGATCAAACCAGGAGTGACGGTATTAGTTGGATGCAATGGAGCTGGTAAAAGCACATTGCTCCACAATATCCGTGAAAAACTTAAGAAAGAAGACATTCCAACTTTCATTTATGATAACGAGAAAGACGGTGGACATAATTCCATTGGAGAAAGTATGTTTTACGGCGATGTTACATTAGGAGCAACCGCATTGTGTTCTTCTGAAGGTGAGAACATCACAATAAACCTTGGCAAGATTGCCTCGAAACTGAGAAAGTTCATTCAGACAGGTGATAATGGAGATAGGTTTAATAGGCTAGGAAGATTACTTGCAGGAGAAGATGAAAATGAAGTCACCTCTAATGAGAGATGGATTTTACTAG